>Ga0105249_10001362_pt1 | contig 21360 bp, 15 predicted proteins | sample KBSS44metaG_FD_81522 | JGI IMG/M metagenome (GOLD analysis project Ga0105249, IMG submission 81522) | Switchgrass rhizosphere microbial communities from Kellogg Biological Station, Michigan, USA - KBS S4-4 metaG | ecosystem: Host-associated > Plants > Roots > Rhizosphere > Soil | place...
TCCAAGCGAAGCAGCCGGCAGGCTGCGAAGGCGAGGAATCGCAATCGTCCCGATCGAGAGGCCTTCTGCCGGGATGATGGCGATTCCTCGCCTCCGCCGCTGCGCGGCTCCGCTCGGAATGACCTGGACATTTGGACAGGTACCGCGGCTGACCTAACGCTCAATGCCGAGCCGCCGGCAGCCAGGCAATCGTTCGGTGCATGAAGACCCGACCTCATCGACCGAGCGATGCCATGACTTTCCAACTCGAACGGACCGCGCTCATCACCGGCGCCTCACGCGGACTCGGGCTCGCGCTCGCGCGCGGGCTCGCCGCCCGTGGCTGGAATCTCATTCTCACCGCGCGCGATGCTGACCGGCTCCGCGCCGTGCGCGACGAGCTCGCGCGAGTGACTCACGTGGCCGCGATCGCCGGCGACGTCATCGATCCGAAGCACCGCGAGGCGCTCGCGGTGCTCGCGCGCGGGCATGCCGGGCTCGACGCCGTCATCAACAACGCCGGCGCGCTCGGGCCGAGCCCGCAGCCGGCGCTGCTCGACTACCCGCTCGAGCCGCTGGTCGAGGTGTTCCTGGCGAACGTGCTCGCGCCGCTCGCGATGATCCAGGAGTTGCAGCACACGCTCAAGCCCGGCGCGCGCATCGTCAACGTCACGAGCGACGCCGCGGTGAACGCGTATCCTGGCTGGGGTGGCTATGGCGCGAGCAAGGCGGCACTCGAGCAGCTGTCGGCGGTCCTCGCCGCCGAGCGCAGCGACCTGCGCGTGTACTGGGTCGATCCCGGCGATATGCGCACGGACATGCAGCAGGCCGCCTACCCGGGCGAGGACATCAGCGATCGCCCGCTGCCCGAGTCCAGAGTGCCCGGGTTCATCGCGGTGCTCGAGGGCGACCTGCCGAGTGGGCGCTACGTCGCATCCGACCTCGCAGCACCGGCGGGGGCGGTGGCCGCGTGAGCACGGCGGCCCGAGCGCATCTCGACGCGCTCGTACCGGGGAAGGCCGGCATTGCAATCGATTCGCTCGACTTCTCGCTGCCCGATACGCTCGTCGCGCGCGAACCGGCGGAAGCGCGCGGGCTCGCACGCGACGAGGTCCGCCTCCTGGTCTCCGATCCCGAGCACGACGGCGTTAGGCACGCGACGGCGCGCGAGCTGCCGCAGTTCCTCCGGAGCGGCGACGTCCTCGTCGTGAACACGAGCGCGACGATCAACGCCGCGCTCGATGCGTGGCGTCCAGCCCACGGCACTGCTCCGGACGAGTTGATCGGTCTTCACCTGTCCTCGCCCGTTCCATTCGCCGCATCAGATACGCGGTGGGTCGTCGAGCTTCGGCGGCTCACCCCGCGCGGGTCACAACCGTTGCTCGATGCTGCCGCCGGCGAGGAGATCCGGCTTCGGGGTGGGGGAAGCGCCACGCTCGTGGCACCCTTCGGCATCGCTCGCGCGAGCGCGGTGCCTGGCGGCGGCGTTCGGCTCTGGGAAGCGTCTCTCGCGTGCGCGGGCGGCGCCCTTGCCTATGTTGCCGAGCACGGGTCGCCGATTCGGTACGGCTATGTGCGTGATCGATGGCCGCTCGCCGCCTACCAGACCATCTTCAGCCGCGAGCCGGGAAGCGCCGAGATGCCGTCGGCCGGTCGCCCGTTCACACGCGAGTTGGTCGTGGCGCTCGACGCGAAGGGCGTGATCGTCGCGCCGCTCGTGCTGCACACCGGCGTCGCCAGTCTCGAGGCGGGCGAGGCGCCCTACCCGGAACGCTATCGGGTCCCGGAAACGACTGCCGAAATCATCAACCAGGCCCGGCGCGGAGGGGGGCGCGTCGTCGCAGTCGGGACGACGGTGGTACGTGCGCTGGAAACGGTAACGACACGCGACGGCACCACCGCCGGCGGCGCCGGCTGGACCGACTTTGTGATCACCCCGGAACGAGGCCTCCGCGCCGTCGACGCGCTCATCACAGGGTTCCACGAGCCGCGCGCGTCGCATCTGGCGATGCTGGAGGCGATCGCCGGACGACCACACCTCGCCATCGCCTACGCCGCGGCACTCCGCGAGCGGTACCTCTGGCACGAGTTCGGCGATGTGCATCTCATCATGCGCCATTCGCTGCCGGCGCACGAGGGCAGACTGAAGCGACGGTGAACGGGCGTGTTCCCGACGTCGGCGCACAGGGGTGATACTTGGAACCTGCCACTTTTCGCGCCACGCTCTCGCCGCCGCCATGCACCGCCACCACGCTCGTTTCGCCCGCATCACCCGCTTCGTTCGCTCGGCTGCTCTCCCCTTCTCGGTCGCTGCCTGCGCCCGCGCATCGGTCTCCGGCACTCCGGCGCCGGCAAGCGAGCTCCCGCGCGCCCACGCCGCGCGTCCCACGACCGGCGACATCACGCCGGCCGATCTCATGACGCGCCTGTACCTCCTTGCCGACGACTCCATGCTCGGCCGCGAAGCCGCGACGCTCGGCAACGTGAAGGCGACGGACTACATCGCACATGAGATGCAGCGCATGGGGCTCGCCCCCGGCGGCGAGAACGGCACGTACTTCCAGTCGGTCCCGGTCATGATCGCGCGCATCGATACCACACGGACGATCTCCGTCGACGGCGCTCGCCTCACGGTCGGGACGGACGTCCTGCCGTTCTCCGCCGGCACCGCGCCGACGGTGCTGCCCCGCGCAGGCACCACGCGCTCGGTGGAAGGCGCCCAGGCCGTTTTCGGCGGACAGCTCGGCAGCGGTTCGCTCATCACGCCGGCGCAGGCCGCCGGAAAGCTCGTCGTCTTCACCGTGCCGCTCGATACCACTGGACGACGCGACTACCGGTTCTACCTCAAGGGCCCGCTCACCCAGTATGCCGATGCCGCCGGGATCGCCGCCGTCGTGCTCGACGTCGTTCCGCCTAACGTGCTGGGACGGTACCGGGCGCCCGCCATGCGCGTTCGCCGCGATGACCTGACGGGAGCCGCACCGACCATCATGCTCGTCACTCCCAACGCCGCCCAGCGCATGCTCGGCGTCACGAGCCTCGATGGCCTCACGCCCGGCGTCGCGGGCAAGACGGTCACGGGCACGGTCGCGATCACCGAAGCGGCCACACCCTTCCCCGCCCGCAATGTCATCGGGATCGTCGCGGGCAGCGATGCATCGCTACGCGGACAGTACGTCGCGGTCGGCGCACACAACGACCACATCGGCCTGACGAACCGGCCACTGGATCACGACTCCGTCGAAGCGACGAATCGCGTGATCCGGCGACAGGGTGGCCAGGACATCGTCCGCGCGGCGACGGCCGAGGAGCAGGCGAGCATCACGCAGCTCCGGGACAGCCTGCGCGTCGCGCACGGGGGCACGCGCCCCGACTCGGTGAACAACGGCGCGGACGACGACGGATCCGGGACAGTGGCCATGCTCGAGATCGCGGAGCGGTTCGCCACGGCACCGGCGCGGCCGCGGCGTTCCCTCATCTTCGTCTCGCACACCGGCGAGGAGAAAGGACTGTGGGGCTCCGAATGGTTCACCGACCACTCGACCGTGCCGCGTGATTCGATCGTTGCGCAGCTGAACATGGACATGGTGGGCCGCGGCAAACCGACGGACGCCATGGGACGCGGGCCGAACAACATCCAGATGATCGGGTCGCGGCGCCTGTCTACGCAGCTTGGCGACATGATCGACTCGTTGAATGCGACACGGACGCCGCGCATGGACCCGGACTACTCGTTCGACGCGGCGGGCCACCCGCTCAACCGGTACTGCCGCAGCGACCACTATATGTATGCACGCTACGGCATCCCGATTACGTACTTCTCGCTGGGCTACCACACGGGCTACCACCAGGTGGTGGACGAGCCGCAGTACATCGACTACGACCACATGGCGCGGATCGCGGGCTTCGTCCACGACATCGCGGAGGCGGTCGCGAATCGTCCGGAGCGGCTGGTGGTGGACAAGCCGAAGCCGGATCCGAGCGGGGGGTGTCGGCAATAACGGGAGACGGGAGACGGGAGACGGGAGACGGGAGACGGGAGACAGGTAGCGGCTGGGAACTGGGAACCCGGAACCGGGAACGGGAACTGAGGCTGCGAGCTGCCGCTGCGTGCCAGGCTCGTTGCGGCTGGTGGCATCAGCGAGCAGCTCGGAGCAATAGCACGCGGCCGTCGGCGAGCGGCCACCAGCTGCTTGCAGCTCGCAGCTAGTAGTTCCCACAGTAGCGGTCTCGTGAAACACGGCGCATCGTTACGCCATGTGTTTGCCGTTTCGTCGCGCCGTCGTCGCGCCCGTGCTGGTTGCCGTCACCACCAGCGCCGCAGTTCAGCAGCCCTCGCTCCCGCGTACACCCGGAGAAGTCGTCCAGGCGGCCGAGCGAGCCGTCACGGCGCGACGAGCCGCGGCGGTACGGCAGGATTGGCTCGCACGCCTCCGGCGCGAGCCGAGCAACCGCCTCGCGCGACTCGGCGTCGCCGCGTTCGCCCGACTCGCCTATGACTACGCCGCCGCCGATTCCTTTGCGGCTCCGCTCCTCGCGAAGCCCGGAACGAAAGCCGACGGCGTTGCCGCATGGGCTCGCATCGAGACCGCGCTCGCCCTCGCCCAGCAGTGGCGACTCGGCGAGACCGACTCGCTGCTCACCCTTGCCGCCGCGGAAGGCGCCGCGTCCAGCGACGGCAGCGCCGAAGGAGCCGCGCTCGCGCGGCTCGCGCTGATCCGCGGACGCACGCAGGGCGTCGACGCCGGCCTCGCGCTGCTTGATCGCGCCACGCGTGTGCTGCCCCCACACGATTCCGCAGGGCGCGCGCTCGCGCTCGCCTATCGCGCGCAGCTCGTGCTCGCGCGAGGAACGCCAGGCGCGGGGCCAGTCGCCGACTCGGCGCTCCGGCTCGCCCGGCTCAGTGGCGCCGCCCGTGTCGAAGGACTCGCCTACAACATCCTCGGACGCGAGCAGCTGCGCGTTCGTCGCGCCGACTCGGCCGAGGTGTTGTTCGGGCGCGCCGTCGAGCGCCTCCGAGCCGCCGGTGATCTGGCGGGATACGCCGGCTCCCTGCAATGGCGCGGCTACCTGCTGCGATCGCGCGGGGAGCTCGGCGCGGCAGAGCGCGATCTCCGGGCCGGACTCGCCGTCGGCAGAATCGCTGGGCAGGTCGTGCTCGGCTGGACCGAGATGAATCTCGGGCAGGTCGCGATGTCGCTCAACGACTGGCCGGAAGCCCGTCGTCACCTCGAGGCGTCGCGTGCGCTGTTCGATTCCGTGCACGATCGATGGGGCAGCGCGTCGGCGACGCAGCTCGAGGCATCGGTGCGCTGGGCGGTGCGCGACTGGCCCGGCGCGGACTCCCTGCTCCGCGATACCGAGCGTCAGCTCGTGCAGTCCGGGAACACGTCGCAGATCCTGGACACGCGCGTGCAGCGCCTTCGGTACGCGCTCGCGCGTCGGGACTGGCCACGCGCCACGGAAATGCTCGCGCTCTCGCGCGACTCGACGATCCGCGGCCGCTCGGCCACGTACGTCGATCTCGACTACTACGACGCGCTCCTGGCGCTCGGCACCGGTCGGCCTAACGATGCGCGCCGCGCCCTCGATCGGTCGCAGCGCGAGGCCTCGCGCAGCGGCGCAGGACCGAACTATCTGCAGCTGGCCCGTGTGGCCGAGGCCGAGGCGCTGCTCGGACGTCTCGACTCGGCGGAGGCGAAGCTGCGGTCGGCGATGGGGATCTTCGAGCGCTACCGCGCGACGCGTGAGACACGCGAGCAGCGCCTCGCGGCGCTTTCGGTCATCGGCGATGACGGCGACGCGGACGTGGGCATCGCGACCGTCGTGGCCGCACTCGCGCGCGCGGGTCGTATCTCGGCCGCGTTCGAGTTTGCGGAGCGCACGAAAGCGCGCGAGCTGCTGGACGGCATGGCGCGTCGTGAGGCGCTCCGCGATCCCGGCAGCGATCGTCCGCAGGCTCGTGAGACGGCGCTCGCGCGCGTATACACGCGACCCGTGACGCTCGCGGAAGTGCGGGCGGCGCTCCCCGAATCGACGGCGATCGTCCATCTGAACACCGGTGCGTGGAACGAGCCCACGACGGCGTTCGTGGTGACCCGCGATGGAGCGTCGACGCGTGTCCTCCCGCCGTCGGATTCGCTCGTGGATCCGGTGCGCCGTTTCGTGCTGGCCATGCAGGCGAAGAGCGACAGTCGCGCGCAGGCGCGGTCGCTCGGTGCCGCGATCGCGGCCCCCATCGTCTCGGCGGTTCCGGCCGGTGTGTCGCGCCTGGTCATCGTCCCGAGCGTGCCGCTCAACACGCTGCCGTTCGACGCACTGGAGCTGCCCGACGGACGCCTCGTGATCGAGCGGTTCGAGGTGTCGTACGCCCCGAGCGCGTCGGTGTATGCGACGCTGCGACGCCGGGCGGCGGACGGCGACCAGACCGCGAGGGTCGGCGGGGGCGTGCGCGGCGTGCTGGCGTTCGGTGCACCGGACCTGCCGCGTCGGTCGGGGATCGCGCGCTGGGATACGCTTCCGCCGCTGCCGTCAGCGGCCGCCGAAGCGCGTGAGGTCGCCCGCGTGTCGACCCAGTCGCTCGTTAGGCTCGGCCGCGATGCGAGCGAGGCGGCGCTGAAGCACGCGGCGCTCTCGGACGTGGCGATCCTTCATTTCGCGTCGCATGCCGTCGTCGATCCGGCCGGCCTGCGCGGAACCGCCCTGCTGCTGGCCCCCGGCGGTGGTGATGACGGGGTCGTGCGGCCGGAGGAGCTGAGCGCGCTGTCGCTCGACGCCGACCTGGTCGTGCTGTCGGCGTGTGCGACTGCGGTGAGCGGCGGGCACGCGGGCGACGAGGGACTGCGCGGGCTGGTGGCCCCGCTCATCGAGGCCGGAGCACGGGGGGTTGCCGCGACGCTCTGGGCGGTGGATGACGAGGCGCAGCGGGTGCTGATGCGGCGCCTCTATCAGCGGCTCGCGCGGGGAGAGACCACGGCCGCAGCGATTCGCGGCGCGAAGCTCGACGCCATGCGGGAGGGTGCGTCGCCTCGGGATTGGGCCGCACTGGTTCCCTGGGGCGACGCCGCCGCCCGGCCCCTTGCCGCCCCACGTCGGATTGGCGCCAGCACTCGTCCCGGCTCGACGCACCAGCAGTGAAGCGCCCTCCTGACCGCACCGGCCCCGCATGTCGTCCGTAATGCACGCCGATTCGGTGTCGCGGGCGCTCGAGTCGATCATGACGCGCTACTCGGGGGTGCTTCGGACCGTCGGGGCGCGGTATCGCCTCCCCAGTGCAGACCTGGATGAGCTCGCGCAGGAGGTGCGGGTCCGCCTGTGGGGCGCCCTGAGCACGAATGAGAGGATCGACGCCGTCAGCCCGTCCTATCTCTACAGGGCGGCGACCACGGCGGCGATCGACATCGTGCGGCGGCGGCGCTCCTCCCGAGGCGATTCACTCGATCTGGTCGACGATGCCGAGGTCAGTGCGAGGCGTGCGCCGCCTACGCCGGAACGCGATGCATCAGTTCGCGAGCTCGGCGAGCGGATCGAGGAAGCGCTGCAGTCCATCGCCCCGTCGCGGCGGCCGGTCGTTCGGATGTACCTGGCTGGCTATGGCACGACCGAGATCGGAGAGTTGATGGGCTGGACGGAGGCAAAGGCGAGAAATCTGGTGTACCGCGGGCTGGCGGACCTTCGCGTGCGATTGCGCGCGATGGGGATCGACGGAGAGGGAACGGCAGAATGAGCTCGAACGACGAACGACTTCGCCAGGCGTACCGCGCCGCGGTGCTCGACCGGGGCCCGCGCGCCGGTGGCGGATCGCATCCGGAACCCGAAGCGCTGGTCGCAGTCGCCGAGCGCTCGGGGAGCGAAGCCGTGCGTCTCGAGGTGCTCGATCACGTCATGGCGTGCGAAGCGTGTCGCCGCGAGCTCGAGCTCGTTCGCGCGAGTCTCCTCGCCGCGGGGATGCCGCATCAGCGGACGTGGTTCCGGTCGCCGGCCATTGGAATGATGGCGATTGCCGCGACGCTGCTCGTGGTTGCGGGCGTGCGGCTGTTCATGGCGTCCTCGGTCGATCAGGAAGCGGGGCCTCGTCTGCGCGGTGGATCCGCGGTCACGACGTATCCGGTGAGGTGGCTGCCGTCCGTCGGTGCAGGCCTCGCGTGGCGACCCACTGCGGGTGCAGCGAGCTACCGTGTCGAGGTCGTGGATGAGAACGGAGCCGCTGTCGTCGACTCCACGATGCGCGACACGACGGTCGTCGTCCCGGACTCGTTGTTGCGCAACCGCCGCGAGCTTACGTGGTCGGTGTCGGCCACACTCGGCGATGGCTCGACGGTGACTTCCCTCCCAACTCGCCTCGTTCCCGCAGCACGTTAGTCCACTTGCATAACGCGGCCGCGTGGAATCGCGGTTCCGGCGCGTACGTACTGCTGAGATTGCTACATCGGCGCTCCTTCATTCTCCCCTACGCTGATAGCTTCATCATCAAATCAGCGGGCCGGAGGGCGTCGTGCATGTTGGCATGCTCGAAGTTCGGAGACTGATGTCCGTTGTCGTCGCTACGGCGACACTCACGGCATGCGGCGATGATGACAGCACGAACCCCTCGGCGACGATCGCCATCGCCCTGTCGCCCGCGACAGTCAGCGTCCAGCAGGGTGCGAATGGAACAGCGACGGTCGCACTGACGCGCTCGGGCGGCTTCACCGGCGACGTGGCCATCGCGGTGGAAGGTCTTCCGACCGGGGTAACGGTAGCGCCGGTGACGATTGGCGCGTCATCCACGTCGGGCGTCCTCACCTTCACCGCCAGTGCGACGGCGGCTCCCGCGACGACGACCGTCACGGTGCGCGCCACCGGAACAGGCGTGACTGCGAAGACGGCGACGCTCGCGCTCACGGTGACCGCGGCGCCCGCGCAGAGCTACACGATTGCCGTCGCTCCGGCGACGACCAGCATCGCGCGGGGCGCGAACGGCAACGTGACCGTCACCCTAACGAGAACGGGCGGCTTCGCTGGCGCCGTGGGTCTGGCCGTGACGGGCCTCCCGACGGGCGTCACGGCGGCGTTCAACCCGCAGAGCATTCCTGGCACGTCCTCGACGTCGACCATCACGGTGACGGCCGCCGCGAACGCAACGGTGGGCGGTCCGACGACCATCACGGTGACCGGCACGGCCACCGGACAGACAGCCAGGACGGCGACGTTCCAGCTGACCGTCACGGCGACAGCGGCCGGCGGATTCACGCTGTCGCTCGCGCCGACGACGGTGACCGTCCAGCAAGGCGGCACCGTGCCATCCACGGTGACGATCAATCGTACGAACGGGTTCGCTGGCGCGGTGACGCTCACGGCAACGGGGCTGCCTAACGGGGTGACCGCAGCGTTCAACCCGGCGGCTCCAACGACCAATACGTCTACGCTGACGCTCACCGCGGCCGCGAATGCGACGGCGGGTGGTCCCACCACGGTGACGGTCCGCGGCAACGCGACTGGCATTTCCGAGCAGACGGTGACGCTCGCGCTCACCGTGACGGCAGTGACGGGTGGCACCGGCAACACGACGTGGGAGTTCTGCACAGCGGGCGATACGCCGCTCTGGTTCGCCGTCCAGGACGGAGACGGGGCCTGGACCCGTGTCGCACCAACCGGCAGCACATTCAAGTTCAACGTCACGTCAGCGAAAGGCGGCGTTGCCTTCGTCACCGGCGCAACGTCCGGCAGCATTGCGTCTGCCTCGCGGACGCTTGCCGCGCGCATGTCGATGGATCTACGGAAAGAGCTGCTCCTGCGGAATCGGCCATCGACGCGCCGTGCGTATGCGGCGAACGCGCTCGTTGATGGATTCTCGCTGTCCATCGTCTACGGCACGCAGGCGGAGCTGAACTCGCAGGGCACGAATCGCTGCTTGCCCGGCACGGGCAAGACCGTCAACGGCAGCGTCGCGAACGTCGACCCCGGACAGGCGGCAACGGCGACGCTCGGTCCGTCATCCGCAACGATCGTTGGCGGATCGGGGACCACGTTCCAGCTCACGAAGGTGCCCGACGGCGCGCTCGATCTGATCGCGAGCCGCTCGACCACCAACTCCGTCGTCGACAAGGTGATCATCCGCCGCGGTTTGAATCAGGCGAATGGATCGACGATACCGGTCCTGAACTTCGACGCAGCCGAAGCGTTCGTTCCGGCCACGGCGAACATCACCGTGGGGAACCTCAATGGTGAGGGTGCGGCGATTTCGACGCTGTACTTCACGTCGTTCGGCTCCGGCGCGAGCGGTGCCGGATTGGCGTCCGCGAATGTCCCCGGGCCCGGCCCGTACACCTACTACGGCGTGCCTGCGGCGAAGCAGGCCGCAGGCGACTTGCACCTCGTACAGGCGGCCGCGTACCCGAGCTCGCAGGACCTCACCCAGAGTCGCTCGAGCGCCCTGTTCTTCAAGGATCCAACGGATCGCGCGGTGACGCTCGGGCCGGCGCTGACCCTACCTGCCGTGAGCCCGGCAGCGACGACGCCGTACGTCCGCTTCAGCGCGACGGGACCCATTCAGACGCAGTACAGCAAGGCCGTCGTGGCGATCTTCACGCAGGCGAACACGGAATTCCGCCAGGCGGTCATCAGTGCGTCCGAGGGCTACCTCGCGGGCTCCTTCACCTATGACCTCACGATTCCGGATTTCACCGGCGTCTCTGGCTGGGACAACAATTGGGGGCCGGCGGCCGGAACGACCACCCTGTGGATCGTAAGTGCGACCGGCTACACGGGTGCTGGTGTGGGCACGCCCACCCCGGCGGAAGGAGTGACGTTCTCGTCTGCCGCGAGAAGCGGTTCGATCACGATCATAGGGAACGCGGGCCGGCGGTCGGGCCGTTGATCGCCTGACGCCGGCGAAGGGGCACGGGCGCGGCTCGAGGGGGTCGCGCCCGTTTCTCGTTTCGGTCCCAAGGATCGTCAAGCTGCAGTGCCGGCAGCAAACTTGCGCACCCACCGGCGCAATGACCACCCGAGCCCGGATCGTGCACACCGCCGCTCGCGCGTTCGTCGTGGCGTTCGGCGTGATGGCGCTCTGGCTCGCGCGTGACGGACTGAACCCTGACGGCGTCGCGTACCTCGACGTGAGCGATCAGTTCCTGGCGGGGCGATGGCCGGCGTCGGGAACAGGCTACTGGAGCCCCCTCTATCCCACGCTGCTCGCCATCGCCCGACTCGTCGGCGGCACGTCGCCGGCGCGCGAGCTGGCCATCGCCCACGCGGTCAACCTCGTCGTCTTCCTGCTCGCGTTCGGGGCGCTCGAGCTCCTGCTCCGCAGCCTCCGGAGTGCCACGGTCGCGCGTGAGCCAGCCGGCGAGCCTAACGACATCAGCTGGGCGGTGATGGTGTACGCTGCGTTCGCGATCGTCACCGTCGGATGGACGCTGATGTGGATCGTCACGCCCGACATGGTCGTGATCGCGATCGTCCTCGCAGCGAGCGCCGTCTGCATCTGGATGGCGCGCGGCAACGGCCGCTGGGGAAGCACCATTGCGCTCGGACTGCTGCTCGGCGTCGGCTACCTGGCGAAGGCGGTGCTGCTCCCCATCGGCGTCGTCATGCTCGCCACGCTCGCCGTGGTGATGCGACGCCGACAGGGCCTCGCACTCGCCGCGGTGGCCGCAGGCCTCTTCCTGGCCGTGTCGGCTCGACAGATCGCGTACGTGTCTCGGCTCAAGGGCGCGCCGACGTTCAGCGACGTCGGGCGGCTCAACCACCTGTGGTACGTCGCCGACGTGCCAGGGCCCGTGCAACCCGCGTTCCCGCTGCCGGCGCGGCTTCCATCGCCAACCGCGCGCGGGCAGACGCTCGCGACGTTAGGCCCAGCCGATGTACATCCCGCGGTCTACGACATCGACGCGCCGATTCCGGGGACGCTCCCCATCTGGTACGACGCCGGCTACTGGTATCGAGGCGTCGTGGCGCCGCTGCGGCCGCTCGCGACCGTGCGGGCGGTCGTTAGGCACCTTCGCGTGTACCTCGAGATGCTCGCGCTGCTGCTGGCGGGGGGCGCCGCCGCCGCCTTCGCCGGACCGGTGTCTCGGCGCGCGCTTCGCGTGGTCCAGCCCGAGCCGCTGCTCGTGATCCCGGCACTCGCCGCGCTCGCCATCTATGCCCTCGTTCTGGTGCAGACGCGGTACGTCGCCCCGTTCGTGCTGATGCTCCTCGCAGGGCTCGTCCCGCCGTGGGCCGTGGACGACCTCTCGCGCCGGCTGCGGACGGGGTTCGCGACGGGCGCGCTCATCGCACTGGCGCTCGTCGCATACCGGACACGCGTGGATGCCGCGTACTGGCAAGGCTCGGCGCAGGCTCGCACGAACGTCACCGCCGCGCTCGCGGCGCGAGGGGTGACGCCCGGGACTCGGCTGGGCTTCGTCGGCGAGGCATACGACGCGCTCTGGGCACGTGAAGCTCGGCTCCGGTTCGTGTCGGTGGTGCCACGAGCCGAGGCGGCGAGCTTCTGGGCGCTGGGCCCCACCGACAGGGCTCGCGTGCTCGCGCACATGCGGGCGCAGGGCGCTGGCGCCGTCATCGCGGAAGCCCCCGCGCCCGGCATCGACACGACTGGTTGGGTCGAGCTGCCGTCCGCGGGTGTGCCGAGCGCGGAGCTCATGGTGTACGAGGGGTTTCGCTAGTCGTCATATTTGCTCGCATGACCCTCGATCAGCTCGTCGCGCTCACCGTCGCAAACCGCTGGGAAATTCTCGCGGTGATCTTCGGGATCATCAGCGTGTATCTCAGCACGCGCGAGCACATCTGGAGCTGGCCGACCGCCCTCGTCAACGTCGCGCTGTACTTCATCGTGTTTCTCGAGGCGAAGCTGTACGCCGACATGGGGCTGCAGGTCGTCTACTTCGCGCTGTCGCTCTACGGCTGGTACGAGTGGCTGTACGGCGGCGAGAATCGCACCGAGCTGCACGTCTCCCGAGTCACGCGGGCGCTTGGTCTCAAGCTGCTGCTCATCGGCCTGGCGAGCGCGGCGCTCCTGGGCACCATCCTGGCGCGGCTCACCGATGCGTCGCTTCCCTACCTCGACTCCGCGACGACGAGCACGAGCCTCGTCGCGCAGTGGATGATGACGCGAAAGATTCTCGAGAACTGGGCGGTGTGGGTCGTGGTCGACGTCGTGTACGTGGGCATGTTCATCTTCAAGAAGCTCTACCTCACTGCGGGGCTGTACGCGGTGTTCCTGGTGCTCGCGGTGATGGGCTTCATCCAGTGGAAGAGGTCCCTGGCGGGACGGGAACAGAGAACCCGGAACAGCGAACCCGCGATCATTCCGACGTGAGGGCGCGCGCCGCCGGCGTTCCCATTGTGGTCGTCACGGGGTCCGAATCTACGGGCAAGACGACGCTGGCCGCGGATCTCGCTCGGCATTTCGGCGGCGTGCTCGTTCCGGAGTTCGTCCGCGGCTACGCGGACGAGAAGATCGCGGCGACGGGGCTGCCGCTCGACGCGAGCGACGTCGAGCCGATTGCCCGCGGTCAGATCGCGATGCACGACCGCGTCATCGCGCAGGCGCGAGGACTCGTCGTCCTCGACACGGACCTCGTGAGCACCGCGGTGTACGCGCGCCACTACTACGGCGACTGCCCGCCATGGATCGAGCAGGCGGCACGCGAGAGACGCGGCGATCTCTATCTGCTCTGCGACATCGATGTGCCGTGGGTCGCCGGACCGCATCGCGATCGGCCCCACGCGCGCGAGGAGATCCACGCGCTGTTCGCCGCGGCTGTTGGGGCGTTAGGCGTGCCGGTGGTCGCGATTCGCGGGTCGTGGGAGGAACGCTTTGCAACCGCGGCGGGCGCGGTGGCGGCACTGCGCTAAGCGGAGGCGGCGAATCGCTTCTGTTGGGGTCAGAGTCCAAGACCTAGTCGATCTCCATCTGGCGGACGTTGAACTTCGCCCACTGCGTCTGCACGATCGAGCGGATCTTCGACTGCACGCCGTCCGGATCCTTGATCGCGTGCAGCACCATCCGCGGAGTGCTCGCATCGGCGCTCAGGATCTGCACGTGACCGAGCCCCGCGACTCGCGCCCAGAACGGACGCAGGATCACCGAGTCGCGCACGCGACGCAGCTCGAGGTCCTGCGTGATCGTCGAGAGAACGCCCGTCGTCACGCGCAGGCGCTCCGTCGTGAGCACGTATTTCGTCGTGCTGACCTTGAGATAGGTCACCAGCGCGCCGATCCCGCACAGTACCCAGATCGCGACGATGATCCACGGGTAGACGGCCCGCGGGCTGATGCCCTCGGTCGCGCTGGGCGCGGTGCTCGACCGCAGAAACAGCAGCCCGACCGTCGCGACAATGACGCCGAGACCGAGGGTCATGTACAAGGGCAGGTTCACCGTCTGGGACGGTGAACCCTGCCACACGGTCTGTTCGGTCGATTGCGGGATTGGCGGTCGCTCGGACACGCGCTCCTCGGGCGTCGATGGCGGGTACGGGAACGCGCCAATGCTATGCGCCCGAGTCAGTTGCGACAAGACGCGATCAAGGGGTCAGGATTTCAAGAGGGTCAGAGCCCTTGAATTCAAGGAGCTTCGAGCATCCAGGCATCTCGAATTCAAGGGCTCTGACCCTCTTGAAATCCTGACCCCTTTGATCACCGCAACAAAATGATGAAAATCGAGCCTGACCCCAAATTTCTGGCTAGCGATGCCCGCGGCGGTGCCGGTCCTTCTGCGGGATGTCGACCTTGCCCTTTACGCCGTCGTACCCGATCGATCCGCTGCCGTCACGTTCTACGACGAAGTCGCCGCCCACGCGTGAGACGTCGATGCTGCCGGAGCTGTCGCGGCCAACGTGCACCGAGCCCGTGACGTCATAGATCTCGATCTCGCCGGAGCTATCCTCGTCGATGTCCACCGAGCCCTTCACGCCCGAGACGTCGATCCCGCCCGACGAGTCGCTGATCCAGACGTCGCCGCCCGCGTCGCGGACGCGAATGTTGCCCGAGTTGTCCTCGATACGAATCTTCGCCGCCACCTTCTCGATCGTCATGTCGCCCGACGTGTCGTCGATGTCGAGCGGAAGCGTCGCTGGCGCCTCGATCACGAGGTCGAGCAGCGCCTGCCAGTTCCAGCCGGAATCCTGCTGCTCCGGCATCACGACCCGGATCTCCACCTCGTTCCCGTTGCGCGTCGCCTCGAGCTTGATGTCCTCGAGCAGGCTCTTGCTGGACGCCCGCGCGGTGCCGCGGACGCGAACTTCGGTGATGTCCGCGCGGCCCGTCACGCGGAGCATGCCCGCGCGCGCATCGATCCGGAGCAGCGTCGCGCCCGACGCATTCACCGTCGCGTTGCGGGGCGCATCATAGTCCTGTGCGGACACCGAGGCGGGTATGGCAACCGCGAGGGCGAGCGTGGCGAGTGGCAATCTCATGATCAACGTCCCTGGTTGGGTCTGTCTGCGGGCCCTGAATAGGAGCCCCTCGTCCACAACGCGGGCGCACGATGCCCGGTTTCCCGGCCGAGGCCGACTCTAACTGAGACAGACCGATCGCCCCGGAGGTTTGACCGCTATCAGCGAAGCCGAAAAGCCACAATGGCGTCCGACGACCCGAACACCTCCCCACCGTCCCCGCCGGCGGCGATGACCACGTACTGCCGCCCATCACGCGGACCGCGAAACGTCATCGGCGTCGCCTTCCCGCCTGCCGGCAGCGCGCCCTTCCACAGCTCACGCCCCGTCTCGATGTCGAACGCTCGCAGCGCAGGATCCAGCGTCGCCGCAACGAACACCACGCCACCCGCGGTCGCGACGGGGCCGCCGAGGTTGATCGAACCTAACGACGCGGCCGTTTCCGGGGACGTCCCGGGGGGTAGCATGGCACCGAGCGTTCCAAGCGGGACGTCCCATTTCTTCGTGCCGGTGTTGAGGTCGATCGCAACCAGCGACCCGAACGGCGGCGGCGAGCATGGCGCTGCGCCGGGCCCGAACATGAACTGACGCCGCATCACGTACGGCGTGCCGCGCATCCGCGTGTACTGCGCGCCCGGGCCGCGCGACTCTGCCGCGTCGGTCGTCGTGCGTGCGTCGAAGGTCGCGTTTGGAATCAACTTGACCTCGATGGGGATGCGGTTCACCGGCGCCACGACGATCTGCCGCCCGGGGTCGTACGTGACCCCTCCCCAATGCGCGCCGCCGATGCTCGACGGATACACGAGCGTGCCCCGCTCGCTTGGCGGCGTGAATGGGCCTTCGTTTCGCAAACCCGTAATGCGGGCACGGCAGGCCGCGCGATCGGCGGCGCTTGCTCCGAACGCGTCATCCGGCGTGAGGCGCTGCGGACTGAGCGGCGGAAGTACGGTGTTGAAGGGCTGCGTCGGGCTCGCCTGTTCGCCGGGGATGTCGCTCGCGGGAACCGGCCGCTCCTCGACGGGAAACACGGGCGCACCCGTCTCCCGATGCAGTACGAACAGCTGACCGGTCTTCGTCGTCTGCAGCACCACCGGGATCTCGCGACCGTCCTTCCGCAGCGTGACGAGCGCCGGCGGCGACGCGACGTCGTAGTCCCACAGGTCGTGGTGCACGACCTGGAAGTGCCACACCACGCGACCCGTCGACGCGCGCAGCGCGACGATGGAGTTCGCATACCGATTGTCGCCGAGTCGCTCACCGCCGAAGTAGTCGGGGCTCGCGCTGCCGGTGGGGACGAAGACGAGGTCGCGATCGGGATCGGCGGCGATCACGCTCCACGCGTTTGCGGCGCCGGTCGCGTGCGCCTTCGGACCGATCCAGGTCTTCCACGCGACGTCGGAAGAATCCTGAGGAACGGGATCCCAGGTCCACTGCAGGGCACCCGTGCGTGCGTCGTATGCCCGCACTTCCCCACTCGCGGCATCGGTCCGGTTGTTGTCGGCGACGGACGAGCCGACGACGATGCGGTCGTTGATGATCGCCGGCGGCGACGTAACCTCGTACTCCGCGGTCTCGAACGGCTTGTTCCGTAACGAGCCGCGCAGGTCGACGGTACCTGCCGAGCCGAACGTCGAACATGGCGTCCCGCCCTCCGCGTCGAGGGCGATGAGACGACCGTCGATGGTCGCGATGATCACCCGGCGCGCGCATGCGGCCGACTCGCCGACCGAACGCGAGTCCACCCAATACGAGACGCCGCGGCTGGTGAAGTCGCCGAACCCGACGTTACGATCGACCTTCGGATCGAACTTCCAGATCTCTCGGCCCGTCTCCGGCTCCAGAGCCATGACGCGAGCCAGCGGGGTGCTCACGAACATCCGGCCGTCCACGACGAGCGGCGTCACCTCCAGCGACCGCTGGCGTCGCCGGCCGGCGAACTCGGGCGCCAGCTCTCCGGTGTGGTACGTCCACGCCGTATCCAGGCGGCCGACGTTCTCGCGCGTGATCTCCGTCAGCGGCGACCATCGACTGCCCAATGCATCACGACCGTAGGCGCGCCATTCGCCGTCGCTCGCGCGTTGGGACGAGGGCTGGCCGCCCGCACAGGCGATGGCGGCCAGAAACGGAAGCGTTCGCGCGGCACGGAGGAGCCGCGCTCGAGTGATGGAGATGGATGGCACGGGGTCTCCCACGTCAGGACGTGGTTGCTGGGAGCCCCGAATCTGTCTACTCGGCCCTGCAGTTTCCAATGAAGTCAGGACAGCAGGGACGTCGCGGTACGAGCGGGACCGCCTTCGGCCGGGGTCAGCCTTCGCGCATCGCCTCCATGGGCGAGACGTTCGCGGCGCGGCGCGCCGGAAGAAAGGACGCCACGAGCGCGACGATCAGGAACGCGAACATGGCCGCGGCGAGCGTGGCCGGATCGGCCCCGCCGACGTCGAACAACACAGTCTCCAGCCGCCGCCTCACGACGTACGTCACGATGAGGCCCGCCAGTGCGCCGGGGACTGCGTAGGACATCCCGCGTCCCACGACCATGCCGATGACCCCGACTCTCGGAGCGCCGAGCGCGACACGGACGCCGATCTCACGACGGCGTGCCGCGACGAGATATGAGAGCATGCCGAAGATCCCAACCGCCGCCAGCGTGAGCGCCGCCACGGCGAACCCGCCTAACAACGTGGCCCAGTGACGCTGCGGCGAGACCGACGCGTACACGCGATCGTCGAGCCGGCCTGCATCGTCGAGCGCGAGTCCGGGGTCGAGGCGCTGAATGACGTTGCGCACGCGGTCGATCGCGTCTCCCACGCCAGGCGCCACACGCACGAAGACGTTGTAGTTCGGCGACGGGTTCTGTCCCGGCGCGACGTACATCGCCTCACCGGTGCCGCTCAGCCCCTGATACTTCACGTCTCCGACCACACCGATGATGGTGAACGGCACGCACGTCGTGCAGCCGCCTCCCTGCAACCGGCGCCCGACGGCCGAGCGATCCGGCGAGTAGTGACGCGCCCACGCGCGGCTCACGACCATGACCGGCGCCGTCCCGCCGGTATCGGCCTCGGTGAACAGGCGGCCTTCCAGTAGAGGAACGCCGGCCGCGGCGAAGAACCCTGAACTCGCGGACCCATAGGGTGCCGTCGGCTGCGCATCGCCGGGCGCCACCGGCCGATCGACGAGATCGAAATTGTTGATGTCCACCGCCTCGTCGGGCGGAATCGCCTGATTGAGCCCACCGGCGACGATGCCCGGCTCCGCGGCCAGGCGGCTGGCAAGGCGATTCCAGAAGGCGATCGCATCGGCCGGTCCGTAGCGCGCGACCGGCAACGACACGTGCACGTACACGAGAGACTTGGGATCGAAGCCCGCATCGACACGCTGGAGCCGCACGAAGCTGTTGAGCAGGAGCGCCGCGGTCGCGAGCAGCGGCAGCGCGAGCGCGAACTGGGCGGCCACGAGTGCGCCTCGAAGCGCGTGCGTCGAGCGGCTCGCGCCGATCTCACGGTCACCGCTGCGTAGCGTGCCGGAGAAGTCGCGTCCGAGAAGTGCGAGCGCAGGGTACAGACCGACGAGCACACCGGTGATGATCGCCAGCACCGCGGCGAATCCAATCGCCCGGAGATCGACGCTGACGCCGCGCAGCCGCGGAATCGGTGGTCCGATGGTGACGAGCACCTTCAGCAGGAACGGCGCGAGCAGCGCACCAGCCGCGGCGCCTAACGTGGACAGGACGAGACTCTCGGTCACGAGCAGCCGCGCCACGCGGCCGGACGACGCGCCCAACACCGTGCGCAGCACGGCCTCGCGCGAGCGAGCCGTGACACGGACCAGCGTCAGGCTCGCCACGTTCGCCACCGCGATCAGCAGCACGAGCCCTACCGCCCCGCCGAAGAGCCCGAGCGTCTGGCCGGCGTTGCCGATCAGCGCCTGGCGCAGGCTGTAGGGCGTGAGCCGCGCGGTTCGATCCTGGAAGCTGGATGCCCAGAGCGGGAAGATGCGCTCGCTCACGGCCGCGAGGTCGCGCGCCGCCGATTCAACCGTCGCTCCATCCTTCAGGCGAGCGTAGACCCCCATTCCGAACGGTCCACGACGCTGCGGCGTCTCCAGCTTGAGCGAACCCCACACCTCGGCGCGAACACCGGCGAGCTCGCTAACGGTGGGCGCAAGTACACCGACGATGGTGTGGGCAGCGCCGTCGATGGTAAGCGTCTTTCCCACCGCGGCTGACGCGCTGCCACCGAACTCCCGTACGGCGAAGTCGTGGGTGACGACAGCAACGAACTGGTCCCGTGCCGCGTCGCCCGGACCCATGAGGCGCCCGTGTGCGGAACGCGTCCCCAGCACCGTGAAGAATCCGGGGTCGGCCCTTGCGACGCCGCCACGTTGCGCGTCAGGCCCGACGGCGATCGTCGCCTCGTTCCATCGCACGGCGCCGACGGCCGAGAAGCTCCGGTGCTGCGCGATGATGGCGTTGTAGTCGACGGCCGAGAGCCCCCATCGATTCGTCGGCGAATTCTGCTGGTAGATGCGGACGAGCCGATCGTCGTTCGGATAGGGGAGCCGGGACACGAGCACGTGATCGACTGCGCTGAAGATCGCAGTGCTGGCGCCGATGCCGAGCGCGAGCACGAGCATCGCGGTGATCGTGAACCCCGGGCTTCGGCGCAGCGCGCGGCTGGCGTAGCGGATGTCCTGCCCGAGGTCCTCGGCCCACCGCACACCGCGCGCGTCGTGGTGCGCCTCGGCGTGTCGGTCGATGCCGCCGAAGGCGACGGCGGCGCGTCGGCGTGCTTCGTCGTGGGGAATCCCGTGCACGCGCGCGAGCTCGTCGGCCTCGAGCTCGATGTGCATGCGCATCTCGGTGTCGACGTCTCGATTGAGCGCGTCGCGGTGGGTGAGCGCGCGCAGCCGTCGTCGGAGTCGGCGGAAGAGGTGGGTCATGGTGGCAAGGCGGTTCGAGGGTCGTCGTCGGACGATACCTCAAGCTTCGACAACATGAGGACGGGAAGCGTTCGCTGTCAACTTGGGCGGGTAGCGGGTAGCGGGTGACGGGCGAAACGGCGGCTGTCATTCCGAGCGGAGGCCGAAGGCCGCAGGCGAGGAATCGCACTCGTACCGGCCGGGAGGCCGCTCTAGCGGGAGGATCGCGATTCCTCGCCTCCGCCACTGCGCGGCTCCGCTCGGAATGACACCGAACCCGTCACCCGCTACCCGCTACCCGCCTCGCCGGGTCAGACCGTCTCGAGGACGCTGAAGATCGCGGCCGCGTACTGGCGCCACGTGTTCGCTTCCGCGCGCAGCTCCTGACGCCCGCGCACCGTGAGGCGGTAGAACTTCGCCTTCCGATTGTTCTCGCTCACGCCCCACTCGGCTTCGACGGACCCGGCGCGCTCGAGGCGGTGCAGCGACTTGTAGAGGGCGGCGTCCTCGATCTCGAGCACGCCACGCGTGCGCTCTTCGATCCAGCGCGAGATCCCGTAGCCGTGCATGGGACCCCACGAGAGCGTCTTGAGCACGAGCACGTCGAGCGTGCCGTGCAGCAGGTCGATCGGATCGCGTGCCATCCACTCCCCTAACCTAGTGTGAGGAATAAATGGGCGCGGGGGCGACCTTTGTCCAGCGTCAGGCTTCAGCGCTGTCGCTGCCCGTGCCTAACCGTCGCCGGAGTTGCCTGCCAACCGCGATCGTCGATCGTTGCCGAGCCAGTCAGGCGTGTCGCCCGAGGGCAGCCGAGCGGACTAGGGGACAGCCCGGAACGCCTGACGGCACTGCCGAGATGGTGTCCCGGAGGAAAGTGGATGCAAGACCTAACGCGGATGACGCGGATGACGCGGACTCGCTCGGGTTGCATTAACGGCTGGCGTCGCGGGCGGTGGGGTCCCTGTTCTTTTTGGGAACGGCTCCGGTACGCTCCCTGGTCATTCCGAGCGGAGGCCGCAGGCCGGAGGCGAGGAATCGCCATCCTCCCGGTCGAGGGGCCCCTCGGTCGGGACGAGTGCGA
>Ga0105249_10001363_pt1 | contig 21359 bp, 16 predicted proteins | sample KBSS44metaG_FD_81522 | JGI IMG/M metagenome (GOLD analysis project Ga0105249, IMG submission 81522) | Switchgrass rhizosphere microbial communities from Kellogg Biological Station, Michigan, USA - KBS S4-4 metaG | ecosystem: Host-associated > Plants > Roots > Rhizosphere > Soil | place...
ATTTTTTCATACTTGAATTGTCAAGCGGATTAAATCTGAATTTCTCCGTTATAATTTTTTTGTTTGTAACATCAATAAGCGAAGCCATGGGCGTGCCAAAATAGCGAACGATTATAGTTTCATCGGGATTTTTCATTACGTCATAAATGGACGAATACGGAAGCTTTAAACTTCCGGGTTGACTGATAACGAAATTCCAAAAAAGGGACTTACGGATACTTGCCTTCATCAGTCCCGCCTCATACAAGCCTAACCAAAGATTGCTGAAGTTATCAATGCAGATACTCTTGATAATAAAATTATTTCCAATAGATGTGCTATATAGGTTGATAGATCGATCAATGACCATATCAAGATCTGGTTTGTATTCAAATAAACGATTGTTACAACCGATCCAAATATTGCCTTGTTCATCTTCAGATATTGACTCAATGAAAATAGTAATACCCGCAAGGGATCGGTTTAATAGAAAATGTTTTTGACCTCTTTCTGAAGTCAGATAGAATTTATTGCCTTCTTGCACACAATAAATAAGCTTGTTTTTTTTATTTCTATAAATAGAAGTTACGATCTCATTTTGCCATTTTATTGATCGGTAGTAATACGGCAGGTCTCTTTTCAACGTTAAGCTGGCAGAATCAAAGGCTAGTACACCTTTAGCGCTGCCTGCGCCAATAAGTATATTGCCTTCTTTATCTTTAAAAAAGCCAAAATTAAACAAGTCTGGTTTTTCATTCGAAGCTGCATCTATTGATATTGGATCAAAGTGTTTACTTAATTTATCAAAAACAAACAAGCCATTGAAGAGGTTTATTAATAAAAGCCTTTTGTTAGCATTAATTAATTTTGAAGCGCTTTGCTGGCTGTGATTGGTTGAGCCAACAGGGAGAATGTAACGTTCAAATAAATTATTCTTTTGATTGTAACAATGCAGGTGTGTGTTGGTTAAAACCCAAAGATTGCCGTCGTTATCTTCAGCAAGATCAATTGTCATATTACTGGCCAGGCTCCTTTTATTGAAAGGACTGTGAAGGAACTTTTTAAATTCATAACCGTCGTAACGGTTCAGACCGTCATGCGTAGCGATCCACAAATAGCCTCTGCTGTCTTGTTGAGTAGAATAGACAACATTATTAGAGAGTCCATTTTCAGAGGTAAAGCGAACGAACGAGTATTGTTGAGCCGCCAGGTCGGCACAAATAAAAAAGTATGCAAGAATGATAATAGTTCGTTGCATACTTAAATTTAATTCAAAAAATCTGTATTGATCAATCTACGGCGAAAGTAATCGATAAGCCAATATTCCTCTTCATTTCTAGCTTCCTTTTATTTTCAATGGGTGGGAGCGTATTTTCTTTCTTCTGCAATCAATTTTATAATTTCCAATGAATCAAATGCAGCAGGGTCATTCAACTCCCGGATCATCGTTTGCGGGCAAAATAGTTTTCAAACCAGACACTATCTGTATTTACTTGTGCAGTTGAGATGCCTGTGAAAAAAATAAGTATGCAGTGAGATATAATAATCTTTTTTCCATACTTAAATGTACTCAGAAAAATAATTATCCTAAAACGGAATTGTTTATAGAAACCTTACCCCGCATCATTTCCAGCACTGCTTCCTTAATTGCTTGTGCATCATATCCGCATTCTTTATGTAATTCTTTAGGTGTGCCATGCTCAACTAACCGATCGGGGATACCAAGAATTTTCATTTCAGCTTTGTAATTTTGCTCGTTCATGAATTCCAAAACTGCAGAACCAAAACCACCTTTCACAGTTCCATCCTCAACAGTTATGATCTTGTCAAACTTATTGAATATTTCATGCAGTAATTCTTCATCCAGTGGCTTTGCAAAACGCATATCATAATGTGCAGGATTCAATCCATCATTTTTCAGATCCCGGATCGCCGCCGCGGCAAAATTGCCCGGGTGACCAAACGATAGGATAGCAATATCATTCCCGTCTCTTAATTTTCTTCCGGTTCCAATTTTTATTTCTTTCATTTCTGTCTTCCATTCCGGCATCACACCTTCGCCTCTTGGATAGCGGATCACAAAAGGATGATTGGTTGAATCTAATTGCGCTGTGTACATAAGATTACGCAATTCACTTTCATTCATCGGGGCACTTACAATCATATTTGGCACACAACGCATATAAGCTATATCGTAACAGCCGTGATGCGTAGGCCCATCATCACCCACCAACCCTGCCCGGTCCAGGCAAAATATTACCGGCAAATTTTGAATGGCTACATCATGTACTACCTGGTCATAGGCTCTTTGCATAAAGGAAGAATAGATATTGCAAAACACTTTCATGCCTTGTGTGGCCATACCCGCACTCAATGTAACAGCATGTTGCTCGGCAATACCAACATCAAATGCACGATGGGGCATTTTCTCCATCATATATTTTAGTGAAGAACCTGATGGCATCGCAGGAGTGATCCCAAATATTTTTTCATTCTGTTCGGCCAATTCAATTATCGTGTGACCAAATACGTCCTGGTATTTGGGCGGTTGGGGCAGATCAAATTTCTTTTTCTGTATTTCTCCTGTTACTTTATCAAACAGACCCGGCGCATGCCATTTGGTTTGATCTTTTTCAGCTAATGAATAACCCTTTCCTTTAACGGTGACAATGTGTAATAATTTCGGTCCCGATATCTCCCGCAGATCTTTTAATGTGTCAACCAGCTTGGTAATATTATGCCCATCTATCGGACCAAAATAACGGAGATTCAACGCTTCAAATAAATTACTGCTTTTACTTACCATCCCTTTCAATCCTGCTTCCATTTTGCTGGCCATATCACGGGTAAATTTTTTACCCACTGGAAGCTTGCCCATCAGTTTCCAAAGTTCATCCCGGAATTTATTGTAAGTAGGTGATGTTGTTATATCCGTAAGATATTCTTTTAATGCTCCGACATTCGGATCAATGCTCATGCAATTATCATTCAAAATGATCAGCAGGTCAGCATCGGCAACGCCTGCATGATTCATAGCTTCAAATGCAAGACCGGCGGTCATTGCACCATCACCAATTATGGCAACAGATTTCCTGTTTTTTTCACCTTTATATTGTGCGGCCATTGCCATGCCCAACGCGGCAGAAATAGAAGTAGAAGAATGGCCGACGCCAAAAGTATCGTATTCACTTTCACTTCTTTTAGGGAAACCACTGAGACCTTTGTATTTTCTATTGGTAGGGAAATTATCGCGACGACCGGTTAAAATTTTGTGACCATATGCCTGGTGACCAACATCCCATACCAATTGATCATAGGGAGTATTGTATATATAATGGAGTGCAACAGTCAGTTCAACCACACCCAAACTGGCGCCAAAATGCCCACCATGTACACTCACGACATCAATGATATACTGGCGTAACTCATCACAAAGCTGGTGTAAATTTTCTCTTGATAGTTTCTTGAGATCGGCAGGGGAATTGATCGTATTTAAGAGCGGTCCCGGTGTGATTTGCATATTCATCTTTTGCGGTGTAAAATTAAGCTTTTTATAACCTGTTGTTGCTAAAGATTCCATAACAAATAGCCGGCTAAAAAGCTCACCGCGGCAAAGCTTACTTACATGTGGCAAATATCCCATTTGTAAAACCAATCTGCCACTGGTATATTTACGGAAAATAACTAGTCAGGGGATTGGTTAGATTAGCGGCGTATGAATTCAAATTATACCAAATATTGGTTGTACCAGGCAGGTGGGTGGGGAGCTTTTGCGCTGATCAATATATTTTTCGCGGTCACCTTTGACAGGCTGAATATGGAGTATGTGACCCGTATGTTTATTTTCATTGTATTGGGAATAGCAATTACGCATGGCGTACGCTGGCTGGTTCATCGGATCGATCTGTTATTAAAACCTCTCAATCAGCAAGTAGTCGGATTTATCTTTCTCACGTTATTGGCTGGAATTTTATTGGCTACAATTGAAATCGGTGTTTTCCATATGGTGAATCTTGAAACCAAGGAAATGACTGATCTGAGTTTTTTCGGTCAATTAGTTGCATTTGGTTTTAATTCCTTTGTATACCTTTTTATCTGGAATTGCATTTATTTCATCCATCACTATGTAGATAAGACCCGTAAACAACAACTGGATACGCTAAAACTGGAGTCACTCGTAAAGGAATTGGAATTAAAAACGATCAAGGCGCATATTAATCCTCATTTTATTTTTAATTCTTTGAACGGAATACGGGCATTAGTAGTAGAAAACCCTGAGCGGGCCAGGAAGGCGATCACAGAATTAAGTAATATTTTACGCAGCAGCATGCAGACCGAAAAGTCAGAATCCGTTACTTTGGAAAGAGAGCTGAACATTGTAAAGGATTACCTGGCATTGGAGAATATGCGGTTTGAGGATCGGTTGAAAATCGTTTACACGGTGGATGAAGATACCCTGGATCTGCCTGTTCCGCCGATGATGTTACAAACATTGGTTGAGAATGCTATCAAACACGGGATCAGCAAACAGGTTTCCGGCGGTGTCGTGAAGATCATTTCTGATTTTAAAAACGGCTATCATGAACTGGCTGTGCAGAACACAGGTAAATTGAATGGAAAAGCCAACAAGGAGGGATTTGGATTGTCCAGCACATTGAATCGTTTAAATATATTATTTGGGGATAAGGCAAAATTCGAATTAAAGCAGGTAGATGCTCAACTGGTAGAAGCAAAGGTCCAGTTCCCTTTACAATAAAATGAAAGCAAAATATGAAAGCAGTAATTATAGATGATGAAAGATTGGCAAGAACAGAACTTAAAAAACTGTTGCAGGATTTTCCTGAAATAGAAGTAGTGGATGAGGCTGCTAATGCAGAAGAAGGCATCGCAAAGATCGACTCATTGCAACCCGACCTGATTTTCCTGGACATTCAAATGCCGGGCAAGACCGGGTTTGATATGCTGCGTGAACTCGACAGGGCGCCGCATGTAATATTTACAACCGCTTACGACGAATATGCTTTAAAAGCTTTTGAAGTAAATGCATTGGATTATTTATTAAAACCGGTAGAGCCAAAACGATTGGCGGATGCAATTCAAAAATTAGGTGCAGTTGAAACAAAAGAGCCACGCATTATCCAGGAGAATATAAATAATAGCATCCTGAGTGAGAATGACCAGGTATTTGTAAAAGATGGAGAACGTTGCTGGTTTGTAAAACTCAGTGAGATCCGCCTCTTTGAAAGTGTCGGCAACTATGCCAAAGTTTTCTTTGGCCCTAATAAGCCGCTTATTTTAAAGTCATTGAATGCACTGGAAGAAAGACTGGATCAGAAAATGTTTTTCCGTGCTAACCGAAAGCATATCATCAATCTCCGGCTGATTGAAAAAATAGAACCGTATTTTAATGGTGGATTATTGCTTGAATTAAAAGGTGGAGAGAAGATCGAAGTGAGTCGCCGGCAAACGGTGAAGTTTAAAGAGATGATGAGTTTATAAACGAGATGGTTTGCTCCCTAATTCAACAATCAAACAATCAATCAATATATAGAAAAAGATGAAACAAATTATCACGACAGGGTTGTTCGTCGCAACAACCTTTTTTATTTATGGGCAAAAGACAGATGATATTATTAATGCTAAAGAGGCAGAAAGAATTGAAAGAACTCTTTCATCCGATGAGATGAGAGGCCGTCGGACTTTTACTCCTGACATAGACAGGGCCGCAGATTTTATAGCTGATGAATTTAAAAAAGCAGGCTTGCAAACAATGAGTGGCAATAATGAGTTCAAACAGGAATTTGCTATGGTGCGGCCAAAATTTATTTCTGCTGCCGGCAATTTGGATGGGGAAGCATTGGATGCAAAGGATATAATTGTTGTTACCTGTTTTCCACAACTAAAAATTAACCAGGGTTCAGGATACGAGAAAATCTTTATCAAAGCTGGCGATACCCTGCAGAATGCTGCAAGAAGATTGGTTCGCTCCAATAAAAATTTATTGGTGCTGGTTGATAAAAGCTTTGCCAACAATTTTGGAAATCTTACACGATTAAAGAACTCAATGTTCAAAACTGATAAGTCAGTTGTGTTTGTGTTGACAGATAAGGATCCTGCTAAATATGAAATCGAAGCTGTGCATGAAATAATTGAACAAAAGCTGATGAATGTGGTTGGCATTTTACCGGGCAAATCCAAAAAAGATGAATATGTGATCTTCTCAGGACACTATGACCATTTGGGAGTAACTACGAAACTTGTGAATGGAGATTCAATATATAATGGTGCCAATGATGATGCAGCAGGAACAACAGCTGTGATCATGCTGGCAAAATATTTTAAGGCTCTTGGCAACAATGAAAGAACAATTGTGTTTGCTGCCTTTACAGCAGAGGAGATTGGTGGGTTTGGTTCGCAATATTTTTCTCGCCAATTTGATCCTGCCAAAGTGATAGCCATGTTTAATATCGAGATGATTGGCACTGAAAGCAAATGGGGAAAGAACTCAGCTTATATCACGGGCTATGAGAAAACAGATATGGGAACGATCCTCCAAAAGAATTTGGAAGGCAGTGGTTTTACATTTTATCCTGACCCTTATACAGAACAAACTTTATTTTATCGATCAGACAATGCAACGCTTGCACGATTAGGAGTGCCTGCTCATACCATCTCAACTTCTAAAATGGATAGTGAGCCCAATTATCATAAAGTAAGTGATCAGATAGAAACACTGGACATGGAAAATATGGCGATGATCATAAAATCAATTGCGATGAGTTCCAGGAGCATTATTGCAGGAAAGGATAACCCTACGAGGGTGAAAGTAGACGAGTTAAGATGATTTATCATATTACCTTCACCGGCACACTATGCACCGCTGCTGCCATCTCCTTAATTAATGAAGCATTTTTTTCAATGGCATTGCCAACAACAATTACATCTGCACCGGCTTTACAATTGAGGTAGGCTTTTTCGGGTTCAATGATACCACCGCCTATGATAAGAGGAACAGAAATGTTTTTTGCTACTGACTCAATCATGTTTTCGGAGATAGGACGTTTGGCACCGCTGCCACTATCCATATAAATTAATTTCATCCCCAGCATTTCACCTGCCATTGCTGTACACATGGCAATTTCATTTTTATCGGCCGGTATCGGTGACGCATTGCTGATATAAGAAACGGTTGTCGGAGCGCCGCCATCAACAACCATATAGCCGGTTGGCATAATTTCAAGCCCACTCATTTTTACAAATGGTGCTGATACCACATGCTGACCAATCAGTAACTCCGGATTGCGACCGGAGATCAGGGAGAGATATAATAAAGCATCAGCGTATTTACTTACCTGTGATGGGCTGCCGGGGAAAAGTATAACAGGAATAGTGCAGTTGTCTTTAATATACCGGACACATTCATCCAAATGATTAGAAATGACCAGGCTTCCGCCAACCAGGAAATAATCAACCTTTGCTGCAATTGAAAGTTCCATCAGTTCATCCAGCATCGGTTGATCCACCTTATCGGGGTCAATAAGTACGGCAAATGATTTCTGCCCTTTCTTTTTGTGTTGTTCCAGTGATTGATAAATGCCTGTCTTCATATAGCCCGGTTGGATATGCAAAAATGCAAAAACTTTTCCGGTTTACCCACTCCTCTTTAATATCATTTATACCTCCTAAACCGGGATAATCGTATGCAAGTTTAAGCATAGATACCCTGATATTAGCAATAAAGCGCAGCCTGATCAAGTTTTAAAAAAGAATATATTTTTCCATGATCAATTTTTAAATACGGCATTCAATCTATTCCTGTTATCAACTTGCTTCAACCGGGCTTCCTTAGTTATTAACGTCTTACCTACCCGGCTTTCCGCCTTTTTATATTGCATAAAACGCAGGCGGGACAATATTTTCAGCGAATGCTTCAAAAGCGTTGCTGTTTTATGTTTTAAAATCTTTACAGACAACATCCAAATTTTCCAAAACTTTTTTTGAATAAAAATTTATGAAACTGTGCAAAAACCATGAAACGAAGGGCTGAAGCGACTTTAAAAAAAATTAACATCCCTTATCCACTTTTGTGGATATTTGAAAATAGGAAATACTGATTCAAAAAAATACTTTCGTTAACGCCATCCACCCAAAATGGTATAGCAACCAAAACCCAATAAATTCTTTTAGTTATGGCAAATAAAAAAGGAGCAGCCTCAAAAGGAGGTTTGCAGTTCAGTCGTCGCTTTACTCGTGAAGATGTTAATGTATACGACCAGTTTGAATACGATTACCGCACTTCGATCATTCGCAATCCCACCGGTGAAGTAGTGTTTGAAATGAATAATGTGGAAGTCCCTAAACAATGGAGCCAGATCGCTACAGATATCTTAGCACAAAAATATTTTCGTAAAGCAGGTGTGCCGCAGCCCGATGGTTCAACGGGAAGAGAAACATCTGCAAAGCAAGTTGCACATCGCCTGGCTAATTGCTGGAAGGTATGGGGCGAACGCTATGGATATTTTGCATCCGAAAAAGATGCGCAGGTATTTTATGAAGAGTTAGTATACTCGATCTTAAATCAGATGTGTGTACCCAACTCACCACAATGGTTCAATACCGGCCTGTATGAAAGCTATGGTATAAAAGGCAAACCCCAGGGTCATTATTATGTTGATCCCGTCGATGGTGAATTGAAAAGATCAACTTCCGCGTATGAACGTCCGCAGCCGCATGCATGTTTTATATTAAGTGTGACAGATGATCTGGTAAATGATGGCGGCATTATGGATCTCTGGGTTCGTGAGGCACGCATCTTTAAATATGGTTCAGGAGTAGGAACTAATTTCTCTCATATCCGTGGCGAAGGAGAAAAGTTAAGTGGTGGCGGCACATCATCCGGCCTGATGAGTTTTCTAAAAATTGGTGACCGTGCAGCCGGTGCTATCAAATCAGGAGGCACTACACGCCGTGCTGCAAAAATGGTTTGTTTGGACCTTGATCACCCGGAGATCGTTGACTTCGTAAATTGGAAAGTGGAAGAAGAAAAGAAAGTAGGCGCATTGATCGCTGCCGGTTATAATCACGATTATGAAGGAGAAGCTTATAAAACAGTTTCGGGTCAGAACTCAAATAATTCTGTTCGCATACCGAATTCATTTTTTGATAAATTAAATAAGGACGAAGATTGGGAATTGAAGGCAAGAACAGATGGCCGTGTGATGAAAAAAATTCCGGCCCGTGAATTATGGAACCAGATCGCCTATGCTGCCTGGCGTTGCGCTGATCCAGGGACACAATATGATACGACGATTAATGAATGGCATACATGTCCTGAAGGCGGTCGCATCAATGCGTCTAATCCCTGCAGTGAATACATGTTCCTGGATAATACAGCATGTAATCTCGCATCAGCCAACCTGATGAAGTTTTATGATGCTCAGAAAAATGTATTTGATGTTGCAGGCTATGAATATAATTGCCGTTTATGGACGGTTGTACTCGAAGTATCTGTTTTGATGGCCCAGTTCCCTTCAAAAGAAGTTGCCCAGTTAAGTTATGAATACAGAACACTCGGTTTGGGTTATGCTAACCTTGGTACTTTATTAATGGTAAGTGGTATTCCTTATGATAGTGAAGAGGCAAGAGCCATTGCAGGTGCCTTGACAGCGATCATGACCGGTGTTTCTTACACTACATCTGCTGAAATGGCTAAGGCTTTGGGTGCATTCCCCCGCTATGAAGAGAACAAAGAACATATGATGCGGGTAATGCGTAATCATCGCCTGGCAGCCTACGATGCTGATGAATATGAGAAGCTGAGTTTAAAACCACAGGGGATCAAAGCAAAATATTGTCCTGATTATTTATTGAAAGCTGCGTGTAATGCATGGGATAGTGCAGTAGAGATGGGAGAGAAGTATGGTTATCGTAATGCGCAGTCAACAGTTATTGCGCCAACCGGAACAATTGGTTTGGTAATGGATTGCGATACGACGGGTGTTGAGCCTGATTTTGCGCTGGTAAAATTCAAAAAACTTTCCGGTGGCGGCTACTTCAAGATCATCAACCAGTCAGTACCCGTTGCTTTACGCAACCTTGGTTACAGTGAAAAAGAAACAGACACAATTATCAAATATGCAGTAGGCAGGGCTTCCTTTGCCGGCGCACCGTTTATCAATCACCAGGTGTTGAGCGAAAAAGGATTTATTGCAGAAGAAATTAAAAAACTCGATGCAGCTGTAGCTACCGCTTTTGAAATTGGATTTGTTTTTAATAAATATGCATTGGGTGAAGAATGTCTGAAGCGTCTCGGATTTACCGAAGAACAGTATAATGATTTTGAATGGAGCTTGCTGGAAGCATTAGGGTTCAGCGAAGCGGAAATTGAAGCAGCCAATGATTATGTATGCGGAACAGGAATGCTGGAAGGAGCACCTTATTTGAAAGAAGAACACTTGCCCGTTTTTGACTGTGCCAATAAATGCGGAACCAAAGGTCAGCGTTATATACATGCCAATGGACATATCCGTATGATGGGCGCCACACAACCTTTTATCAGTGGCGCTATCTCGAAAACAATTAACCTGCCCAATGAAGCTACTGTGGAAGAAATAGCCGAAGCTTACTACCTGAGCTGGCAGTTGGGTTTAAAGGCAAATGCATTGTATCGTGACGGTTCTAAATTATCTCAGCCACTCAGCAATAAGAGTGACAAGAAGAAAAAATCCGAAGAAGTAAATTCGAAATCTGAAGAAGCGCTACAGCAACCAGCAACCAACAACCAGCAACCAGAAACCAAGATCGTAGACCTCGGACAATTAACAGTCGAAGAACTCCTGGACGAAGTGAACCGCCGTGTACAAAACAGCGCCGATACAAAATTGAAGCGCCAGTTAGCACGTATTGTAGAGCGCCGTTCATTGCCGGCCAAGCGCCGCGGCTTTACACAAAAAGCAAAGATCAATGGACAGGCCGTCTTCCTGAGAACCGGTGAATATGCTGATGGTACATTGGGTGAAATTTTCATTGATATGGCAAAAGAAGGAGCTACCATGCGCAGCATGATGAACTGTTTTGCTATTTCTATTTCAATCGGCCTGCAATATGGAGTGCCATTGGAAGAATTCGTTGACAAATTTGCCTTTACGAAATTCGACCCGAGCGGATTTGTAGAACATCCGAATATCAAAACCACTTCCTCTATTGTAGATTTTATCTTCCGGGTACTGGGCTATGAATATTTAGGAAGAACTGATTTGGTACATGTGTTAGATAAACCGGAAGTATTAAATACAGGATCGGATGATTGGGATGAAATACCATCTAATCTTGAATATGCATCTGCGCCGGAATTATCCGGTGTAAGAATAATAGGATCTGCTAATGGCGGCATTCATCCGCAGCCGTCGAAAACACAAAAGACAGCAGCCTCAACGAGTGTAAAAGTTGAGAACGGGTTAGATGCATTGAATGCAGCAAATAAAAATATGCAAAGTGATGCGCCGGCTTGTAATGTATGCGGACATATCATGATGCGCAGCGGCACTTGTTATAAATGTTTGAATTGCGGTAACCAGGGTGGTTGCAGCTAAGTGCCCCTTCCTTTGCCGAAGGTCCAAAGGACTCCTTTGGAGCATCCCTTCAGGAAAAGGGGAGTAAAAAAAGAATAGAGATGATTTTATAAGTTAGTAAGTAGGATGGGTCTCCAATGAGGAGAGGTACTGAAACGTATTTTTCAACTGGACATTGGAAAACCGCCATAAGGCATCCCTTCGGGGATAATTAAGAAAGTACCCATTAGTTTCTAATCCCGGTTGTTCCCAGCCGGGATTTTTGTTGAAGCACAGGTTATGAACTTTAACGTGTCCCGGTAAGCCCAGGTATGTAAATCACAGAATGTGGATGAAAATGCAAATCTGTTGATGTTGGTGGGATATTTTTATAGAGGAAGGTTTATTCCGTGGTACTAAAAACTCTTTTTCTTATAATAGTTGTGTCAACCCCATTTGATTGCATTTTGTCCTCCGCTTCTTTTTCAATTTGATTTTTTAATTCAAGCAATATTGGGTCAAATAAAACATGCTTGTCCATCATATAAGACATATCATATTCTATCTCTTCCCAAGTCGAAAAGTCGGCGTGATTATGTTGAAGTTGAACTTCTAATTTGTCTAAAGCGTTTGCAACTTTTGCTTCATAAGTTTGCTTTTCTTCAAACTCATAAAAGAGGTCAAAAATTTCCTGACCATTTGTGTTTTCCAGGGTCAAGCGAAGATTTTCAATTGCCTGTTTCTCTTTTTCAATTTTGTCAAGTTTAATTTCAGGGTTCCGTAAAACATCTAAAGCAGAAACATCTCTTGCCTCTGCTTCAACCAGGTCATGAAGGATAATCATTTTCAATAGCCGCACCATATCTATCTTTTGTTTCAGGAGTGGCTCAATTAAGACAGCCATTAAGGACATCCGCCAGGTATGTTCAGCAACACTTTCCTGCCGGCCACTGGAAGTATAACTATGCCTAAGTTCAAATTTTAGCCGCTCGGCAAGAGCAAGAACTTTAAGAATAGCTGTGATTTGTTTTTCCATACTCAAAAGTAAAAATTACCGCCAACCCTTTGACTAGCCCTATGTTGGCTGCTGTAAATTTACTTTCTTTTAAACTAAATAAATCTCTATTCGTTCTTTGCTTTTGCCTTGTCTGTCTCTTTTTAGTTTTAATGCACCCAACTCACTCGTTCTTTTGATATGTGTGCCACCACAAGGCACTTGACCAAAACCTTCAATTTTCCAATATCGGATTTCGTCAGCTTCATTACTAAATGCACTTATAACCGGTTTGTCAGATTCGATTAGTTCTTTTGCTTTTTGTTCTAAAAGCGGAAACATTTCTGAAATATTGTTTTCCCAAATAAAATCAATTCTTGCTTTTTCTGATGTAATGTTTGCACCAATTTTTATTGGGCTGTTGAAATTTTGATTTACAAGTTCTAAAATCACCTCTGCTGCAAAGTGAAGTTTCATGATCCGGTAACGTTTATCCCAATCTATTTTTAATTGAACAGTATCTCCCGTTTTCAGGTTGTGGTCATTGTCGATTGTATAATATATTTCTTTGCCATTTTTTTGCGCCTTGAGAATTTTGTAATCATTGATAGTACCATCATCTGATTGTTGGCCGCCTGAAAATGCGTAAGCAATAGTTTCCTTAAGCGTTAAGATATTTTCATTTACAGAAGCTACTGTGGTTTGCAACTCGGTTTGATAAGGGTCTTCCCAAAATACTTTTCGTACAGACATTTTAAATATCATTTACATGTAAGATATTAATTTTGACTGCTTCGAATTTATAGCAGCCAACGTTTACGACTAGCCAAAGGCCGTTGATCTTAATAATTTGCGGCGTTTAAAGCAAGTTAGCATTGCCAGGCAAGACATTGTTAGTCGCATTGGTTCAAAAACTGTTCCTTTTGGGTCAATCCATCAGCCTGCACTTTTGGTGAGACTCCGAATTGCTTTTTGAACGACTTTAATAGCTTCAAGATTATGGTGGTCTTTAATATTTAAAGTTACAATTCTTATCATTTTTCAATCCAAAGGCATGAATATTGAATAGGATTAAGAAACGTGAATATGAATATCGTTGAAACAATCAGTTTTGACCGTGTAAGAAGAACAACTCCTAAAAAAATCAATGAACTGATCGATTTGAAAAGAGAGATCAGCGTCGAATATTATAAAGATGCAGACATAGAAAGCATCAAACAACGAATCGGGGAGCTTGATCGGGAATGGGATATTGAAAGAACCTTAGAGTTAAATGCCGCTATATTTGGATTAACCGGAGCGATTCTCGCAGTCACTAAAAATAAGCGCTGGCTTTTTTTAACCGGAATAGTTACTGCATCGTTAGCGCTGCATGCCATACAGGGTTGGTGTCCGCCGGTTCCTTTATTCCGCAAATTCGGGGTACGAACACAAAAAGAAATTGATGCTGAGAAAAAAGCATTAACAGAAATTCTTGAAAATAAAAATTCCCCATCATCAGGTAGTTTATCATTTTGAAATTTTTAGTTGCACGGAGTCTTGTTAACAAGCAAATAAAATCATGAGAAGATAATTAGCGACTCCCTGTCTATCTGTAACTAATTTAGAAATAACTCAACCACCATTTGTCCTTATTATTCTGTTTATACTTATCAAATGCTTTGCAGACCGGGTAAAGAAGTGCGATTACGCCCAACCAAATAAAATAAACTATAAGGAGATTGAAACCGAAACCTTTTAATGCATCTAACCGGTACGGTACTGACGCTGTAGCCATATTTTGCCAGCCAAAACCGGTAAGCTCGGCAGCCAATAGAGCTAAAAAATGAATAAGATAAATGTGCAGGATGTAAAAGAAAAAAGGCACTCTTCCAAATACGCAAAAGAAATCAACAAGCTTCCCTTTTAATTTTTCCGTATTTGCTAAGAAGAGTAAAGATCCGCCTAATGTCAATAATAAAAAACTGAGGGAGGGAGGGTATTTGGTCAAATTAAGAAATGAAAATAAATTTTGTTTAAGGTTGCCATAATCTTTCCAGGGTAAAAGATTTCCATAAAGATTAGCACCTCTAAGTATTAATAAGAGAATCAGCGCTGCAATCCCAATGCAGTTGAATATTCTTTTGCGTTTTAGAGGATCAAAAGATTTTTCATAAAACATGCCAAAGCTATACCCCAATGACATAACAGCTATCCAGGGAATGAGGGGATAATTAATTCTGATAACAAGATGGGGGGTAATATTATAAAGCTTCCGTTCGTGAATAAAAGACCATAGAACACTTCCTTCAAAATGTATTGCGTCCAGCAAATTGTGTCCGAAAATTAATACACAACTAAAAATGAGAAGATATTTTTTAGGCAGATGTATGAGTGCTGCCAAAAAGATCATACTTATTCCCAATGCCCAAATAACCTGGAAAACAATCTCACGAAAATGAATATCAAAATGCCACCCGAAGTTTATAATTATAAGCTCAATGAAAACTAACCAAAGCCCCCGTTTTACCAGGAAACCCGAAAGTTCATTCAACGTTTTTCTTTTGCCAACAATAAAGGCTGAAAGACCTGCAAGAAAACTAAATGCCGGTGCACAAAAATTAGTTATAAAGCGTGTATAAAAAATAGGTACAGTTGTCAAAGCAGGGTCAGCTGGGTCAAAAAAATAAGACGAATAATGGAAATAGTCTCTCACGTGGTCAATTGCCATTATCACAATTACCAGGCCTTTTAAAAGGTCAAGGGATTCAATTCTCTTCTTTGTTACCGACGTCATAAATGCGATTTGAAATAGGGAAGCTTTGAACCTGTTACGGATTGCCGCAACGATGAGTTTTACGCATCCGTCCCCCTAACGCAAAGGCTTGTGACAAGGTTGCTGCTATTCCGGGCATTATCGCAGTGTGGGAATTGGTGCTGTGTATGTATGATGCCTTATGAGCTTTTGTTGTTTATTCCGGCGATTTTAATTGATAGTTTGTTTCAAAAAATCGGTTGTGACTACTGCTGCGAACTCATTATTCAAACTCGCCATGGCAGTTTCATGAATAAGTTCTGCAGAATAATTTTGTCCTTCCAAACCTTTTTTATTAAAAGTTGCTGTTGCATCAGAAACAATAAAAGTGTCGAATCCTAAATTGCCCGCCATTCTTGTCGTGGTCGAAACGCAATGATCGGTTGTCAAACCAACTATGACAAGTTTTGTGATTTTTGCTTTGTGAAGCCGGTCTTCGAGGTCTGTGCCAATAAAAGCACTGTTTACGTTCTTTTTAATTACAGTCTCATTATCCAGCGGTTTTACCAGGTCTTTGAACTCATTTCCTAAATGGGTCTCATGTAACAAAGAGGCGGGATTAGATGAGCAATGTTTAATATGAAAAAGCGGAAGATCCTTTTCTCTCCAAAGCCTCAACAATTCAGCTGCATTTTCTTCCGCATTTGGATTGTTCCTTTGCCCGCCCCAATATTCGATATTGTCAAACCCTTTTTGAATATCAATAAGGATTAATGCCGGCCTGTCTGTTTTCGTAATACTCATTTTTTAGTATTCAAATTTTTATTTGGTAAACCCGCTATATAATCACAACAGTTGTTCAAAATACCCGCCTATTTCTTTTTCCATATCTATAAATTGCAGTTCTAAGATCCAATGTCTTTTATTACCATTGGCATCCAATAAAAACATATCATTGTGATTTTCCGGGTGAATATCTAATTCAAAACTTTTGGGGTCCGGGGGTTGTTCGTGAGGAAATTCTCCCACAATATGCCCAGCGATCTCACCTGTAAATGTCCAACCATAGTCGCCGGCTTTTTCAACAACGTACAGAAATAATTCTGATGCTTTTAATTTTGTTTGCATTTGAAACCATGATTGTATTTCATACCATGCTTTCTCCACATCATTTTTTAATTTCAATTTAGTCGCGTTGTTACCCATTACATACGTTCTTCCCAGGTCAGCTTCGTAACCTTCTACAATGGGTCCGAAATCCAGGAATAAAATATCATCCTCCTGTATTATTTTATCGGCAGGGTTTTCACTATAAGTTGCTAAAGTATTTACCCCGGCTCTTACAATTTTCTTGTGCCAGTGATTCGCGATACCAAATTTTTTAAGGGCGAGATCAGAAACTTCCAATGCAAGCTGCGCTTCCGATTTCCCTGCAACTATTAAATTATTCTTTTCAACAGTATTAAATAATTCGATCGCAATCGTTTGTGCGTTTAATAGTTTTGTTTTACTCATTATAAATTGGTTTAAAAAAGTAAAACAAAAAAAATGAATCAGGCTGACCTAAAAGTTAATCTACATTAACTTGCCGTATTTTTTTCTTTAAAGCGCTCAGGAACTGGGGAGTAATGCCTAAATAAGATGCAATGTCCTTTTGGGAAAATCGCGTTTCGGCGTAAGGTTTCTTTTTAAGAAACAGGATATATCTTTCTTCAGCCGGTGCAGATAAGATTGAATTTATCTGGTCTTTTTGGGAAATGTAGGCCTTTTGGAAAAGTATCCTGAAAAATCGTTCAAACATCGGGATCTTTTGATAGAGCAGATCTAAGTTACTTCTACTTATTTGTATCAGGTCGGTATTTTCTATTGCTTTAATATTCGATGTTGAAGGAGAGCCTGTAAAAAAACTATACAGATCATCTGCCCACCATTCTTCAATTAAGAAATCGACTATATGTTCAGTACCCTGTTCATCCAGGTAATATGCTTTTAAGCAACCTTTGGTTATAAAAGTTTCATGCTTACAAACATCTCCTTCACGCAGTAAAAACTCGCCGGGTGCCAAAGATTTTGAATTTAAAACTGAGACAAAAAATTCTGTTTCTTCTGCGGTTAAAGAAATATGCCTTGATATATTAGAAAGTAATAGTTCAACGTTCATGTTTGCTTATTATATGTTATTGCGGTAAGGATAGCTGACTATAAATATATTCAATAATTCCAATGCTTCGAATTTGCAAGTCTTTGGTTTTCAAATTTTGATTATTTCGCTTTTATATTGCTGATGGATGAATGATTTTTGAACCCGGATATTTTTTGATTGTAATAAATATTACTTATAAATAAAAAATCATCCGGAAAGGTTTTGTTGTTATACCGCCGGAATTGTGTTGCCCGATTTTTGTATGTATTATTTTTTTCATCAATAAAACATGTTTTATGGAAACAAAAGCAGTTGACAGACCGAGAACATCCTGGCCAACTCTTTTTGACAGAGGCTGGATGGACAAATTTTTCAATGCACCATTGGATGAGTTTCTGAATTTTGGGAAAGTAATAAATGTTCCGGCTGTAAATGTGTCGGAAACTGACAAACATTTCAAATTGAACATTGCTGCTCCAGGCCTGGAAAAAAAGGATTTTAAGATCGACGCGGATGATGATATGCTGACCATTAGTGCAGAACATGAAAAAGAGGAAAAGGAAGAAAAGGACGGACGTTTCAACAGGAGAGAATATAACTATACAAGCTGGAGCCGCAGCTTTTCTTTACCGGAGAATTGTGATACAAGCAAAATTGAAGCGGAGTATAAGAATGGTGAGTTGAAAATAATGATCCCGAAAAAGGAAGTAAAAGAATCCAAGAAGAATGTAAAATCAATAACAGTAAATTGATCGGATGATCTGACAACAATTATGGATGCAAGGGTAGATAACCCCGTTCTGGTTTTTTGACCGGTGCGGGGTTTTTTAGCCTACAGACCTGTGTCCCGTAAGTAGGCCCGCATACCACGATCAATAAAGTAAATTCTTAAGCTTATCCAAATTTGAAATAGCGATCTTGCCTTCTTTTATCTCCACTAATTTTTCTGATTTAAAATCACTGAGTGTGCGGATCAATGATTCTGTAGCAGTACCGACATAATGAGCGATATCTTCTCTGGATATTTCAATTGGCTTTGCCTCACCACTAGGGTTGAACTTGCTATGGATATCTACCAGCGCTTTTGCTACCCTTTTACGAAGCGAGCTATAGGCCAGGCTCATCAGCCGCTCTTCTTTATCTTTTACATTCTGCGTGATGATACGAATAAATTTCGCGGCAATATTGATGTCTCCATTGATCATCTGCAGAAAATCTTCACGGGGGATCATTAATATATCCGAATCTTCGAGTATGAGCGCCGAATCATCATAATTCTTATCTTCTATTAGCGCTGTATGGCCAAGAAAATCTCCCTGGCTAAAAAGATCAGTGATATATTCCTTACCATCTTCATGTGTTTTTACGCATTTTACTTTCCCCTTCATAATAAAATATAAGAACCGGGGTCGCTTACCTTCCTGGTAAAGTGTCTGTTTTTTGGAGTAGGATTCAATATTGTATTGTTCAGCTAACTGAGTTAATGCACCGGTATCTTTCACATCCTTAATGAACTGGCTAATGCCTTGTTGGGTGGGAGCATAAAGTGTTTCAAAGATCTGGGCCTTTTTCAAACGTGTTTCAATAGCATTCAGCAGTTCAATATCTTCAAAAGGCTTTGTTATATAGTCATCAGCTCCCATTTCCATGCCTTTGCGTAAGTCGCTACGCTCGGTTTTAGCCGTAAGAAAAATAAAAGGAATATTTTGAGTTTCCGGATTCTTGCGCAGCAGGTGTAATACACCGTATCCATCCAGTTCCGGCATCATGATATCACAAACAATAACACTGGGTCTTTCTTTTAGTGCAGTATCCACGCCTTTCTTTCCATTTTCAGCCGTGAAAGTTTTATAACCGGCCATTTCAAGGATCTCTGCCGTATTTTCTCTTATGTCCTTATTGTCATCGATAACAAGAATAGACTTCATCTTTTTTGGTTTTATCGGGCTGAAGGAAACTCAACCGTTACAGTGGTACCTTTATTTAATTCGCTGTGCAATTTAGTAGTTCCTCCTAATAAATCAACATATCGCCTCACAATATGTAGCCCCAGGCCAGTGCCCTGGATATTGGCAGCATTGGCACCACGAAAAAAACTGGAAAACAAGTGTTCCTGGTCATCCTTAGAAATACCAATTCCCCTGTCAATAACAGAAAGGCTGGTAATACCTGAACTCGTAAGAGAGTTTATAGTGATGGGTGATTCGGGTTCAGAAAATTTAATAGCATTGGATAATAAGTTGAACAGAACATTTTTCAGTAATTTCTTGTCAGAGAAAAGTATTTCGTCACCACTATAGGAGTTGATGAGATATTGTCCGGGTTTTAAAAGCCCTTTGATCTCTTCCATGGTATCTTCTATTAATTCCCGCCCATTAAATTCGCAGAGATCAGCAGCGACTTTGCCTTCATCCAGTTTGCCAAGCGAAAGAAAATCATTTAAGATGTCATTGAGATGTTTAACCGAGTCCCTGATCTTTTTTATATGCCTGTCTCTTTTTTCCTGTTCCTCCGCTGCAGTATATTTTGATAAAAGTGATGCAGATGATAATACTGTGCTCAATGGTGTTCTGAATTCGTGCGATGCCATCGAAACAAACCGGCTTTTTATTTCATTGAGTTGTTTTTCTTTATCCAATGCTTCGCTTAGTTCCAATTGCGATTCTTCCAATTTTTCCAAAGCCTCTTTAAGTATTAAGGTCCGTTCATTCACTTTTGCTTCGAGTTCGGCATTGAGTTTTCTTATATCATTTGTCACTGATTCCAGTTCAGTTTGTTTTTCAAGCAAATTCATTTCTATCTCTTTTCTCCGCGTAATATCGATGATAAATGCAATGACAAAGGTTTCACCGTCTTTTTGATAATGGCTCAGGCTCACTTCGACTGGAACATCCGAACCATCTTTTTTCTTTCCAAAAAGATCCCGACCGGCGCCCATAGCCCGGTTTTGCGGATGGGCATGAAAATTATTGCGGTGTCCTTCATGTTTTGGACGAAATCGGTTAGGAATGAGTATTTCAATTGTTTTACCAATTAGCTCTTTTGGGGTATAATTAAAAATGTTACTTGCTGCAGGATTGACCAACACGATTTCGCCTTTCCGGTTAGTAAGAATAATTCCTTCTGTAGCGTTTTCAAAAAGTGATTCAAGATGACTGTGATCTAGCATAAGCCCCTGTCATTTTTTCAGTATATAGATTTGTAAAAATAAGCAAACACAAAAACAAACAGGATGATTTAACGGATAAAACCCGGTAATTCATCAAAATGCCTGGATTGGTTTTTATCCAGCAAAAATTCTTTCAGACCAAAGAAAAGCGATTTAAAAGCTGTATAGATCTCACGATTAAAATTAAGCAGCGTAGAGATCTCTGTTTCGTTCACGTGACCGGCTGTGCTTTTATGATAGAGTTGCTTTAGCGTCGAGGTATACCCTTCGGTAATTTTTTTATAAACCGACACGAGATCGTCTGTGCCGGCCGCCGGGTTTTTTAAAACAAGTTGTACAGTTGTTTCAAAAAAATCCTTTACTATTTTTTTGGTCGCTGTATAAAAATTGAATTTTACATCATTCGCCGAATTGTGCAACTGCTCTATATCCGGTAAAGCATCTTTAAAATTCTTGGCGGCATACATGCCGTTTCGTACGGATGACATGAACCTTTCTGTTCTTTCAGTTTCATCCTGCTGCTGTGTCTCATTTTGAACTGTTATAGAATAGCTATGTATTTCCCCATGTAAATATTTAATATGCTCATATTTTTCCATAATACTGTAGGCTGTAAATTTTTCACTCAATTTCATCTCTTTGGTTTGGTGGTTTTTGTTTTCAAAGCAGCTCATTGAAAAGTCCAGGACAGCAAAAAGGAAATGGCGGGTTTCATTTTCCATTGCTTCGATTGCCAGGCCTGGCTCTGTTGCGGGCACTTTATGAATAAAAAGCGTTTCTTCGTCTGCAAC
>Ga0105249_10001364_pt1 | contig 21359 bp, 20 predicted proteins | sample KBSS44metaG_FD_81522 | JGI IMG/M metagenome (GOLD analysis project Ga0105249, IMG submission 81522) | Switchgrass rhizosphere microbial communities from Kellogg Biological Station, Michigan, USA - KBS S4-4 metaG | ecosystem: Host-associated > Plants > Roots > Rhizosphere > Soil | place...
CTCGCCCGCGTCCCGGAGAGGATCGGGTACGCCACCGACGGCCGGGCGGGACTCCTGACCCGCGCGCTTCCGCCGCCTCCCCGCACGTTGCACCAGCTCCGGGACTACGATCCGCTCCTCCGCTCCAGCGGAATCGAGCCGGATCCGGATCCCCCGCGGCTCCGCGTCCCCGAGAGCGCGGCGGCGCAGGCCGACGCCGCTCTCGCCCAGGCCGGCGTCTCAGCCGACGGCGACTTCGTCCTCCTCGCGCCCGGCGCCGCGTTCTCCGGTACGAAGCGCTGGCCGCCCGATCGCTTCGGCGAGCTCGCGCGGGTCCTCTCCGAGCGCGGCCGGCGGTGCGGAATCGTAATCGGGCCGGGCGAGGAGGCGATCGCCGAGGAGGTCCGCCGCGCCTCGGGCAGCGAACTGCCCGTCCTCGGCCTCGACCTCGATCCGGTGGGCGTCGCGGCGCTCGCCCGCCGCGCGAAGGTCGTCGTCGCGAACGACTCGGGGCCCATGCACCTGGCCGCGGCCGTGGGAACTCCGGTCGTGGCTTTCTTCGGGCCGACCGATCCGGGGAGGACCGGCCCGACCGGCGCGCCCGCGGAGGTGCTCGACCGCTACGTGTTCTGTTCCCCCTGCTACCGGAAGGTGTGCCCGTACCGGCACGAGTGCATGACCGAGATCACGGTCGAGGCAGCACTCGCTGCGGTCGAGCGAGTGTCAGGCCGGGAGGCGGCAGGCGGTAAGGGTTAGGGGTAGGCGGGCGAGGAGCTACGTCTTCAGCTCGGTGTTCCAGTAAGCGATGTCCAGGAAGTTGCGCCACGCGGGGTGCAGCTTGCTCGACCCGAAGTGCCCGACCGGATGCCAGCGGGGCTTCTTCGGCTGCGCGATCAGGCGCATCGACGCCTCCGACGGCGTGCGGTTGCCCTTCTGAACGTTGCAGGCGAGGCAGGCGCAGACGATGTTCTCCCACGACGACATTCCGCCGCGCGAGAGCGGGATGACATGGTCGAGCGACAGCTCGGACGACGTGAACTTGTGGCCGCAGTACTGGCACCGGTTCCCGTCGCGCAGGTAGATGTTGTGGCGGGAGAACTTCACCTCCTGCCGCGGAAGGCGATCGAAGCTCTTGAGCGCGACGACCCGGGGCACGCGGATCGCCATCGACGGCGTCATCACGACCTCGTCCTGCGGCTGAACCGGGATGTCGCACCAGTTCTCGAACTCGTAGGTCGAGTAGTCCGGAAGCACGGCGCGGACGTGCCCCTTGTAGAAGAGGGAGAAAGCCTTCCGCACGGACGTGACGTGCACGGCCTGGAAGACGCGGTTCAGGACGAGAACCTGAGAGTCGATCATCGGTTGACCGAAAACCGCGTCATTATATAGCGCCGATGGGACTTCCGGCCTCGAAGGAGCGCCTGCGCGCGCTCGTCTCCTCGTTCGCCGGACGGCGGCTGCTGGTGGCCGGAGACTACGTCCTCGACCGCTTCGTATTCGGCCACCCCAAGCGGATCAGCCGCGAGGCCCCGGTCCTCATCCTCCGGTTCTGGAAGGAGGAGAGCCTGCCGGGCGCCGCCGGCAACACCGCCGCGAACGTCCGGGCCCTGGGAGGGATCCCGGTGCCGGTCGGTGCCGTCGGCGACGACGACGCCGGATCGCGGCTGCTGGAAATCTTCGGCGAGCGCGGGATCACGACAGACGCTCTCGTCCGCGTCCCGGGCTACCGGACTCCGACCAAGACCCGCGTACTCGCCGGCGGCGCCCATTCGATCAAGCAGCAGGTGGTCCGCTACGACCGGGAAGAGGACCTTCCGGCGGATGGACCGTGGCGGAAAGAGCTCGCCGCCTCGCTCCGCGATGTCGCGGGATCGGTCGACGCGGCCGTACTCTCCGACTACGGCTACGGCGCGGTCACGCCCGAAAGCGTCCCGCCGCTGCGCGAGCGGCTGCGGCCGGGAGCGGCGCTCCTCCTCGACTCGCGGCACTCGCTCGCGCGCTACAGGGGCGTGGATGCCGCGACCCCGAACGAAGAGGAGCTGGAGGAGTCCGCCGGAGAGCGCCTCGGCGACTCCACCGAGAAGCTGGCGGAAGCCGGGAACCGGCTGCGGCAGCGGATCGGGTGCGCGACGCTCCTCGTGACTCGCGGCTCCCGCGGCATGGCGCTCTTCGACGGCGGCGCGGAGCCGACGTTGATCCCGGTCTACGGCACCGACCAGGTCGCCGACGTGACGGGCGCGGGAGACACGGTCCTCGCGGCTTTCTCGCTCGCGATGGCGGCGGGCGCGACGCCCCTCGAAGCCGCGCTTCTCGCGAACTTCGCGGGGGGTATCGTCGTGATGAAGATGGGCACGGCGACCGCGTCGGCCGCGGAGCTCGAGACCGCGATCGCGTCGGACCGAACGCTGACGGCGTGACGGCTCCGCGCTCCTCCGCGGGCAAGGTCCTCTCCCGCGCCGAGGCGGTCGAGGCGGCCGCGCGGGAAAGAAAGAGCGGGAGCCGGATCGCCTTCGCCAACGGCGCGTTCGACCTCCTCCACGCGGGACACGTCCGATACCTCGAGGCCGCGCGGCGCGAGGCGGACTGGCTCCTCGTCGGCGTCAACTCCGATGCGTCCGTCGCCCGCTCCAAGGGGAGCGGCCGCCCGATCGTGCCGGAGAGCGAGCGCGCCGAGATCGTCGCGGCGCTCGGGTGCGTCGACGCGGTCGTCGTCTTCGAAGAGGACTCGCCCGCCGGTCTCCTCGAGGAGCTGCGGCCCGACGTGCACGCGAAGGGGACCGACTACACGAGTGAGTCCGTCCCGGAGCGCGAAGTCGTGGCCGGCTATGGTGGCAGAACGGTGATCGTGGGTGACCCCAAAGACCACGCTACGACGGATCTGATCGAAAGAATTCGGACTGTGACCGTAAAACGTAAAACGTGAAACGAGCCATGACTTCTACGTTTAACGTTTGACGTTTAACGTTTAACGAGCCGTGAGGATCCTCATCGTCCGCCTCTCGTCGCTCGGCGACGTCATTCACACCCTGCCGATCGCGGCGAACGCGCGGCGCGCGGGCGCAGAGGTGGCCTGGGTGACCGAGACCGCGTACAGCGAGCTCCTCGAGGCCAACCCGCACGTCGACCGGGTCTTCCCCGCGGACACGAAGCGCTGGAGGCGAGGCCTTTTCTCGCCCGGCACCGCCGCCGAAATCCGGTCGCTCTCGAAACGCCTTCGGGAGTTCTCGCCGGACGTCGTCATCGACGTCCAGGGCCTCTGGAAGTCGGCGCTTCTGGGCCGCCTCGTCGGGGCGCCCGTCGTCGGATTCGCCGCGGGCGACCGGCGGGAGCCCTCCTCCGCGATTCTCTGCGACCTGCCGGTGCGGCCCCGGCCCGGGTGTCACGTCGTGGATCGCAACCTCGCGCTCGCCGAGGCGGCGGGCATTGCGATCGGGCAGCGGCGACCCGAAGCCGATTTCCTCCTCGCCCGGGTGGCTCCCGAGGCGGACGCGTTCCTGGCGGCGCAGAAACGTCCGTTCGCGATCTATCACCCGGGAGCGGGGCGGCCCGAGAAGGCCTGGGGCGAGGCGCGTTTCGCGGCGGTCGCCGAGCTCCTCGCGCAGGAACGCGGTCTTTCGGCGGTCGTCTCCTGGGGACCGGGCGACCAAGAGCGGGCGCGTAAGATGTCCGCGATGCTCCCGCTTGCGCGAACGCTTCCTCTCCTCTCGATACCGGCCCTCGCGCGCGTCGTCGCGGCGTCGTCGCTCTTCGTCGCGGGCGACACCGGTCCGCTCCACCTGGCCGACGCCCTCGGAACGCGGACGCTCGCCCTGTTCGGGCCGACGGATCCGGCCCGCAACGGCCCGTACCGGAGCCCGCGCTCGGCGATCCGGTACGACGCCACGACGGGGGCCGAGGAGGTTGCCCGGAAGGCGTTCGAGGTGCTTGCGGCCTGACGCGATCCCGGCTTCCGCGCGGAGTGTCCGGGCGAAGGAACGATTTTCGGCCGATCCTCGTTCTCTCCGGCGATTGACACCGGCTCGTCTCGTCCGGGCGGCTCTTCTCGCGCTCTCGTTCTCTTCCGCGGCGTCCGCGCAGCCGAAGCTCGAGGGGCGTCCCCCCTTCGTGGGCGAGACCCTGCGTTTCGCGATGTCGGTCCTGGGCGCCTCCGGCGGCGAGCTGACCCTCTCGGCGAAGGAGACCCAGCTCGACGGTCGCCCCGCCTACAAGTTCGAGCTTTCGGCGATCTCCGGAGAATTCCTGTCGAAGATCTTCCTCGTGCGCGACTATCTGGCGTCCTGGGTCGATCCAAAGACCTTCCGGTCGCTGCGCTTCGAGAAGCACACCGTCGAGGGCAAGCGGGTCCGCGATGACCTGATCGAGTTCGACTACGTCAAGAAGATCGCGACTCTCGACGGCAAGCCGATCGCAATCGAGGAGTCCACGCTCGATTCGCTCTCGTCGGTCTACTACATCCGGCTCCTCGACCTCTCCCGGAGCGAGCCGATCCCTCTGACAGTGGTGTCGAAGCGCCTCTTCCCGCTCTCGGTGATCGTCCAGGGTCGCGAGACGATCACGACGCCCGCCGGCACCTTCAAGACCATCCGGGTCGAGCCGAAGAGCGAGAGCGACGGCGTGATCGGCAAAGGGCGGAACCTCCTCCTCTGGCTGACCGACGACGAACGGAAGATGCCGGTGCAGTTGAAGTCGAAGCTCAAGATCGGGACGCTTCTCGGCAAGCTGAAGTCGGTCGAAAAGGAGTAGCTCTCCGGCTTCTTTCTTTGTCGTCCCTTTTGACAGATTCGCCCTAAAGCTTTACCCTGTATGACTTCCCAATGGCGGTAAAACTCGGAGATCTCCTCGTCAAGGCGAAGCTCGTGACGCCCGAGCAGGTGGATGCCGCTCTGCTGTCCCAGCGGGCCGAGGGGGGCAAGTTCGGGGAGGCCCTGATCCGGATCGGAGCGGTGTCCGAGCAGGACATCACGGAAACCCTGTCCCAGCAGTTCGGCGTGCCCTCGATCGACCTCGCGCACTTCGAAATCGACCCCGCGATCATCAAGGTCGTCCCGGGCGAGGTGGCCCGGAAATATGGTGTCCTGCCGGTCAACAAGACCGGCGCGACGCTCACGATCGCGATGTCCGATCCGACGAATGTCTTCGCCATGGACGACATCAAGTTCATGACGGGCTACAACGTCGAGCCGGTCGTCGCCTCCGAGGCTTCGCTGCGGCGCGCCATCGACAAGCACTACGGGACGCCTCGGTCGGTCGTCCTGAAGGAGCGCCCGAAGGGTTCCACCACCGGCTCCGCCCCCTCCGACGGCTCGATCGACGAGCTCATGAGCTCGGCGCTGACCATGGACGACATGGCGAGCGTCGGTCTCTCCGAGTTCAACATGGACGAGATCACCGGCTTCGACGCCGGGGACGTCGACGTGGTTCGGGGCGAAGAGGGACAGGAGATCGACCTCATCGATCTCGCCAAGTCCTCGGAGTCCGCGCCGATCATCAAGGTCTCGAACCTCATCCTGATCGAAGCGTTGAAGGCGGGAGCGTCGGACATTCACGTCGAACCGTACGAGAAGGAATTCCGCGTCCGGTTCCGCATCGACGGAGTCCTCCACAACATCATGGCCCTGCCGATGCGGACGCGCGACCCGCTCATCTCGCGCCTGAAGATCATGGCCAAGCTCGACATCTCGGAGAAGCGCCTGCCGCAGGACGGCCGCATCAAGATCCGCCTGCGGGTCGAGGAGCGGACGCGGGACCTCGACCTCCGCGTCTCGGTCGTCCCCACGCACTTCGGCGAGAAGGTCGTCATGCGGCTCCTCGACAAGTCGCGGCTCCAGCTCGACATGACCCAGCTCGGCTTCGACCAGGAGCCGCTGCGGCGGTTCAAGGACGCGATCGACCGCCCGTACGGGATCGTGATGGTCACCGGGCCGACCGGGTCCGGGAAGACGAACACCCTCTACTCCGCGATCGCGCAGCTGAACGACCCCACGGTGAACATCCTCACGGCCGAGGACCCGATCGAGTTCAACCTGGCGGGGATCAACCAGGTCCAGATGAAGGAGCAGATCGGCTTGACGTTCGCGTCCGCGATGCGCTCCTTCCTGCGGCAGGACCCGGACATCATCCTCGTCGGCGAGATCCGCGACTTCGAGACCGCCGAGATCGCGGTGAAGGCGGCGCTGACCGGCCACCTCGTGCTCTCGACGCTGCACACGAATGACGCGCCCTCCACCGTGAACCGCCTCATGAACATGGGCATCGAGCCGTTCCTGGTGGCGACCGCCGTCAACTGCATCGCGGCGCAGCGCCTGGTCCGCAAGATCTGTTCGCAGTGCGCCGAGGACATGGACACCTCGCCGCAGACTCTCATCCAGGTCGGTTTCGCACCGGACGAGGTCAAGTCGCTGAAGGTCAAGCGCGGCCGAGGCTGCGAGACGTGCAAGAACACCGGCTACCGGGGGAGGATCGGGCTCTTCGAGGTCCTCCTCTTCACCGACGAGATCCGGGACATGATCCTGACCGGGGCGTCGTCGATCGAGTTGAAGCGCCGAGCGGTCGAAGAGGGAATGGTGACGCTCCGCACGGCCGGTCTGCACAAGATCCGGGAGGGCGTCACGACGCTCGAAGAGGTGCTGCGGGAGACCGTGGCCTGAGGCCGGAAAAAGGCCGGAAAAGGTGGGTCCGGGAGCCCGGCGAACCCCGAAACCCCTTCTCCGGCGTCTGCGATCGGGCTTAAACTAGGACCAAGTTCGAGACAACTCGCTAAGGGGGCCGTCAAAAAATGGCAGGGGAAGCCACTCTTCATCAGCTTTTGAAGCAGATGGTCGAAATGGGGGCTTCCGACCTCCATTTGACCACCAACTCGCCACCCATGGTGCGGCTGGACGGCCGGCTTCTTCCGCTGCCCTATCCGCCGCTGACCGTCGCGGAGACAAAGCAGGTTTCCTACTCCGTCCTGACGGACAACCAGAAGCACCGGTTCGAGGAGAACCTGGAGCTCGACTTCTCCTTCGGCGTCAAGGGACTCGCGCGCTTCCGCGCCAACAACTTCATGCAGCGCGGCGCGGTCGGAGGCGTTTACCGTCAGATCCCCTACCAGATCCTGGGATTCCGCGAGCTCGGCCTGCCGCCGGTCGTCGAGCTCCTCTGCGAGAAGCCGCGCGGGCTGATCCTGGTCACCGGCCCGACGGGTTCGGGCAAGACGACGACGCTCGCGGCGATGGTCGACAAGATCAACCGCGAAAAGCAGCTCCACATCATCACGATCGAGGATCCGATCGAGTTCCTCCACTCCCACAAGAAGTGCGTCGTCAACCAGCGCGAGCTTCACGCCGACACCCACTCGTTCCCGAACGCACTGCGGTCGGTTCTCCGTGAAGACCCGGACGTCGTGCTCGTCGGCGAAATGCGCGACCTCGAGACGATCGAATCCGCCCTGCGAATCGCGGAGACGGGCCATCTCACCCTGGCGACCCTCCACACGAACAGCGCGGCGTCCTCCATCAATCGCATCATCGACGTGTTCCCGGCCCACCAGCAGACCCAGATCCGGACCCAGCTCTCGTTCGTCCTGGAGGGGATCCTGTGCCAGGCGCTCCTCGAGCGCGCCAGCGGCAAGGGCCGCGTCATGGCGATGGAGATCCTGGTGCCGAACGCCGCCATCCGGAACCTGATCCGCGAGGACAAGATCCACCAGGTCTACTCGATGATGCAGGCCGGCCAGTCCAAGTTCGGGATGCAGACCTTCAACCAGTCGCTGGCGACCCTGTACCACCGCAAGCTCATCACCCTGGAGACCGCGCTCCTGCGCTCCTCCAGCCCGGACGAGCTGCAGGAGCTGATCAACCGGGGCGCCGGAGTGAACGTCCCCACGACGGCGGCCGTCGCCGGCAAGAGGAGCTGACGTGCCGAGCTACGCCTGGAAGGGTCGCAACCGCGCCGGGTCGGTCCAGGAGGGCGCTCTCGTCGCCGACTCGAAGGAGCTGGCTCTCGCTCAGCTCCGGCGGCAGAACATCGTCGTCACCGGGATCCGGGAGCGGGGCAAGGAGATCTCGCTCTCGAAGGTGGGCCGCAAGGTCCCGCCGAAGATCCTCGCGGTCTTCACCCGCCAGTTCTCGGTCATGATCGACGCGGGTCTTCCTCTCGTGCAGTGCCTCGAGATCCTGGCGCTCCAGCAGGAGCACAAGAACTTCCAGAAGATCCTCCTGCAGGTGCGGCAGGACGTCGAGGCCGGTTCGACGCTCGCCGACGCGATGCGCCGGCACCCGAAGGCTTTCGACAACCTCTACGTCAACATGATCGCGGCCGGCGAGGCCGGCGGTATCCTGGACACGATTCTCCAGCGGCTGTCGGTCTACATCGAAAAGGCCGTCAAGCTGCGTTCTCAGGTCCGCTCCGCGCTCATCTATCCGACCGCCGTCATCGTGATTGCGGCCATCGTCGTCGCGGTCATCCTGCTGAAGGTCATCCCGACCTTCGCGGCACTCTTCACCAGCCTCGGGGCCGAGCTCCCCTTCCCGACGCGGGTGGTCATCGCGGCGTCCAACTTCCTGGCGCGCTACTTCATCTTCATCGTCATCGCGATCGGCGCGATCGCTTACGGGATCCGCCGCTACTACAAGACCTACCGCGGCAGGCGGGTGATCGACGGATTCCTCCTCAAGACCCCGATTCTCGGAATGATTCTGCGCAAGATCGCGGTGGCGCGGTTCTGCCGGACCCTCGCGACCCTGACTTCCTCGGGTGTGCCCATCCTCGAAAGCCTCGACATCACGGCCCGCACCGCGGGTAACGCGATCGTCGAAGACGCGATCCTCGAAACCCGCAAGAGCGTCGAAGGGGGAAAGACGATCGTCGAGCCGCTCAAGGACTCCAACGTCTTCCCGAACATGGTGGTCCAGATGATCGGCGTCGGCGAGCAGACCGGCGCGCTGGACGCCATGCTGAACAAGATCGCCGACTTCTACGAGGACGAGGTCGACGTCGCCGTCCAGGGGCTCGTCAAGTTGATGGAGCCCGTCATGATCTTCATTCTCGGCGTGATCATCGGAGGAATCGTCATCGCCATGTACCTCCCGATGTTCACGTTGATCAGCAAGATCGGGTAGTTACGGGGTAGTTACGGAATCCGTCCGCGGATCGCGGATCTCCGCACTCCCTTCTCCGACCTCCGCCGACTCGCTCCGGCGATCGCTCGGATGGCTTTCCGCCGCGCGCATCGTCGTCCTGCTCCTGATCCTCATCTCCGCCGTCCTCGTGCAGGCGGGGTCGGGCGGCGTCGAGATTTCGTTCCTCTACCGGATCGTCGGGGCCGCGGTCCTGCTGTCGCTCTTCCATTGGACGATCGGCCGCCGGATTCCGGTCCGGCCCGACGCGTGGATCCAGATTCTGGGCGACCTCGCCATCGTCACCCTTCTCGTGTACTCCTCGGGAGGCCCCGACTCCGTCTTCACGTTTCTGTTCCTCGTGGTGATCGGAGCGGCGGGGTTCCTGCTCCAGCGAACCGGCGCAGTCGTCACCGCTTCGATCGCGACCGTCCTCTACGGCCTGATGGTCGAGCTCGTCGCGTACGGCCTGCTTCCCGTTCCTCCCTTCGCAGCGCTCTCGGAGTGGACGGGTCCGCGGGTCCGGTACAACCTGGCGATCACAGTCGTCGGGTTCCTGGGCGTCGCCTTCATGGTGGCCTACCTCTCCGAGAAGCTCCTGTCGGCGCGCGAGGAGCTCGCCCGCCGGCAGAAGGCGCTCTCGAAACTCCAGCACCTGTACGGCAACGTCATCGGGTCGATGTCCTCGGGACTGCTGACGACCGACTCGCGCCAGCGGGTGACGTTCCTGAACCCGCCGGGGGGCGAGATGCTCGGGCTCGACCCGGCCGCGGTGACCGGCCGTTCCCTGGCGGAGCTCGACCTTCCCTTTCCGTGCGACTGGGACAGCATCCGGAAGCGCGCCCGGGGGCGCCAGCCGTATCGGGCGGAGACGGAGCTCGTTCGCTCGGACATCCGGCGCATCCTGGGGTACTCGCTGCGCGTGCTGGAGGGCGCCGAGGGTGACGAGGGGACGCTCATCCTCTTCCAGGACCTGACCGAGGTGAAGAAGCTGGAGGGTCGCGCGCGCTTCAACGAGCAGCTGGCCGCGGTGGGCGAGCTCGCCGCCGGCATCGCCCACGAGATCCGGAACCCGCTGGCCTCGATCTCCGGCTCGGTCCAGGTGCTCTCGAACGAGCTCAACGTGGGATCGACCGAGCGCCGCCTGATGGAGATCATCGTCTCGGAGTCGAACCGGCTCTCCGGGATCCTGGAAGAGTTCCTGCGCTTCGTCCGGCCGCAGGAGAGGCGGGTCGCCGTCTTCGACGTCGCGAACACGGTCTCGGAGGTGATGGAGATCTTCCGGCTCTCCGACGAGATCTCGGACGCCCATCAGATCGAGGTCGACGTCTCCCCGCCCAAGTCGATGCTCTCCGGGGATCGCGACCAGATCCGCCAGATCATCTACAACGTCGCCAAGAACGCGGTGCGCGCGATGGACGCGGGCGGACGCCTGCAGGTCCACGGCCGCGAGTCGCGCGACCGCTACACGATCCAGTTCGTGGACACCGGCCGCGGAATGAGCCCGGACGAGCTCTCGCGGCTCTTCACTCCGTTTTCGACGGCGTTCGACGACGGCACCGGCCTCGGAATGGCAATCGTGCGCCGCATCGTCGAAGACCATGGTGGAACCATCGATATCGAATCCCGACCGGGAGAAGGGACGACCGTGACGATTTATCTGCCGCGCGACGCCCGAGCGCGCGAGGCAACCGAGAATGCGGCAGTTCCCATGGGGGTGGCGCAATGAGCGGACAACGTCTCCTGATCGTCGACGACGAAGCTTCGATCCGCGACATGCTCGCGTTCTTCTTCCACAAGAAGGGCTTCGAGGCCATGACCGCCTCGAACTTCACGGAGGGGCTGGCCTCCGCTCTCCGCTCGACCCCCGACCTCGTGCTCTGCGACATCAAGATGCCGGACGGCAACGGTCTCGACCTGCTGAAGAGAATCAAGACGGAATCGCCGAAGACTCCGGTCATCATGATCACCGCCCACACGTCGACACCCGACGCGATCGAGGCGATGAAGTTGGGCGCCGTCGACTACATTGCCAAGCCCTTCAACGTGGAGGAGCTCGCGCTGATCGTCGACCGGGCGCTCGGCGAGAAAGAGCTCCGCGACGAGAACGTCTACCTGAAGCAGGAGCTGGCGGCCAAGTACACCTTCGCAAACATCATCGGCAAGGGCTCCCGGATGCAGGAGATCTTCCGCACCATCGAGCGGATCGCGAAGGTCTCCTCGACGGTCCTCCTGACGGGAGAGAGCGGCACCGGTAAGGAGCTGATCGCGCGGGCCATTCACTACACCTCCGTCCGAAAGGACCGGAAGTTCGTATCGATCAACTGCGGGGCCCTCCCCGAGCCGCTGCTCGAATCCGAGTTGTTCGGCCATGAGCGCGGGGCGTTCACCGGCGCCATCAAAGACAAGCGTGGCCTCTTCACCGAGGCGGACCACGGCACGCTCTTCCTGGACGAAATCTCGGAGACGACCCTGACGATGCAGGTCAAGCTCCTCCGCGCGATCCAGGAGCGGGTCATCCGGAAGGTCGGAGGGAACGACGAGGTCTCCGTCGACGTCCGCATCATCGCGGCCACGAACAAGGACCTGACCGACCTCGTCGCCGATGGGAAGTTCCGGGAGGACCTGTTCTACCGGATCAACGTCATCCCGATCCCACTGCCGCCCCTGCGCTCGCGCGTCGAGGACATCGCGCCGCTCACGCAGTACTTCATCGCGAAGGTCTGCAAAGAGCAGCGGATTCCGGAGAAGAAGATCTCGACCGAAGCGATGCGCCTCCTCGAGGCATACGGCTGGCCCGGAAACGTGCGCGAGCTCGAGAACACTCTCGAGCGCACGGTCGCGCTGGAGCCGGGGCCCGTGATCACGGTGTCGAGCCTGCCGGAGTCGATCGCGCTCGGCGTCAAGACCCGCGTGCCCGACTTCGAGAGCCTTCCCCAGGAGGGCATCAACCTCGAGAGCTACCTGGAGGCGGTCGGCAAGCGGCTGATGCGCGAGGCGCTCGACCGGTGCGAAGGAGTCCAGACGAAGGCGGCGGAGCTGCTGCACATGTCTTTCCGCTCCTTCCGGTACTACGCGAAGAAGTACGCCCTCGTGCGCCGCGACGAGATTTTCGAGGCGACCGACGAGGAGCCCGAAGCCAAGGTCGAAGGGGCCTAGGCAGGTGTCCGGTGTCGGGTATCCGGTGTCCGGGGAAAGACTGCTCTTCCAGCGCTGGATACTTTTTCTCCTCGTTTCCGCAATCGGTTGTCACGGGGCGCCCAAGTCGGTGGATGCGGTGACTCCCGCACCGGTGACGGGCCCGCGCGTCGTCCTGCCGTCCGGCGCGGCTTATGCGGTCGAGCTCGCGCGGACGCCGGAGGAGCAGGCGCAGGGCCTCATGTACCGGGAGAGCCTCGCCCCGCGTGCCGGAATGATCTTCCTTTTTCGCGATGCGGCCCCGCACCAGTTCTGGATGAAGAACACGATGATCCCGCTCGACATCGTGTGGCTGGACGGGGCCGGCCGCGTCCTCTTCGTGTCCGCGAACACCCCGCCCTGCCGTGCGGATCCGTGCCCGAGCTATGGACCGGACGTGCCGGCCTCGACGGTCCTCGAGATCGCGGGCGGCATGGCCGCGAAGGAGAGGGTGACCGTCGGATCGACGATCCGCCTTCAGGACGTCCCGCAGTAGGGGTCGGGTTTTCAGCGGGCCGCGGATGCCGCGACGCGGGATTCGCGCGCGGGCGCCGGGGGCGAGGCGGCGACAACGATCCGACGGATCTGACGGGGAGGCCGCGGCAGCGCGCGCCGTCCCTGCCAGAGAATCACGGCCCGCGCCGACAGAAAGCCGTACGCGACGAGCCCGGCCGCCGGGAAAAGACCCGCCGCGGGAATGCGCACGAGCGCGCCGGCGACCGCTCCGCCGATCCCCGCGCCCGCCGCAAGGATCGTGAAGAGAACTGCCAGCCTTTCCCGACGCTCCGTGTCGATGATCCGCAACGCCGTCTCCGGAGACGACGCTACGGGATGCAACGTGAAAAAGTCCGGAAGGCCCGCGAAAGATTTCCGAAAGGCGGGCGCCGCTTACGGCTCGAACAGGAAGAGACCGTCGCCGGCGGTGCCCAGGTACAGGCGGCCGGCGGGCATCGCCAGGGCCGAAGCCACCGAGAGGCCGGGCCGGGGACTGCGGACGGAGACCCGGTGGCCGGACTCCTCCCAGACGAGGTTGCCGTCCACCTCACGGACCGAGGACTTCATCGGCGTCGGGCCGGGATCGCCGCGATAGGCGTCGAGGAACCTTCCGCCCGCGAGCAGCGTGCGGCGGCGGTTGTCCCAGGACGAGCCATCCCAGCGAAAAGCGCCGCTCGCGGACTTCACCTCCAGAACGGGTGATCCGTAGCCGTTCGACAGCAGCTCGGCCGACGTCGGCGCGTCGGGGCTGCCCGCGATCAGGGTGAAGTTTCGCCCGTCGACCGTGCGGTACACGCCCGCGGTCGTCACGAGCACAGGAGACCCGAATTCCGAGCCGAAGAGCGCGATCGGCGTTCCGCCGGGCGCCCGATCCGGTGCGTTCCAGCGCTCCCCTCCATCCGACGAGACCTTGAGGCCGACGAAGCTCGAGAGGAGGAGGATCGTTTCGCCGCGCGGCCCGCGAAATACGGCGAGAGTAGCGGCCGGCGGGAGGAGGTCGAGGGAGAGCCGGCGCACGCGCGTTCCCTGCGCTTCCCAGACCCCGCTCTCCTGGCCGGCGTAGGCGCGGAAGAAGAAAACGCGGTTCGGATCGTTCGGGTCCGCGACGAGGTCGGAAACCCGCCCCTCGGCGAGACCCACGGAGCCGCTCTGCAGCGTCGCGCCGCCGTCGTCCGAGTAGAAGACGCCCTCCCCCTCCGTTCCGACGAAGAGCCGGCCGGTCCGCCGGTCGACGTCGAGGGCCGTGACCACCAGCGTTTCCCGCGAGATGCGCGACCAGGTTTCGCCGCCGTCGGTCGAGCGATGCAGGCCGCCGACCGTACCGGCATAGATCACGTTGGAGCGGAACGGATCCCGCCGCACGTTGTGCGACCGGCGGTTGGTGAAACCGGTCTTGAACCGCGTCCACTTGTCTCCGCCGTCCTGCGTCCGATAAACCCAGCCGCACGTCGAAACCCAGATGTCCTTGGGATCCGACGACGCGAAGTCCCACGCGTAGACGGTGGCGTCCAGGACCATCCCCTCGGCGATGCGCAGCCAGGACCGGCCTCCGTCCTTCGTCCGGAACGCCTGCCGCCACGTGCCGGCGTAGAGAGTCTTCGGATCGCCCGGCTCGAACGCCAGCGACTCCACCTGGAAGAGGCCCGGCACCGTGTCGCCCGTGAGCGTCCAGGTCTCGCCGCCGTCGCGGGAGAGGCGGACGCCGTCGTCGCCGCCGATCGCCAGCAGCGGGAGTCCCCCCGAAGGCGACGGCGCCAGCGCGAGCGCGCGCGTCGCGACCGACACCTTCCAGACCGACAGAACCGTCCAGTTCGCGCCGCGGTCGTCGCTGCGGGCGACGAGACCACCCTGGTACTGGCCGGCGAGAGAGGCCCACAGCCTTCCGGAGACCTGGGGGTCGGCGATCAAGCTCGTCGCGATGTAGCCGGGGAAGGCGGCGCCCTGCCGGAGAGCGGTCCAGCTCGCCCCGCCGTCGCTCGAGACGTAGAAGTTCCCGCGCGACGTGCCGCAGAAGAGCGTCCCGGGCACGAACGGGTCGACCGCGAAAACGCGCACCTCCGCGCCCCAGACCGGCAGCCGCCACCAGCCGGCGGCTTCCGAGCGCGTCGCCAAAAGGAGCAACGCGAGGGCAGTGAATGCGAGGAGAGACTTCCGTGGTCGGTTCATCGTCTGGTATTCCGCCGGAAAACGTCTATTTCGTCGTCTATTTCGTAGTCGCTCGAGCCCGGGTGCCGCGATCCGCCCGCCAAGGATAACCGGGATCGCCTGCGCCGCGGCGGACCGCCGTCACTTCCGCGAGGATTGCCACGGCGATCTCTTCCGGAGTGACCGCCCCGATCGAGAGGCCGATCGGAGCGCGGACCGCCTCGAGCTTCTCCGGGGCCACGCCGTCGGACGCGAGCCGCTCCATCACGCCGCGCACCTTGCGCGCCGACCCGATCAGGCCGAGGTATTTCGCGGCCGGAGCATCGGGCGCGAGCCAGGGCCGGAGCGCCGCGAGGTCGGTTTCCCAGCACCGGGACACGACCGCCACGTACCGATCCCGGCCGGGGCGAAGCGCGTCCGGCGGGAGCTCGTAGTTGCGATTCGTGTGGACGGATCTCACGCCGGGAGGGAACCGGTCCGGCCGCGCGTACTCTCCGCGGTCGTCGCCGACGAGAACTTCGTATCCCAGGGCGAGCCCCAGACGAGCAAGGGCCAGGCCAACGTGTCCCCCGCCCAGGATGACGAGCGAGGGCGCTGCCTTCAGGAGCTCGACGGAGACTCGCGCCGATCCCCCGCAGATCATGTTCGTCGGCTCCCGCGGATCGCCGGAATCGATCTCGCGCTCGAAGAAGTCGTACCACTTGAGGAAGCGCGGCGGACCGTCGTCGCGGAAGAGCGCCGCCGCGTCGGCGATGACGAGGGCCTCGAAGGGGCCGCCGCCGATCGTCCCCCGGAAGGTCCCGTCGTCGAAGACGAGGAATCGGCGTCCCACGCGCGACGGCCCGGAACCCCGCGTCTCGACCACGGTCGCGAGCGCGACCCGGCCGCGCGCCTCGAGCTCGGCCGCCAGGTCCCGGAAGAAAGCTTCGTCGCTCATTTCGAATCATTGTAGCGACCCCGCTCCTCGTGCTCCCGCGCTACCGGCTACCGGCTACCGCTTCCGTCCGATACGATGCCCGTGATGCAACCCGTCAAGGTGGCGGTCTTCCCGGCGGCGGGCCTGGGCACCCGCTTCCTTCCGGCGACGAAGGCGCAGCCCAAGGAGATGCTGCCGCTGGTCGATCGGCCGCTCGTCCAGTACGTCGTGGAAGAGGCCAAGGCCGCGGGCATCGAGCGCATCGTGATCGTGACCGGGCGGGGCAAGATCGCGATCGAGGACCACTTCGACACGTCGTTCGAGCTCGAAAAGATGCTGGAGGAGCGCGGCAAGGACGACCTGCTCGCGATCGTTCGCGGCATCTCCGACATGATCCCGGTCGCCTACGTCCGCCAGAAGACGGCGCTCGGCCTGGGCCACGCGATCCTCCAGGCAAAGGACCTCGTCGGAAACGAGCCGTTCGCAGTGCTCCTCGGGGACGACATCGTGGACTCGGCCGAGCCCTGCATCGGCCAGATGATGCGGATGCGCGAGAGGCGCGGAAACCCGGTGATCGCCATCCAGGAGGTCGCGCCCTCCGAGACGCGGCAGTACGGGATCGTCGCGGGCGAGCGCGAGAGCGACGGGGCTTTCCGGATCACCGGGATGGTCGAGAAGCCGGCGCCCGAGAAAGCGCCGTCGAACCTCGCGATCATCGGCCGTTACATCCTGCCCCCCGAGATCTTCGAGATCCTGGAGGCGACGCAGTCCGACGTGGGCGGCGAGATCCAGCTCACCTCGGCGCTCCAGACCCTGCTCGGACGGCGGCCCATCGACGGGTGCCTCTTCGAGGGGAAGCGCTACGACGCCGGGGACAAGCTCGGATTCCTGAAGGCGACCGTCGAGTTCGCGCTGAAGCGGGAGGATCTGGGGGGAGATTTCCGGGAGTATCTGCGGGGGCTGGATCTGAAATAGCCGTCAGTTCTCAGCCGGGAGCTTTCGACTTCTTCTTCTCCTTCTCTTTCTTCCCCTTCTCCGGCTTCTCGGCTTTCTCCGCTTTCTCGGCTTTTTCGACGCCTTCCTTGGAGTCGGCCGCCGCTTCCTTCGACTTCTGCTCCCCGCGGGCTCCGGCGTAGTCCGTGACGTACCAGCCGCTCCCCTTGAACTGGATGGCCGGCGCGGAGAACGCTTTCTTCAGCTTCCCCCCGCAGTGCGGGCAGATCTTGAGCGGCCGCTCTCCGACGCGCTGGATCGCCTCGGTCTTCTTCTGGCAGCTCTGGCAGACGTATTCGTAGATCGGCATGGCGAAGAGACGGACCGCTCGGCCGCTACCGGTTATTCGCCCTGGGCGAGCGCTCCGCCATCCGTTTTCCATTGTAGCTTCCGGACGCCGGCAGGCTCGCGGGTGCGGACGAGATCGAGGCAGAAGAACGCATAGAGCGTGCGGGCGTTCTCCTTCTCGCTCCCCGGTCCGCTCTGGCAGAGGACTTTCAGCGGAGTCCGGCCGTCGACCAGGTCGAGGAGGCGGGCTTCTTCCGCCCCGAACAGATCCGCCGGGGCCGGGGTGCCGGTCCGTTCCAGCACGGACTGGCCGGAACCCAGCCGATCGACGAAACGGCGCACCGACTGCGTGCGCCGGACCCCCTCCACGGTGAGCTGCGCGATGGAGAGGTCGAGCCGGACGGCGTGGCCGTCGTGCCGGGGGCCGATTTCGAACACCGCCTCCCCGCGGTCCCACTCGAAGGCGCCCCAGAGGATCGCGCGGACCTGGTCGGCCATCGCGGCTTTCAGAGTCGGCCGATCGACGAGCTCGAGCCGCAGCAGGACCTGGCCGAGCCGCACGCTGTCGCCGGCCAGGCGCTCCTCGGCGCTCGAGACCGCGTCTTCCGGGAGGGCGCCCTGTCGGATCAGGAACGTCCCGAGCCGCACCTCCGGCTCCGCCGAGCTCGCGAAGATGACCGTGCCCCCATCGAAGTAGACGCACCGCGCCCGGGTTCCGCTCGAGAGTTCGAGCATTCCCGGAACCCGATATCGACCGATCGTCGCGAGGATCTCGGGCAGAGGGGTGACGCCGAGGTCCCCCCGGTACTCGAACTTTTTTTCCATTTCCGGGTTTCCGACCATGGTACCCGAACCCGGCGGCTTTCCGCCCGACCGGCATCTACAATCCCGCGGGTGTACACGGTCCGGCAGGCCTGGGAGTCGATCGACGCCGCCATTCACCCGTCCTCCGCGGAGAACGTCCCGCTCGCGGACGCACTCGGCCGGATCGTCCGCCGCAACGTGGTGGCCGACCTCGACTGGCCGCCGTTCGACACGTCCGCGATGGACGGCTACGCCGTGCGGACCGCAGACGCGGCGGACGGCGCCGGTCGACGGGAGCGGAGCGGACTCGTCGCCGCGGGCGACCCGGTTCCGGCGGCGCTCGGAGCCGGAGAGGCCGTCCGGGTCATGACCGGCGCGCCGCTGCCCGCCGGCGCGGATGCCGTCGTCCCGGTCGAGGAGAGCCGGCGCGAAGGGGGACGGGTTCGATTCGACCGCGAGCCGGACTTCGGCGCTCACATCCGGCGCCGCGGAGAGAGCGTCGCGCGCGGGACCGTGCTCCTCGAAGCGGGCCGCAGGCTCGACCCCGGCGGAGTCGCGCTCGCCGCGCTCGCCGGCGCGGATCCGATTTTCGTCGGGAAGCAACCCCGGATCGCCATTGCGACCACGGGCAACGAGCTCGTCGCCGCCAGCGAGACTCCGCGGGAGGGGGCGCTCCGCGATTCCAACGGCCCGATGCTCGCCGCGCTCGGTCGCGCGCGAGGCTGGCGGCCCGTCCTGTACGAGCGGGTCGCGGACGAAGTCGGCGCGGTCGACCGGCTCTTCTCCGAACCGGGCGATGGCGTCGACTTCCTCGTCACGAGCGGCGGCGTCTCGGCCGGCGACCTCGACCTGCTGCCTCCCGCGGCGCAACGCGCGGGCTGGGAGATCCTGTTCCACCGCGTCTCGGTGCGCCCCGGAAAGCCGATCGCGTTCGCGCGGCGCGGGAACTCTTTCTGGTTCGGCCTGCCCGGCAACCCGGTCTCGGCATCGGCGTGCTTTCACCTGTTCGTGCTCCGGGCGCTCGACCGGTTCGAGGGGGCGGCCGAGGCAGGTCCCCGCGAGGTCCCGGCGACTTTGACCCGGGGCCTTCCGGCGGCGGGCCCCCGCGAGACCTACCGGGATGCCGTGCTGTCGGAAGGTAACCGTGGACGACTCGCGGAGCCGCTCGAAAGCCGGGGCAGCCACGATCTTCGGACGCACGCCCGCGCCAACTCGCTCATCCGAATGCCCGCCGGTGGCAGCCCGCTGCCCGCCGGATCGGCCGTGACATGCGTGCTTCTCGAGCGCTGAGGAAAGAGAAGCGCGCCCGGTTCGCGGCCCGGCGGGAGCGCCGCGCCGTCGACGTGCTGGAACGCCGCGTCGAGGCGGCCGACGGCGTCCCGATCGCCTACACGCTGTGGCGGCGTCCTTCCCGGGAGCTCCTCGTCCTCGCGCCCGGCTTCTGGAGGCGCCGCCTCGCCCGCGAAAACCTTTACCTCGCGACGCACTTCACACGCCGGGGATACGACGTCGCCGCGCTCGACTTCCGGGGGCACGGCGGCAGCGGCGGCTCGTACGCCTTCGGCGACGCCGAGACGATGGACTTGACGGCGGTCGTGGAGGATCTCGTCGGACACGGCCGGCCGTACCATCGCTTCGCGGTGATCGGGCTATCGATGGGGGGATCGATCGCCGCCGAAACGCTGGCGCTCCACCCCGGCCTCCATTGCCGGGGGCTGGTGATGATCTCCTCGCCCGCCGACGTGCGCGCTCTGAAGCCGCGCCCGTTGTCTCGCGACGCGATGCGCCAGCTTCGCCTCCGCCACGCGCTGCGGATGCCGCGGATCGCAATCCGGCGACGGCGCGGTCCGAGGTCGCCCGTCACCGAAGCGATCGCGAAGCTGACGATGCCGAAGCTGATCGTCACCGCGAAGGGGGACTGGCTGGTCGACCCGTCGCACGGTCGCCTGCTCGCGGAGGCGGCGGCCCCGCCCGTCGAATACGTCCACTTCGACCTGCCGGGCTCGCTCCACGCCGACGCCCTCGTGAAATTCGTTCCGTTGACGTTGCTCCGTGTCCTCGACCGGTGGCTCGCCCGGCATGCGCCGCCATAGGACGGGACAGGGGATACGGGACACGCGACACGACAACGGGACGGATTTAGTTTTTTCTAAGGCGCAGGTCGTGCACGGACCGTGCAAGTAAGATCCCCGCCGTGCCGGATCGCCGAGTCGTCATCACCGGGATCGGATGCCTGTCCCCGAACGGGAACGGACGGGAGGAGTTTGCCGCGGCCCTCCGCCGCGGAGAGAGCGGCGTCGACCGGATTTCCCTCTTCGATCCGGAGGGGCTGCCCGTCACGATCGCCGGCGAGCTCAAGGGTTTCGAGCCGACCGCCTGGGTCAGCTCGAAGGACATCCGTCACGTCTCGCGCGTGGTTCCGATGGCCATCGCCGCGTCCTCCGAGGCCCTCGAGGACGCGGGAATCGACGCCGACCGTCTCTCGATGGAGGAGCGTCGCGGGATGGGCGTCGTTCTCGGGACCGGCGGCGGCGCGATCGAGTTCACGGAGCGGATGTACCACCTCTACTACACGAACCAGACCAGGAAGGCCTCGATCTACGCGATCCCGTCCGGGACGATCGGAACGTTGTCGTCCGAGATCTCGATGCAGTTCGGGCTGCGGGGGCTGTCCCACGTCGTGTCGACGGGTTGCGCCTCCTCCACCGACGCGCTCGGCTACGCGTTCCACGCGATCAAGTACGGCACGGGCGGGGACGTGCTCCTGGTCGGCGGCGCGGACGCCACCGTCGTGCGCGGGATCATGGAAGGCTTCGTGATGATGCGCATCGTGTCGACGGCGTGGGAGCGCGAGCCGTCGCTCGCTTCGCGTCCCTTCTCGGTGGACCGGGACGGTTTCGTGCTCGGCGAGGGGGCGTGGATGTTCGTGGTCGAGGAACGCGAGCACGCGCTGGCGCGCGGCGCCCGCATTTACGGCGAGATTCGCGGCTACGGCGCGACCTGCGACGCGCACCACCGCGTCCGCCTGGACGAGACCGGGGAGGAGCCCGCCCGCGCCATGGAGCTCGCCCTGGGCGAGGCCGGTCTTCCGCCGGACGCGATCGGTTACCTCGCGTATCACGGCACGTCGACGGCCCTGAACGACCGCGTCGAGACCCGCGCGGTACGCCGCGCGTTCGGACGGTCGGCGGACCGGCTGCCGGGGTCGTCGATCAAGTCGATGATCGGGCACCCGCAGGGCGCCTGCGGGGCGGCCGGCGTCGCGGCCACGCTTCTCGGAATGCGCGACTCGTTCCTCCCGCCCACGATCAACCTGAAGGCGCCGGACTCCGAGTGCGACCTCGACTACGTCGCCAACGAGTCGCGCCCGACGTCCTTCGAGCACGCGCTCTGCAACTGCATCGGTTTCGGTTCGAAGAACAGCGCCCTGGTGATGTCGCAGGCGTGAGCCTGCTCGTCCCGCC
>Ga0105249_10001366_pt1 | contig 21354 bp, 19 predicted proteins | sample KBSS44metaG_FD_81522 | JGI IMG/M metagenome (GOLD analysis project Ga0105249, IMG submission 81522) | Switchgrass rhizosphere microbial communities from Kellogg Biological Station, Michigan, USA - KBS S4-4 metaG | ecosystem: Host-associated > Plants > Roots > Rhizosphere > Soil | place...
CAGTAATTGCCATCATTAAAATGAACATACTTTCCTTCACTCATCACTAGTATATCGGTTACTTTATTTCCATATATAAAATCACGCAGACCCGGTGTCATTGATAACCTGGCGGATTGATGGGGCAGCACTAGTGATTCAATAACTCCGAGAGGAAGGGTAGAACTTAAGTCATTTTTAAGGAACTTCGTACACACTTGTTCTATCAATCTTTTTTCTTTTCTTCCGGGAGTTGGTAAAATATGATAGTCGATAGTAACAGCCTGGTCAAAGTCACTGCTGATATCTGCAATTGAAAAATAATCACCAACGGATGGTGTAAGCCCGGTTAATTCAAAACTCAACGATTCGTAACCTACGGGAAGATGATAATCCTGGGATGTATCTACCTTATTGGTAAAATTGTTTTGCGAAAAAACAATATGTGTCTTGCTTTGCTCAGCTTGTTCTGCAGCAGTTAATGAGGCATCTGTTGTTTTTCTTCCATAACTGGTCGCTGCCGATTTTAATACATTACCAAACGCATCCGTTTCAATGGTCATGCCATGTACAATGCGTGGGTCAGCGGGATTGCGTTCATAGGTATAAACCAATGATTCACTCTCCTGCACCATAAACACCGCATTTGCATTCTGCAATTTTGGTTGCAACAATTGTATGAGGCAGCTATGATTGGACGTTGTGTAGGGGTGTTGTTGTTTATCGCTGCCGTCAAGTGAGTAAACTTCTGATCGCAACGGTAATCCTTTACATGCACGCAATGCTTCACGCCACTCGTGAACTGTAGTATCATTGGGTAGGGCCGGATCTGCCAATACTTTTTCAGGAATAACATTATTACTGTAATACTCATGCGCAAACTGGGTAAATATTTTTTCTTTATCCAGGAAGGCGCCGGTATGAAACCATGTTTTGGTAAGCGCGGGGGGCTGATGAAAACCTTCATCTACTAATTGAATTACTCCACCAGGATCAGAATGTTTTTTAAAATTTTCAAAGTCCTCGGTATCGGTTTGATCTACTCTTCCAAAGCCACGGAACTCCCGTTCATGCTGATCGTAATACCCATGATGATAAGAATATTGATTGGTAAACCTTGACTTTCTTATTTGATCGATCATCACCGCCTGGCTCACACAGTGCACAGGAAAAGGAAGTTTAGTGATCCATGGCGTCCCTGCTTTTTTATCCTGCAAATAAAAAAATGTGGAAGGCTTGTATTCCACAAACACTTCTTTACCCATATTGTTTTTATAGGAAGTAAGAATATGAGGTTTCTTCCCGCCCATCAGGTCTATATATTGCAAAGGTTGTTCTGTATGCTGCGGTAATGACGATGACCAGACGATACAACCGGTTCCACTGCCTAATAGATCGATGATGGTAACATCACTATACGTATCTATTTTAGGAAAGGGGAGCGGGTTTACTCCATTTATAATATTTACTTCACTCCAGCTATTACCATTTTGGTTGAAATAGATTTTAAATGAATCATGCCCGAGATAAACAATATCAGTAGTACCCGACCCATCTAAGTCGGCCAGCTTTACAAAATGCGGATTAAAATTTTCTGCAATATCAAAAAAAGGCGCATTGCTCATATTTACTTTTGCACCAAACTTTCCGTAACCCAGGTTTGGCCAGTAGCATACTTCACTGAAACGGATCCGTACAATATCCATCAATCCATCACCACTCATATCAGCCAGTACAATGGATTGTGTACCATCAGCAAAAACTATATTCGGTCCTTTTTCTTCATCAAATATTTTTCTTACAGATTGATATTGTTCAAAGCCCTCTTTTCCCTTTGATGCATACCAGGTAAAAACTTCGTCTTCCGATACCAGGATATCAGCCATACCATCACCATCCAGGTCCAGCATTTTCAGATGGGGATCACGCAAATCAATATTGGGAACGTTTGTAAAGTTTTTAAAAGGCAGCCACTGGTTATCATCATTTAACTCATAATAGCCATTTAATCCGTCCACCAAAAACTGTTGTCCCTTTGCTTCTATATCTGCAAAGTGGAGCAGGCCTGTTGATACGCCATTCAAAGAAGGTTTAGGGGACACTAACTGTGTACCATCAAATTTTCCATCACCGGAATTATTTTTATAAAACCATCCTGTAGCCTGTTCGGTAAGTATTCCGGGTACCCCTTCTTTATACAGATCGATCCATTGATAATAACGGTCGTCTATCCCGGTTGGTAAATTTTCAAGACTATCCTTTGATAACGATTTTATTTCTGTATTCCATCCCAGCTTTTCATACGTGAATTCAACAGGAGGTAATGATTTTGAAGAATACGAACCATCTTGTTTTCTTATGTATCCTTTCTGCGTGATTGATTTTAAAAAAGTAAAAACTGATCCTGCATCATACTCTATGTTTATTGAGCTTACAAGACACGGTGTTGTTCCCAGCTCACTAAATTTATGGAACATCAGAATGCGCCTGCACAAACGATACGTCCTTATCTCAAAACCCGAACGATATTCAGAGAATGCATCTGTACGGCATGGCCATCCTTTATCGTCGTTTGGCTGAGGATTATTGATATCATGTTCACCATAGTCAAGCACTAATTCCAATAAATATTGAATGTTACTTAAAAAATTTTCCCAGTTAACAAGATCAATACCTGAACGATTAAAATGGACTTTGTTACAATATTTTATTCGCTTGAGATAGGTGTTAGTGAAAACGGAAAAATCATTCAAACGATTCTTTTCATGCAATTCATCCGGCACATTTACCTTGTCTTCTCTTTTGTATTCAAATTGGAAACAGTTGCCTTTGTCATCATAGCTGAACTCAAAGAACCATTTAAATATCCTTGTCGGATCAGCCGGGTCATATAATTGTGCTGTTTTGCTTTTGCCAAAAACAGAAACAACATTAGAAGATGAAGTTACCTTCCAGTATATATTGCCATTTGCTTCTTTAATTTTTTCAATGCGTGCAAAACCGCTTTCAATTCTCGGGCGATAGCGGCTAACAATAGCTTCATTAATAGTATTGTTGTCTTTTATCCAATTGCCCGATGCATCTCTATTAAAAACCGGAACGAGATCTTCAGCGCCGGAGAAAATAAAAACGTCTGATTCAATATCGTCCTGGTATTGCGGCAATTTTTTATCTGTTCTTCTTGTAATGGATGGAGGTTCTGCATTCCAGCCCAGGCCAAAGATTCCGTTGCCTGCTCCTGAACTATAACTGAGTGCCATTGCCGGCATAAACCCATTGCGGGAAGTAGAAAATGGAAATGCAAAACTGCACCCTGATGTGCCGTTGGCTGCATTCACAGAAAATTTTTCATCAATCGAACGAATCGAACCGCCTCCTTTGGGAAGGGTGATTTGAGGAACAGGTAAACTAGTATAGTTATCTGTCTTTTTGTTCTTTTCGCCTGTGTTGGATGATGGTTTGTTTGAATAGGAATGTGATTTATCTTGCTCCATTGTTTGCTATTTTGAAAAGCCATTAATAATTCTGAAAGACTCTGCAATAACATCAGGAATAACGATACAATCAGCCCGACACAATCATTAAAAACTCTTTAGTTATTCTTTATTGGTTTATATTCTTCAATCCTATATGGTGAGGGATGGCTCGAAAACGGACCTGTTTAATTACAGGTATATTCGTAACTAATGGTCTGGCTGGAACCGCTGTCTGAAAAGGTCATTGAGGAAAGTTTCCCATCCGAATCAAATTCGTAACTGAAATTTGTGGCACCGGAAGATTTCAGAAGATTCGCAGTCCGAAGTATATCACCTCCATAGTTAATCTTTAGTAACCATAGATAGTCGCCATCTTTCCTGGGTTTATCAGTATAGAAGCTCCATGAGGTTGTATTGGCGCCTGTAGTTTCTGAGACAATGTTATGATTAAGCCATCTATAGGTGGTGATCGTGGGATTTCCGCCAGTCGATGACGTAGTTGTGGATTGACTCAATTCTTCGCCATTATACTCATATACTATATTGGCCCACCGAGTGCCTGACACATCATATTCAGTTTTTAAATTGGTGATAAGCGCTGCAGCATTTAACGTGGCTATGGTTCTATAAGAAAATGCCCCGGTTGCATCAAATGCCGTACCCGTTACTTTATTATCGGAATAACTGTAATTTATCCTATTGAGGCCACTAAAGACACTACTGATTTTTCCCTCGCTGCTATATAAGAAAGTATCGTTTGCACTAATTCCTGCAAGTACACTTATTTTACAATCTCTTTTATCAATATTTTTTTTGCAACTGGTAAAACTTAATGTAATGATGACGGCGCATGCTACGGAAAATAAGATTTTCTGTGTTTTCATTTTAAACAGGTTTGTAAAGGGATAACAGATCAAATGAGTTAATAAATGATTTTTATCCGTTTTGGTTATTAGAGTTTGTATAACGGGTTTTTAAGTAAAATTTACCTGGTTCACATTGCCGCGAAAATGCGTGTTGCAAAATGAAGACAACAGGCATTTTAACGGCTTATTGTTTTGTTGTAGGGCATACGGATCACTATCAGGTGGAAGGAAAATTTTTCTCACAGTATTTTTACCCGCCTATGCAGCTTTGAATATCAGTGAAAGCATGAAATTAAAAATGAGACTTTAATATGGCATCAGGAATGTTCCCTATTTGATACTTATTGATTCCCTATTTTAGTTGATTTTAAAATTCATTATCATATCACTTGTTAGTTTTTTTCCTTTTGAAAATATATTTCAGTCCCACGGATGCTCCTATGCCTTTTATATAAACACGTCCCAATTCGTACTTGGCAAATGAACGATTCCATATACTCTGGTCATTAAAAAATTGACCATTGATATATATCGGAACTTTTCTTAACGGTCGATAATCTGCATACAAACCCGTCCAGCAAAAAAACACGTTCATTCTTTTATCACGAAGACCAGCATTGAGTTTTTCGTCAGGGGAATAGTTGGTATTTGCTTTAAAACTGTTCAATATTGTCAGCCTCATTACCCAGGCAAGTTTGAAATTGGCGCTTACTTTAAATAAAAAATTCTGTTGAAGTGATAGGGATAATTGATTTACCTTATAAAAACGTTGGTAAGGCATTCGCTGAAGAAGTCCTGACTCACTCAAATCAGAATGATGCAATCCAAGTGATACAGCAAGACTTGCAGTGGCCTTTCCATGATCCTTCGAAAAAAATTCTATCCCTGCACCCAGCGTTTTTCTTTTGCCAAATACGATGGAACTGTCGAACCCGGCATTATACGCATTATATGAAGGGTCATTCAGTATATTAGCGCTGTCATGATATAGCTCCTGTTCTCTTTTTATATCAGCGTAGAAAAATACGAGCGTCTTTTCTTTCAGCATGTAGGAAAAATTCAAACCAAAGCAATTGTCATGGTTCCCCGGAATGCTATCCCTTATTGTTGATTCTAAAGTTCGTGTCACGTTTTCGTGCCTTCCATGTGCAAAATAATTTGCCTCTATTGCTGTTGCTCCCTTTTCCATGCGAACAGGAGATACAAATGGGGATGAACTATAGATATTACGTGGCCCGGTACAGGAAATAATACAGGAGGTGAGTAGTGATAAAAATACTAAACGATGAATTCCGATTTTCATTTCTCAAAACTGGGAATATACCCCTGGTTTAATCTCAGAGTTGTTCCCTATTTGTGAGGAGATGATACCTTATTTTATGATCTCAAGACGGATAGCTTCCTGGACCGCCTTTGCACGGGAGTTTACTTCGAGTTTAAAAAAAATGGCTGTGATATGATGATCGACTGTTTTTGGAGATATGAAGAGCTTAGCAGCAATTTCTTTGTTTTGTAAATCATCTTTTAATAGCCGTAGTACGTCCAGCTCCCGTTCGGTTAAATTAGCAGGATTGGATTTGGTAGATTTCCTTGTGCCACGAGGAATTTTTTTGATGCCTGAAGCTCTCATTTCAAATTTCATTTTTTCGCAGATAGCTTCGGCGCCGAGTTTATCAAAGATTTCAATAGCTTCTCTTTTATCATCATCATTTCCTTCAAATAAAGTAAGCGCCTGCTCATAGAGGCAGCCCAATTGTTTCCACAGACCTGATGCCTTCAATGCCAATTTTGCATTGTCTGTATTGTAACCTTCATAGAATCCCTCTATCGGTAATTTTTGTTTTCTCGCTTTTAGCAACCAAAAACTAAACTCACTTCTTTCATAAATAAAGCCTTTGTATCCAATCAGGGTTATGGCATAATCCAAGTCTGCTTTTTCAATCAAACTCGCCCCGGTTATCCATTCATATTCCAACAGCGCTACGATAGCAGGAATAATTCTTTGCGGCTCCATTGTTTCAAATGCTTTTTCTTTTGCTTCCAGCAGGAGTGGAAGCGCATCCTGATCACCTCTTCTCATTTTTATAGTTGCCGCGACAACAAGAGCTTCAATTTTCACGACGGGGGGCTGGTCTTCTTTTTTAATAAGATTTTCTGCGATGCGATAAGCTTCATTCCAGTTCCCGGTTTCAAGACTCAATCTTGCTTTGAAGGCTAACAAATAGTTTGTATAAGCGTCAATATCCCTTTCTTCACAATATTGAATGCCTTCTGTTAAAACTTTTTTGGCAGACAGATAATCTTTCATTTTTACTGCATTGCTTGCAAGGTTGACATATGCACGACCAGCATGTTCATCAAAGGGATTTTTTAAAGCGATCCCCAGGCTTTGTTGCAACAGTTCAACTCCTTTTCGCCTTGATGATTGAATCCTGGATAGCGTTGTACCTACATTATTTAAGGCATGACAAAGAATTTCTTCATCAGCTAATTCTTTTGCCATAGCAATTGCCTTTTCGCCCCAGCTTATACATTCGTCAAACTCATAAGAAAGCATTTTTAGTTGTGATATATTACTTAATGCCATTGCCTTTGCTCTTGAGGAAGGTTGATCTGCCAGCAATTGGATGGCCTGGTCGGCGTAGGTTTCTGCCTTTTTTCCATTACCATGATACCACCAAAGCCGTGACAAAAAGCGCATACAATTACCTGTTCTTTCAATATCATTTTTTGTTTTCCAGAGATTCAGCGCCTTGGTGGCATAAATAATTGCTTCCGTGATCTGGTTTGTCAAATAACATTCATAAGCATAGGATTCATAAAATTGAAGCAATATGTCTTTGTCATTTCCATGATAGTATTCTATTGCTGTCAGGTATAGTTTTGACGCTTCTATATGGGCACCCACTGCTGCGGCCTGCCTGGCTGCTAACGGTGCATACTCCACCACTATTTCATTTTCATTTGCATTCTTTGCATGGTGAATAATTCGTTCGATCTCCTTGTTTTTTTCAAAACTTTCCCTGAACAAATCAAGGATCCTTTTATTTAAGGACATACGGACAAGCGGAGATAACGAGTTTTCAATTGTTCTCCTGTATAATTCATGTTTAAAAGTGATCAACCCATTTTTGGGGATCAATATTCTGAGATCAAGACAATTATGTAGCGCAGCTGCATAAGCCGGCTCCATTTTTTCAAGGTATTTGATCTCAAAGCCCGTAGGAAGTACGGATAGGATCTCCCAGATTTGTTTTGTTTTTTCGTCCAACCTGTTAAAAGAGGATAATACAGAATCCCTGATATTATCCGGCACACCAATACTGTAGCTGGCTAATATTTCATTTACATAAAAAGGGTTTCCGCCTGAAATGCTATAAACATCTTCTCCATTATATCCTCTTTCTATTGACATTTTTTCAACCGCCTGCCGGGATAAAGGAGTTAATTGTAAACGGGTGAAAGAATCCGGTGACAGTTGTCCCAGGACAGTTCTTAAGGGATGATGAATATGTATTTCATTATCGCGATAGGTAAGTATAAAAAGACAATGAAGACGGTTAATACGGCGGGCAAAGAATTTTATAAAATCCAAAGTAGCTTCATCAGCCCAGTGGATGTCTTCAATTACGATGATTGTTGATTCCTGCTGATTTGCTAACTCATGATGAAACTGGCTAAATAGTGCGGATCTGTCTGAAATATTCAGTGTGTTTGCCCAACTGTGTCCCCCTTGCATTTGCCAGATAATATCGAGGATGGGACCCAGCGGTCGTGGTGTGAATAGTGCATCGCAGGTGCCCTGGTAAATCTTGTATTGTTTTTGAGTGCTTTTACAAAAAGTTTTTACCAATGATGTTTTGCCGATGCCGGCTTCACCACTAACTAAGATGCAATGCCCTTCACTTTCGGAAACTTTTTCGAATTCAGCACGCATCAACGATAAAAAGCTATCTCTTTCGATCAACTCCATAAGCTCTTTTATTGCAAAATGGGATACAAGTTATCTTAAAATAGGGGAACATCCTTACATCGTAATATGTGATAAAAAGTTGCTTTACATTAAAATTACGATAGCTCATGCTAAGAAAAAAAGTTTTTGCCGGCCCGGGAGTTTGTTTAAATAATCATATCATTTTAAACAGGTCTTTCATAGAACAGGCAACAAGCCAGGAGTGGACTTTCGTATGCTTTGAACCTATAAATTATTTTAGATCAAATTGATTAACAAATACTGTCAAAAATGGAGCAAAGATTTATAGATCTTGAAACGAAATGGATGAATGCCTGGAAAAATAAAAATGAAGAGGCAGCAAGAAAATTAATTGCTGATGAATTCACGCTGACAAGTTCAGTAACAACCGGCAATTTAATTGACAAAGATGAGTGGATTGAAAATGTGCTTCATAATTTTAGTTGCAATGAACTTCGCATTACCAAAATGAAGACACGCCTCTACGACAAAACCGCTATAGTCAATGTCTGGCTCCGCCAGGAGGCTGTGGTAAATGGCAAAGAATGGAATGGTGATTTTTTATTGACGGATGTTTGGATTCAAAAGGATCAGGGCTGGCAGGTTGTTTCAAGGCACGCAAGCTGGTTGAAATAGAAGATCGTCACCAGGATTTGCTCTGAAAATTTTGACTTAAATTATAAACAAATTTTATTCATAAGGAATGGATACCGGGGAAACAGATTTAAAGAAGCTGCTAAAAACATTAAAGCCCGTGTATAACGAGGGTGAATTTGTTTTTTGCAATGTTAATGATCTTAGTAAGATAAACCTTCATGACATTATCATGATGTTCAAAGAAAGTGAAGGCTACACGATCATTATAAAAAAACAGTTGGCAGACAGTTTAAATCTTGCTTACATATTTTGTGCTTCATGGATCACTTTAACTGTTCATTCTTCTTTACATGCTGTTGGTCTTACAGCGGCTTTTTCAAAAAGGCTTGCCGATTGTGACATAAGTTGTAATGTAATAGCCGGCTATTACCATGACCATATTTTTGTAGATAAGAAGGATAAGGACAAAGCAATTGAGATTTTAAATAATTTTTCGGAATAAAAAAATATATAATCTTTTCAAATTTATGACAGAAGCAAATTTTAAAGCTATTGCTGAACAATTAAGGAAACCGCATGGCTCCGCAGGCAAAGAAGTAGGGGCAATGATGAATAAAGGCAACGAACTAATGAATATGGCAGCCATCGAGCAACTTGAAATAAAATCGAATGATATCGTTCTTGAAATTGGTATGGGTAATGGATATTTTGTCAGGAATATCCTGGCAAAAGATGAAACCATTAAATATATAGGGTGCGATTATTCAGAGGAAATGGTTGCCGAAGCTTTCAATTACAATAATGATTTTGTAAAAAAAGGACAAGCCAGGTTTAACCGGGCAAATGTCCTTAAGCTGCCTTACACGAATGAATATTTTACCAAGGTGTTTACGGTGAATACAATTTATTTCTGGGATAAAACAGAAATAGTTCTTTCCGAAATAAAAAGAGTATTAAAAAAGAACGGTGAATTGATCATCTCCCTAAGACCCCGCTCAATAATGGATAAGCTTCCTGTGACCAGTTATGGGTTTACAACATTTTCCAAGGATGATTGTATTGAGTTATTAACTAACCATGGGTTTGAAGTAGTTAATGTATTGGAAAAGGAAGATGTCGATATTGAATTATTTGGCGAAAAATTTAAAAATGCTTTTGTGATTGTAAAAGCTTTTAAACGATAATAGATCATCCCTGTTGAATGTTCTGTTTAAAACTCATTTCTATTGACCAGGTTTTTATTTATCCATTGCTACTTAAAAATAAGTTAATGCTGATTTATTTTTTGAATTCGACCCAACCATTGAGGGAGAAGAAAAGTATATAGAATAAACAAATTTTTAAAATTCAAATCGTATTATTATGAAGTTGTATGCTAAACTTTTTTCTCTCACTTGCTTTGTAAGTATTTTTTCGATGGCAGGATGCAGAAAACCCCAAAAGGAAGACACAATTACTAAAGAGGAACTGGCCGGTACTTATAAGGTCACTGCTTTAAAATATACGTCTCCTGCAGGCCAGGAACAGGACATCTTTAGCTCACTGCCTGATTGTGACAAAGAATCAAGACAGGTATTGAATGCTAATTCTACGTATGAATTTATTGATGCGTGCACGCCACCTGAAGATCACACCGGCACGTGGAGTCTCATATCTTCCCATAAAATAGTTATTGATGCTGTAGAAGCAGATCTTGTTTCATTCGATGGACATAATTTAATGATTTCAGTAACCAACCTTGGCGGTTCGATGGACGGAAAAATAACAGAGACACTTACACGACAGTAAAAGACCTGTATCACCCTTGTTATTTATATGCCGGGAAGAAATATCCTGGCATTTATTTTTTATTGATGAAGGAGATGTTGTTTTAAATACAATATAAAATCTTAATCATGCAAAATTTGTGACTTTAAAATAGGAGTGTCATTTTTCTAAAATAGGGGACAATCCTTAGATAGTTTTAAAAAAATAATGATTCTTTTATGTGGTAAATAAATTTAGTAATCACACTTAAAAATTCAGGGTTGTCGAACAATCTATTTACAGATGCAGTCGGAGTGATTTTGGGCTTTAGTATAAATAGTCGGCACAAATAAAAAACCTCTGGCAATGGAACATGTAAAAACAATCGGGATCATCGGCGCCGGCGTCAGCGGGCTTGTTGCAGCCAAAACCTGTCTTGAGTATGGATATAAGGTTAAGATATTTGAAAAGGATATAGAACTTGGAGGTGTTTGGTCTTCATCAAGAAGATATCCGGGTATTGCAACACAAAATACAAAAGACACTTATTTCTTTTCTGATTTTCCCATGCCAAAACATTTTCCGCAGTGGCCAACCGGAGAACAAGTTCAATCTTACCTTACAGCGTATGCAAAAAAATTTGACGTCTTTCCGTTAATACAATTCTCACATGAAATAACCAGCACCGATTTTCAGAATAATAAATGGGTGATCATGGGCAGGAACGGTGCAGGCCGGTTTACAGAGGAAACTGATTTTCTTATTGTATCCAATGGTACTTTTTCCGATCCTTTTATTCCTGAAATACCGGGAATGGACAGTTTTATTGATGCGGGAGGAAAAATTCTTCATAGTACAAAATTTCACAGTACTGAAATTTCAAAAGACAAACGTGTTGTCGTAATCGGCTATGGTAAATCAGCAAATGATATGATTGAAGCTGCTTCACAAACAGCCAAAAGCTCTCATATCGTATTTCGAGAGCCCAAATGGAAAATACCCCGCTATGTAAAAGGCATTAATATGAAGTATATGTTGCTTAATCGCCTTGGTGAGTCATTCATTAAGCCAGGTGATATGCAAAACAAAATGGATCGCTTTGTACATAAGATCGGGCTGGCGAAAAAGATGCTCTCCTTTATGGAAAGTTATATCACCAAGAAGCAGATGCTCAGAGAGCTTAATCTTGTCCCTTCAACCGGCATAAAAGACCAAGGCTTTGGTGAAATATCACTGGAGACACCAAACTTTTTTGAAAAAGTAAAACAGGGGAAAATTATTGCAAAACAAGGTGAAATTGTTTCTTTTAATGGCAAGCAGCTTACTCTTTCAAATGGGGAGCAAATAGAATGTGATCTTATCATTTTTGCAATTGGCTTCAGCCAAACAACAGCTTTTTTGCCTGCTCATTACAGGGAGAAGCTATTCGACGAACAGGGCAATTACATTTTATATCGTCATACTTTACCTGCAGGAATTCCTTCATTTGCTTTTGTTGGATATAACACATCAATACAATGTCCACTTTCTTCTGAATTCGGGGCTTTATGGGTATGCGAATATTTAAAAGGACGAATTGCCAGGCCAGGCGATGTTGAGATAATGAAAGAAGGAACGGCATTTATCAAATGGAGATCGCAGTACAGGCTAAATGGGTCAAGCAAGGCACTTAGTACAATGCCCGGTACTATTCACCATATCGATCTACTTCTAAAAGATATGAATGCTCCTATGCCATTCTTTTCATTAATCCTTGACTGGCTGGTGCTGTCTACTCCCGGCAGGTATAAAAAACTCAGGAAAAAAATAATTCAAAGGAATAGCCAGCTAAATTTTCGCAAATAAAATATTGATAAAAGTTAAACTACGGACTTTAAAATGCTGTTTGGGTCTATGCTTCATACATCACAGGAAAAGAAAATTTAAAACATTTTGTTCCCGGTCTTTGGTTTCCAAAATCCGGGTTCTCTGCTCAATCGCGTATATACAAAATAAGGCATAGCCTGTTATAGAATAGGGAACGACTCTTACCAGTTTTATGTTATTAATATATTATTTGCGGGGAATTCTATCCAGACATATGAAAAAAAATCAATACGTTATGATCATCGTACTAATGACATGCATAGCTGTTGCATGTAACAAAGTTACAGATCCCATATGCTCATTAACTCCTCAAAGGTTTTCGGAACATGTAAATCCCATTATTCAGAATAGCTGTGCCACAGGCAGCAATTGTCATGGCAGTGGAAGCAGTTCAGGCCCTGGCCCGCTGTTAACTTATGACCAGGTTAAAAATGCGGCTTCGCAAATAAAAAAATCAGTTGTAGACAGAACTATGCCAAGGGGCAGCACGCTTTCAAAAGAACAAATTAATATCATATCCTGCTGGATTGAAAATGGGGCACTGAATAATTAAAATACCGGGTAGAAACCACCCGGGGCCACTCTTTAAAGTAGAAATTACCACCGAAAATTTAGCTATTCAATAACCTGTTTATAAAATAGGGAATGAGTTATTCTAATATAGGGAATGGTTCTTAAGTCATCCAGGGAAATAGAATATTTCTTTATGATGAAAAATTCTATTGGATCAAACTATTAATCTTTATATGAACGAATATAACATCCCGGAATATTTTATAGACGGGAAAAAAGAAATCCCACCTGTTTATATTCTCCCTTATCACACCAATAAAAGCACAACTAAAAACAAGATCGTATTAACGACGCATGTGTTCATTTTTTTAACGGAAGGAAGTAAAGAAATTGTTATGGGTGATGACTCTATTAAGTTTGAAAAAAATGAATTTGCTTTAATTACAGCAGGCAGGGGCTTTATGTCTGAGAAAATATCGAACGGAGATAGTTATTCCAGCACTTTGCTTTTTTTCGACAACGATCTTTTGCAGACTTTTTATGAAACTCATAAAACCAGGATCCGGGATACAATCAAAAGAAATAATTTACTTCCGGGGGAAACTCTTTTATTCAGACATGATGATTTTACAAGATCTTATATACAGTCGTTAAAATGTATTACGAACAGATCGGAAGAACTTATAAAAGTAAAGCTCAATGAGATATTACTGTATCTTTTGGAAACACAACCGTTTGAGTTCTGTTGTTTATTTGCTGAGCATCCAAAAACATCCGAAGAAATAAAGTTTAAAAATATAATTGCTTCACATATCGACAGTAATCTTTCGATAAACGAATTGGCTTACCTGTGTAATGTAAGCCTGTCTACATTTAAAAGAAGATTTACGGAAATATTCAATGATAGTCCAACGAATTGGATGCGTCAACGACGTATGGAACATGCGGCTTTCTTATTAAAGTATAATAAAGAAAGAGTAAGTGACATTTATCTTCGGTTAGGCTACGAGAACCATTCGAGTTTTACGCAATCTTTTAAAAACATATTTGGAATTTCTCCCAAGCAATACCAGCTCCGGGAATTGAACTAAAATCTACAATTTTTGAACAATCATCCTAAACATATCGCTTATCCCGTCTTCTACTTTTGGGCCGCCGATATTGGCAATCGAATAAAACAAGAAGAAAGATGAAAAAAATTATTGGTTCAGCAGCCATCGTCATGGTGATGGCAAATTTAAGTTTCGCTCAAACGTTTACGCTTAAAAGCAAAGACATTGGCGGGCAAATGACTTTGCAACAAGTGCTGAATGGATTTGGATGTACCGGTCAAAATTTATCTCCGCAATTGAGTTGGGAGAATGCGCCTGCTGGGACAAAAAGTTTTGCTATTACTATTTACGACAAAGATGCACCGACAGGAAGCGGTTTCTGGCATTGGGTTGTATTTAACATTCCCGCATCAGCAAATGAATTGAAACAGGGAGCCGGCGATGCTTCCAAAAATTTACTTCCAAAAGGAACCATTCAAAGTGTAACAGATTTTGGCCAGCCTGGTTATGGCGGACCTTGCCCACCGGAAGGGGATAAGCCACATCAATACCTGGTTACAATATATGCATTGAAAGCAGACAATCTTGGTTTAGATGCAAAAGCAAGCCCGGCGCTTGTTGGCTTTTATTTGAATGCTACGATGCTGGCAAAAGCATCGATTGTGGCCTATTACCAACGTTAAAAAAATTATTGCGATATGATCACTGGGCTGAAGACAAACAATGAGGTTTAACGCATTAAATAATAATGAACAGTGCAAAGTCGCTTTAAGGACAAAAAAAATGTTTTGTAATTTTTTAAACAGATCATTTAATGAATAATAGTAAGAAACTGGCATGTGTTTTAAACGCAGTGATCATATTTTTCATAACTGCGACAGCTCAAAAGGATGAAACGAAAAATACAGGAAAATTCATTGCGATAAAAGGGAGCAATGGCGCTGTCTATAATGCTTATGCAGCAGGACCCGGAGAAGCAACAGCAGGGATACTGTTTGTACATGACTACTTTGGCATCAGCAAAGCCACAAAAGAATCTGTGGAAAAATTAGGAGCATTGGGCTACCGCACAATTGCTGTTGATTTATACAAAGGCAAGTCGGCTACCACTAATGATTCGGCTGCTGCCCTGATGCAGGCAAAAGACAGTGCGGAAACTGCACAAATACTTAAAGCAGGGATTAATTATTTGAAAAGGCCGGGCCGGAAACAGGCTGCCATTGGTTTTAGCGCAGGAGGTATTGATGCAATGAATGCTGCATTGATGGAGCCGGAACTGTTTAGCGGTACGATTATAGTATATGGCGGCGGTTATGATAAAATTGAGAAAGCAAGACTTGATAAACTTAAAAATCCTGTATTTGCTATAACCGGCAGTTTAGATAGCTGGCCTGTGGAAGCTGCACTTAACTTTTTTTCAGCTCAAAAGAATAAATTGTTTGAAATGTATTTTTATCCGGGTGCCGATCATGGATATGCTCAACCGCTTTTCCTAGGAGGCAAAAATTACAATGCGGAAGCAACACGGGTAACCTGGCTGTTAATGAAAGACTTTCTCTCAAGAAATTTAAAGAATAAATAAAATCAATCATGTCAGAAAAAAGATTCCCACTGCCACCGTTCACATTTGAAACTGCAACTGAAAAAGTCCAAATAGCAGAGAATGCGTGGAATACAAAAGATCCGGAGAAAGTAAGTTTAGCTTATACAATAGATACAGAATGGAGAAACAGGATTGAGTTTTTAAAAGGACGACAGGAGGTACAGGTATTCTTGAAAAAAAAATGGGAGAAAGAGATCGATTATAAATTAAAAAAAGAATTATGGTGCTTTCATGATAATAAAATCGGGGTACGATTTGAATATGAGTGGCATGATGATGCGGGTAACTGGTTTCGGTCATACGGAAATGAAATGTGGGAATTTAACGAAGATGGTTATATGAAAAAAAGATTTGCCAGTATTAATGATCTGCCGATTTCCGAAACAGAAAGAAAATTTAAATAAATAGGATTAGTTGTCTTTATTGGAAAAACTAAAATAACCAGCGAATTAAAAAATAGTTTTAAGAGATTACTGATTCAAAGGATAAAAAATGATAACTGAATTTAACATCAACAATAAATTTGAACTGATCAAAGAATATTGGACACCAAAGATCATTGGTGAACTCAATGGACAATATGTGAAGCTGGCAAAAATAAAAAATGAATTGATCTGGCACAGCCACCGGGATGAAGATGAAATGTTCATTGTGTTTAAAGGGACATTGATCATGGATTTCAGAGATAGGACAACAGAGACAAAGGCTGGTGAAGTTTTAATTATTCCCAGGGCCACAGAACACAGGCCCCGTACAAATGGAGAAGAAGTGTGGATTATGCTGATAGAACCAAAAGAGACCAAACATACCGGGGATGTTGAGCATGAAAAAACAATGAAAGAGTTTGAATGGATTTAGCGAAATTGAGTTTTTGAAACGTAACTCTATATGGATATCCGCAACCGGCGTTCACTGTGCAACGTTACTGAAAAACAGATTGAAGCAATCGTACAAGAAGCGTTGGCAATTTATTTTATATAAAATCTAAAATGATTCTTATGAAAAAGATATTATTACTTCTACAGTTTTTTTTGTTTTTTGTCTCAACGATACTAGCACAGAAAAGAAAAAATAGTTTAAGTGTAAATGGTGAAACCTCCTCTATATTGCCTTTTGAAAATGAAAATGGCTTTGGGTTCTCTTTGAAATGGTTTTATGGAGTGAGTAATTCCGGATATCTTGCATTGTCGGCAGGAGTGTCAGTATTTCATCCTGAAAATAGCATTGAAACAACGGATGCTACAACAAGGTTAATCCCATTCCTGTTGGGATACAAACAAAATATTCATAAGTTTTTTATAGAACCACAGATAGGTGTGGGGGAATTAGGAGGAAAAGTAAGGCTGGGCACACAGGGGTCTGACTATGCAAGACCAAGCGTTGCCGCCCTATACGCCGGCTTGAATACAGGGTTTGACTTAAAAAGATTTAGTGCCGGGTTATGTTTTAAAACTGCTCATGGAATTGAAAACAGCGATGCAGGGATATGGCATGACAAGAATTTTCATGCTACAACTATATGGATCGGTTATTATCTTTTTCAAAAGAGATAATACGCGGGGCTTTCTTTGATCTTGAAAAAAATGCTGAACAAAATATTCTACAAAATATATTCACGCCTGGAATCGCTTATAATAGTATGGCCTGTCCATTCCTATAATTTTTTTAACATCAAATTTTTTTATGAGCAATCAAAATTTAAATCGCCGGCAGTTTATGAGTCTTATCGGCGTATCAGCAGTTGGTAGCGGATTGATATTGCCCGGCACAAGTTTTGGGCAACCCTATAAATCTGATGAGACTAATATCAATCATATAGGGCCTGCAGAAGGTTATACGCCACTAATCGGCACACTTATTTCGATGCTGGAATGGATCAGTGCTTCTGTTGTCAGAGCTACCAAAGACCTGGCAACAGAGCAGCTTGATTATTTGCATGACAAAGATTCTAACACCATTGGCTCACTGATGATGCATGTGGCGGCTACCGAAGTAGTTTACCAGGATCTCACTTTCAATAATCTTAGCGATTTTTCAAAAGAGAATAAGGAGAAATGGGGCGTAGCCATGACGTTGGAATCAGAGGCCCGTGAAAAGATAAAAGGGAATAAGCTGGAATATTATCTCGATGCGATGAGACAGGTAAGAACTAAAACCAAAGAGGAAATGAAGAAAAGAGATGATAACTGGTTGCTGTCCGGAGAAACCAAAGAATGGAACTGGAATAATTACTGCAAGTGGTTTCATGTCACCGAACATTTTGCTAATCATCGTGGTCAAATGACATGGTACAGAAAACGACTACCAAAGTAAATTCAGTATTCAGTTCCTTCGGGGCCGGGATAATCTTATATTTTAAAGCTGCTTAGGATTGAAAACAGCGATGCAGGAATATGGCATGACAAAAACTTTTATTCTGCAACTGTATGGGTTGGTTACTGTCTTTTTCAAAAAAGATAACACCGGGTTTCTTTAGTCTTGAAAAATTACTACTCTAAAAACAAGATTATTATACAAGAACATATTCTTGTCAGGATGGCATTTTAATAGAAGAGCCATTTTTTGACCGTCAGCGATATACTTCTATAAAATGAGGGGCATCCAATTCTAAAATAGGGAAAAAGTCTTACACAAACACGGGGAATTGAGAGGTCTTTTGCACCAGATTTCTATTCATCATTTTTTAAACCCACTTATTATGAAACTATTTTTTGCTTTTACAACAGTCGTGGCCATTAATCTTTTTTCATCAGGATTAATTGCGCAGACAAATGAACAACAACCAGGAACTAACCAATCAGCATCATCTCAAAAAAGCCAACCGCCAAAACATCTTTATTTAGATGTGCATCATGTAGGGGCTGGTAAAGTGACTGCGAAAGATGCAGCGGGAGCACATCAAAAGGATCTTGAAGTTCAAAAAAAATATGGCGTAAACTTTATGAAGTATTGGGTGGATGAAGCAAATGGAAATATTTATTGTCTTGCTGAAGCTGCCGACTCTCAATCTCTTCGTAAGTCACATGCAGAAGCACACGGAATGGTCCCCGATCAGATACACCTGGTCACTGCAGGTGAGGAAGAGGTTCTAAAGGGAAAAGACAATCTTTATTTGGATTTGCATGTAATGGGACCCGGTAAAGTAAATGCAGCTGCCGTAGCCGGTGTGCATCAAAAAGACCTCGCTGTTCAGAAAAAACATGGTGTGAATCTTATTAATTATTGGGTAGATGAAAAGAATGGCGTCGTTATGTGTCTTGCTCAGGCGCCTAATGCTGATTCATTAATTAATACGCATAAAGAAGCTCACGGGCTGGTACCTGTTAAAGTAGATAAGGTTATACAAGGCCACTAATATCGAATTAATCATTAATTAAAAACAAAATAAACAAAATGAGAAGTTTACTAAACACACAAACTAAAACAATTGGCAAAACAATGCCATTCGCATGGAATGCCCGGCCATTCTTTTATTTGACAGCTCTGGCAGGTATCTTGTTATTTACTGCATGTAAAAAATATGCTGCAACTGAACCAAGTACTGAGGAAGCAAAGAGCGCAAGAGACAATAGCGCAAACCAGGAATTCATAAATGGTAATGCTGCACTGCCGGCTCAAACAATTGCAGAACTCTTCCAGGTTCGCGCAGCTACAGCAAACTATATGGATACCACTGCTGCTAAAGCGGCCGGCTATGAAAATACGGGCATACAATTACCCAACATGGGATTGCATTTTGTAAACGGAGGATTTCTAAATGATGGAAAATTCAATTTGTCAGAACCGGAGTTCCTTGTGTTTAATAAGAATCCAAATGGAAAGTTCGAACTAGTAGCTGTTGAATTTGCATTACCGATCGATGCTGAGCATCCGGATGAGGCACATCCACCTACAGGTTTTACTGGTGATGCTGATGTATGGGATTTTAGAACCCTTGGATTGCCTATATGGACATTGCATGCATGGATTTGGAAGACGAACCCTGATGGAGTTTTTACAATGATGAACCCCATCGTACCCTAACAGTAGCAGGAAAGATTTTAGGATGATACAATGAATCGATTGACAGGATTTATAACACGGCTCTTTCGTTTTAGAAAGGGCCGTATTTCTATTTTCCAGGGCAATTGAAAAGCACTTTACCTGGTCCTGCGGCTAATTCCGCTTCTCCTATCATTAAATAGGGAATGAATGAATCTAAAATAGGGAAGAGTTCTTATAAAATTTGATGAAATAAAAAGTTGCTTTGAGAACTGATACGGTACTGAAAAATCTGTTTAGAGATTTTTGAAATATTTTCAGCCATAACCTGGAATCCATCGAGCGAGTTTGTGATGGGTTTCAGGTTTGGTTTTGGTTAAATGGCAAAGCCCCGGCAGAGCGGGGCTTTCTTTTTATCAAAATTAAAATTCTTCCTGGCAGGAGATGAGGGCTTCGATATGAAAGTGTGTTCCTGTTCTTTAAACAGTAATATTCCACATAAAGTTTTAAAACCGTTTCAAATGAAAAATAACTTGCTGCTTAATGACAATCGCCAATGGACTAGTTGGCAAAAAATGGGGTTTCGTTTCTTTTTCATATTTTTTATTCTTCACGAATTTTTCTCCGATGGCTTATACATTTTGAGTTTCGGCTACTCGCGGGAAATTCTATTTCGTATTGCGGGACTGGCAGAAAAAATATTTGTACCTCCCTGCCTTTGGCTTAATAACCACATTTTTCATTTTAATTACGTCCCGGAGAGCTGGACAACGTTCTCACCATCGCTGCGCACGATCAGGGATATTGTTTATTTATTAACGGCTTGCGTGGGCTGCCTGGTATGGTCGATCCTTGACAGGAAAAGAACCGATTACAACCGACTGTTTTTTTGGTTTTCACGGTGCCAGGTTATTATTCTATCCTGTTTTATGTTCTCCTATGGGATTCTAAAATTATTTCCTGTTCAAATGTGGTTCCCCACATTTACCGAATTGAACCGGACGGTTGGGGAATTAAGCCCCTATGAATTGATATGGATCACCTTTGGATACGGAACTCCGTACCAGGTGTTTTGTGGTTTTTTTGAAGTATTAGGAGCTGTTTTAATTTTATTCAATCGCACCCGTCTTACCGGCCTGTTTATGCTGTCCATCGTAATGGTGAATGTAATTCTAATTAATTATACATACCAGGTAGGGGTACTTATCTTTTCGTTTTACCTTCTTCTTATTGCGCTATTTTTATTGACTCCTTATACCGGCCGGTTATTACAGTTCTTTCTTAATATTAAGCTTAGTAAACAGCCACAGGCTAATTATATGCCTGTCAAAAATTTTAAATTCTTTAAAACAGGCGCATTCATCCTCATGGGCATTTTTTTTCTATCGCATGTTTATTCTGCCAATGAGAGATATACAAAAAGAAAGAATGCTGATCATTCAAGGCAATTTTCATTAGTAAAAAATTATATAGTAGACAATGACACATTGAAGTCAATTGAAAATGACGCACTGCGCTGGCGGATATGGAGTGAAATTATCGTAAATGGGAAAAGATCATTAACAATCTCTACTATGAAGCCGGGAGCAGATAAAAATTACCGGATTGAACAAGACAGTGCTAAGCAAATATTAACGCTGCATCCCCTGAACCCGCTGGACAGCAATAAACTCAACTTCAGCTATACAAATATTGATAATAC
>Ga0105249_10001375_pt1 | contig 21278 bp, 22 predicted proteins | sample KBSS44metaG_FD_81522 | JGI IMG/M metagenome (GOLD analysis project Ga0105249, IMG submission 81522) | Switchgrass rhizosphere microbial communities from Kellogg Biological Station, Michigan, USA - KBS S4-4 metaG | ecosystem: Host-associated > Plants > Roots > Rhizosphere > Soil | place...
ATATGGTATTTAACCGTTTGTAAAGTTTAAATATTTACAGGTATACCTATCAATTATCTTTATAGAAATGATCTCAATTGCAGCATGTAGAGTTTTTTCATAAGGAGCATTTTGAAAAGAATTACCATCGTGTTTTATCTTCTAAGCCACTGGAGCATTTTATTGATTTTTTTTGGGAAACTAAATTTGATGATCTCTGGAGCCAATATCCAAAAGGGTTTTCAGACGCCCTGTTTCCAAATATTGGTTATACATATCTTATCAATTTGGGAACTCCTTTTGTAATGCAGGTTGATGAAAAGAAATTCAAAATGAAAACAGATGGGTTTTTACCAAGACATAATGCCATTGAGTGTTATCATCAGCCCGGCAATAAAATATTCGGCATTAAGTTCAAAATATCCCCGGTCATCTTTGAAAAGAAGATCAATTTTTCGGAATACAGGGAGTATATTTTCCCGTTAAGCTATTTACTGGATCAGTCTATTATTGATAAAATAAAACAGGCAAACAGTTTTGAAGCGAGAGTAAAAATTGCAAGCAACTATTTTGAGCATATCGTTAAAAAATATTCCAGCTCATTACTGCCTATCAGGATCGTTTCTTCGATTGTCGATCATTGCAATCGAACGAATGATTTTACAACATCTGTTGAAGAGTTTGCAAGAAAGCATAAGATCACTACCCGAACCCTGCAACGTTATTTTGAAAATACGACCAGTATCAGTACCAAAAAGGTTTTACAAATATTACGTATCCGTAAAGCGGCATCACAGTTAGCTAATTCTCCCGGAGATTTTCATTTCAGCAGTTATGGCTATTATGACCATAGTCATTTTTACAAACACCTGAAACAATTCTTACGAAAAAACACCTTGAAGAAATTACAACCACATCTCAGGTTGTTGGAAAGCCTGCATAAATGAGTCGAGCTTAGAGTCAATCATCATTTTTGAATCACCCTGAACTCAATTCCCCGCTCTTTGTCTTTCTTCTTCTGATCCTGTAGTTCTGCGTCGGGCTGCCTGCACCTTGCTGTTTCCAAAACGATAAGTAAATGTCAGGTTTGCCACTCTTGTTTCTCTATAGGCATGCCATTTTTCAATATAATTGTCATAGGTAATAACGGCTTTAGGCAAATTGGTCCAGAATATATCTGTGATATTGAAACGTAGCGTTCCTTTATTTTTCATGACAAGCTTCTGAACACCTGCACCAACGCCCCATTGTGGATCTTCGACCATAAAGCCATATTGACCACCGCTATTCACAGAGCCATTCAATTCAGCGATCCATCCTTTTTTAAAAGTGAACGTATTGTTAGTGCGCAGATCGGCAGCGGGCTTGCCTTTATTTAATTGAGTAGTTCCCAGTGATCCATTAAATTTTTGATAATAGATGTCGGCATTGTTCGTCATATTCCACCATTTGCTCACCCGTATGGGTGCAGATATAGATACCCCATAATAATCGGAGGAACTAAGATTAATCGGGATCTGTACTGTTACATTATCCTCAGAAGGAATATTGGGAAATACATCTTTGAATTTTGCAATAGCTATATTTTGACTTTCAGTAGTATGGCTATATCCGAAAGTAAAATTGAGATTTTTCATAGTATAACTCAATTCATATGACCAAGTGAACTGTGGCAACAGCCCCGGGGCACCGGTGGCATAAGTTGTGGGATCAATTAAAAATAAAAAAGGATTTAATTGGCTATACCCCGGCCTGTCTATCCTGCGGCTAAGTGATAAACCGATTGTTTGGTCTTCCTTCAATTTACAATTAAAAAATGCACTTGGGAAAAGTTGGAAATAGCTGGAATCAAAAAAGATATCTCCATTTACCTGGTGTGTTTTAATATGAGTTTGTTCACCCCTTAATCCTACTTGTATATTCCATTTTTTGAATTCTTTGCTAAAATTAAAATACCCTGCATTATTATTTTCCTTATAAAAAAAGCGGTTGGTTTTGTTTACATCATTTTGCGGCGTGCCGCTACTTACATCAAAAAATTTTGCATCGTTATCTGATGAAACAAAACTGGTTTTAAAACCGGCTTCCCATTTAGCTCCTTTCCTCAAAGGATTCGTATAATCAACCTTAGCTGTTTTAAAATCTAATTTTCCATCCTGGTCGCCATCGAGGATATAGTCAGGCTGCAACATGGTACCATTGAGGTTATAATATTTCGTAGCGTTTCTTGTAAGCGAGCCGGAATTATAAGAACCATAATCAAGATCAGCGGTCAGTTCTTTCCCGATGCTGTCGAATGTATGTTTGAAGTTTATATTAGCCACTATATTATTTGCATGGTCCTTATTGGTCGCCAATGATTCGAATGTGCTTGTCTTTTGTTTTTGGGGACTAATTACTTCTGAACTGTTGCTGCTTGTTCTGCGATAAGTATTAAAGTTTCCGTTCACAACAAAACCTATTATTGTTTTTTTATCCGGGAAAAAATCAGCTCCAAGACGTGTAGTGTTAGTATGAAAAGGTGATTTGGAGTAATTGTCTTTAAGGTCTCCGCCATTATATACTCCATTGTTATAAAAATTTCTATCGAGTATCAGGTGGTTTAATCCAACACGATATGCATAATTATAATTACCAAAAATGTTTACTTTCTTATTCCTGTAATTAAAAGTAGTTCCCGCATTTGCTTTTGGATAAATGCCTTGACCGTATCCTGTAGTAAAAGTTCCGTTTGCACCAAGTCTTTGATCTTTCTTCATGTGAATATCAATAATGCCCGCATTGCCTGAAGCATCATACTTAGCCGAAGGATTTGTAATGATATCAATTCGTTCTATAGCTGCAGAAGGAACGCCCCTTAAATAATTAGCAAGATCAGCGCCTGCCATCGCAGTGGGTTTGCCATCGATCATTATAATCACGCCGCTACGTCCACGAAGGCTGATAATATCATTTTGATCCACGTTTACGCCAGGTGAACGTTCCAGTACGTCCATTGCAGAGCTTCCCGCACTAACAATACTGTTCTCGACATTTACTACAATCCGGTCATTTAATTTTTGAATAAAAGGTTTGCGGGCATTCACGGTCACATTATTCAATTGTTTGGTATCTGGCTGAAGAGATATTTTAGAGACAGAAAGTTGTGGTTGATTGGCAGATAAATCAAATGGAGAAGAATATTGAACAGCCCTACCCGCCATACTTACTTTTAATAAGTACATTCCGAATAAAATATTTTCAAATTCGGCTAAGCCGTTTTTATCACTTATGGCAATTTTGGTTAAGGATGAATCTTTGGCCTTTCGCAATTCCACAGTGGCATTTTCTAATGGCGTTTGCTGTTCATTTACGATAGCCACCGAGATCTTTCCGCGACTTGTCTGCGCATTCAAAATAATGCCTGTGCACATAGTTAAAATGACGATCATTATTTTTTTCATAGCTGCAATGATTTGATGCAAATGTTTACAAAAAACGAATGGTTTCGTAAGGATTATTTACCGGCAGCTACATGAAACTATAAGTGGGGTTATCAGAGGTTAAAGCCTGTCGGATTTTTACATTTGCCTTCTTAACAGAAATGACAATTGGAATCGATATTAAATTAGCTTTGTAAATTCATATTACAATGACAGACGAGTACTACATGATGCATGCGCTGAAAGAAGCAAAAAAAGCTTTTGAAGATGGCGAAATTCCGATAGGGGCTATTGTCGTCGTGAATGAAAAAATTATTGCCCGTGGACAAAATATGGTGGAGAAATTGAATGATGCTACTGCACATGCAGAAATGATTGCTCTTACTGCTGCATCCAATTTACTTGGCAGCAAATATCTAACGGATGCCACTTTATATATAACCGTTGAGCCATGCCTGATGTGTGCCGGCGCTATTTATTGGAGCAAACTGGCCAAAATAGTGTATGGTGCAGACGACGAAAAAAATGGTTATAAGAAAATTGCAGGCGGCAATTGGCCTTTTCATCCAAAAACAGAATTGATACGTGGTGTGTTAAAAGAAGAATGTGCTGCGTTGATGAAAGATTTCTTTAAGAATAAAAGATAATATGCCTAAAGTTTCTAAAAGCATATCCAGAAAAATAATCGTTACACATCCCCGCACAGGAACAGAAAGAAAATTTGATGAAGCTATTTATACTCCCTTTAAATCGGCCATACTTCAAAGCTTAAAAAATGGTGACGGCAAAACATTTACCAAGCTTACTGATGATGTTATAAAGATCATTCACAAAAAGATGCCGGCATTTAAAGGTTCTATACCGTGGTACACTATTTCTGTATTGCTTGATCTCCAAACAAGAGGTATCACTGAAACATTCATCAAAAAGGGTCAAAAACTAAACCGCCTAAGCAATTAAGTTGAACAAATACCTCCTTTCGAAATAAGAAAGAATTTATTTTAGTTGGATTGGCATTAAACTTTCACTCGGTAAATTTGTAACTATTCAAAACCATTTTTCACTTCCCCTTTCGTAACAGCTTTGGTTGATTGGGGGCAAATAAATTTTTTATGGCATTTACATTACCTGCGCTTCCTTATGCATTTGACGCATTGGAGCCGCATATAGACACACAAACCATGCAGATACATCATGGTAAACACCACCAGGCTTATGTAGACAATCTGAATAAAGCAATTGCCGGTACACCCAATGAAAATAAATCATTGGAAGAATTGGTTGAAAACGCAGGAAGTATTTCACCTGCTGTTCGTAATAATGGTGGGGGACACTGGAATCATACATTTTTCTGGCATACTTTATCTGCTAATGCAGGCGGCACTCCTTCAGGTAAATTAGCAGACGCTATTAATAAAGCTTTTGGTTCATTTGATGAATTCAAAACAAAGTTCACCGCTGCTGGTACCGGACGTTTTGGTAGCGGATGGGTCTGGCTTATTGTAAAACCGGATGGAAATTTAGATATTACATCAACTCCCAACCAGGATAATCCTTTGATGGATGTAGCCGAAACTAAAGGAGTTCCTATACTTGGTGTTGACGTGTGGGAGCATGCTTACTATTTAAAATATCAAAACAAAAGACCCGATTATTTGGCCGCTATATGGAACGTGATCAATTGGAAAAAAGTAGAAGAAAGATTTTAATTTCTTTTTGCGGGCCTGCGATAAATCTTCGATACTCCTTCATTTAACAAGAAAAAGCAAACTCCTTAATCATAGTTGATTTCCTGAAGCGAGGAGTTTGCTTCGAAATTTATTCGAAGTATAAAATTTGATACCCTCTTAAGTTAGTTAGTCCAATAAATTTTCCGCAAATAAATCATGGCACAGGATCGTAACCACTTCCACCCCATGGATGACAGCGGGAAATTCTTTTAATGGATAACCACAGTCCTTTAAAAACACCGTGTTTCTTCAATGCTTCCGTAGCATAATGAGAGCAGGTTGGTGTGAAACGACATTTAGGACCTATCCATGGTGAAATGATCCATTGATATAATTTTATCAGCAATAAAAAGGGAAGAGATAATATGCGCAGGAATGTTTTCACTTTATTTCATCGACGATTTTATTGAGCTTAGTTAAAATAAGTTCCATTTTACTATAAACATTCTTATACAATGGAAGTTCTTTTGCAGTATAAATGAAAAAAATATTCAGCGTTATTTTTTGACCTTTCATTTTTTTTTGCAATTCCGACTTTTGAAGCCGATATGCTTCCCGGATAATCCTTTTAACTCTATTACGATCAACAGCCCTTTTAAAATTTTTTGTACTCACTCCTACTCCAAATTGCAGGTTGTGAGGGTTGAGTTCTGAATTAGGATAAGTAACCGAAATAATTCTATAAAAGATTTTAAAAGGACTAACGGCAAAACTTTTTCCTTCACTGAATAATTGTTCGATCAATTTTCGGCTTTTAAGTCTTTCATTCTTTCCAAGTGTAAATTGTTTTGCCATAAATAAAAAAAACTCCGATAAATACCGGAGCTATAAAATTATTAAAACCCTTCTTTCAGGTGTTGACTTTATTTCAATTTTCTCTCATCAGAAACGGTCAGTTTCTTCCGGCCTTTTGCACGGCGGCTTGCTAATACTTTACGGCCATTAGCTGTTTGCATACGCTTACGGAATCCATGTACAGACTTGCGGCGACGATTATGAGGTTGAAATGTACGTTTCATATATTAAAATTATTAACGGACGGCAAAGGTAAGGGAACAGGGGCAGATGCAAAAGGCATCTAAAGGATTTTTTGAAACAAAATTGAGGCTCTCAATCCGTCGGTTTATCAAGGTTAATATGCTGAGAGCTAAGTTTTTCTCCAAAGAAAATACTGGCATGATCATTAAAATCTTTTACTGAATCGGTAGTATAGAAATAGCGTTGCCCGTTTTGACTGCATTGCTTTTCGATTTCCGGATGACGACTTAAATAATCCTTAAGGCTGGCTGCAACAATTTCCCCTTGTGAGATTAATTTAACTCCTACGGGAAGGTATTCTTCTATCTTCTCCTTTAACAATGGATAATGTGTGCAGGCTAAAAGTATCACATCAATATTTTCACCTTTTTGAAAAATGTTATGAATATTCTTTTTTACAAAAAAATCAGCACCATGGCTGTGATGTTCATTATTCTCGATCAAAGAGACCCACATGGGACAGGCCTCCTGGTAAACTTTTACCTGGGGAAAAAATTTTTCGATTTCAATGACATACGAATTTGAATCCACAGTTCCATTAGTTGCTAATATGCCTATACTTTTTGATTCAGAATATGTCCCGATTATTTCGGTGGTAGGGCGAATAACGCCTAATACTCTTTTATTTGGAGCAATTTTAGGAAGATCGTTTTGTTGAATAGTTCTTAATGCTTTTGCTGATGCCGTATTACAAGCCAATATTATCAGTGGACAACCCCGACCAAAAAACCATTTCACAGATTGTAATGTATATTCATAAACCGTTTCAAATGAACGATTGCCATACGGGGCCCTGGCATTATCTCCAAGATAGATATAATCGTATTGAGGAAGTTTGTTAACGATCTCTTTTAAAACCGTTAAACCTCCATAACCAGAATCAAAAACACCAATTGGCTTTTGCATACTCAATGATGTATGAAGTCGGAGATCAGAGGTCTGGGATTGACTTCAAAACTCTGATCAGGATTTAATTTTTCGGCTTAGTAGCGGTCGGTGGCTTGGTTGTAGCTGGTTGCTTTACCGGATCGGGATCGTCACCCAGGTATAAAAGATCTTGTGGTAATCCGGATAGTTTTAATTCTCTTGCGACGGCTATAAAAATATTATCAATAGCAAAACCCGCTTCATAAGTTTGTGGCTTAAGTATCAGGGTATATTTTTTTCTCGCCAAAACTTTCTTGTAAGCACTTGTAACTACCTCGTACAAAGGCCCTGCAAGCTGGCCTCTTTTATTATTGGATTTATTCTGAGCGATCTGTTGCCAGTAAACAAGATTTAATCCCATCTTTCTTCTTTCATCGGTAGTAAAATCAAGCAAAGCTTTGGGCTTTTTTCCGGCTGCTACCAATGCTGAATCGGCTTTATAAGTGCTATCCAGGCGATGAAATTCAGTCTGATAATATTGGTATTCTATGCTTAATGAGTCCCCTTCATATATCTGCACCAGGCTATCTACTGCACGATAGCCAGGCATAGCCTGCACCATCAGATCAATATCAAATACACCAACTTTTAATACTTGTGCCTTAGCGTTTGTATTTACAAGCAGAAAAAAAACTGAACCAAATACCAAAAGGAATATCTTTTTCATATACAGAGTTATTGATTTATTATAGTATAAAATTTTTTGAGGATCGTGAAAGTAGGATTTATCTTTTAATGTCATTCATTATTTTAAAACAACAGGCCACCAAAGTGGCCTGTTTAAATACAGATCTGATTAAAACTCTTAAAAGCCCGTTGTTTTAGTGGCTGCTCCCGTATTCATTGGCGGCAGTTTCACTTTTAGCTTTGCTGCAACAGGAGCCAGCAGGTCATCGCCTTCAGGAGCTACCAGAAAAACATCTTTGTTATAAACATGTGTATAGCCCTTTTCTTTTGCTACAGCCTTTATAGCGTCATATACTTTTTTATAAACAGGCTGCAACAGTTCATTTTGTTTGCCTTCCATTTTTTGTTGTGAAATAGCTTGCCAATTTTGTAATTGATAAAGTAATCCGGGTAATTCTTCTTCCAATTGTTTACGTACTGCAGGCTTTGTCTTCGCTGTATCACGATACAAACTGTCCTTGAACTGATAAACATCAACAAGTGATTTATATTCTTCAGCCAATGAATCCGCCTGGTATATTTTTAATAATGAATCAATTTTGTCCACTTCAGGCATAAATGAAACCATATCGTCAATCCTGATATATCCAATCTTAGTTGTTTGGGCGAAAGCATTACTTGCTAAGATTATCATTGCAGCCAATAATATTACTCTGAATTTTTTCATTTTATTTTTGTTATTTATTGATGATTCGGTGCATGAATTTTTAGTTGTCTTCATCTATTTTTTTAACAACCTTATTCCAGCACTTTATCAATTCCTAATACCTAATTCCCTAAGCACATCCTCACTCTTATCCAGTTTTGGGTCGGCAAAGATAATGGTAATTCCTTCACTTTTATCCAGTACAAAATCATACCCCCGTTGGGCTGCAAGCTTCTGTACGGCATTATACACTTTATCCTGAACCGGCTTTATAAGTTCCTGCCTTTTTTTAAATAGATCGCCTTCAAAACCAAAACGTTTTCTTTGAAGATCCCGTAAGTCTTTCTCTTTTACAAAGAGCTGGTCTTCTCTTTTTTTCTTCAGATCATCGCTGAGCATTACCTGTTCAGCATCATAATCCTTATACATTTTATCTAACTCAGCTTGTTTTGCATCAATATCTTTTTGCCAATCTGCTGCTACATCATCGAGCTGTTTTTGCGCCTGTTTGTAATCCGGCATTTTATCCAGGATATACCGTGTATCTATAATGGCATATTTCTGGGAAAATCCCAAAACGCCAAATCCCATTAAACAGGAAAGCAGAAGTATTTTTTTCATATCTGTGGAATTTGATGATTAAAATTATTCGGGTTCAAAACCAAGCATAAATGTAAAGCGGGATGCGCCCTTAAATCCTGATTGGCCGGGTTGAAGACGATCGAAGCCAATACCATAATCAAATCCAAGCAATCCAAACATAGGCAAATAGAAACGCATACCGACACCAGCACTGCGGCGCAACCTGAAAGGATTGTATTCTTTAAAACTATACCAGCCATTAGCTGCTTCGAAGAATGTTAATCCATAGATAGTGCTGCTGGGATTAGTGACCAGGGGAAATCTCATTTCCAGGGTATATTTATTAAACATGGTGAAAAAACGTGTGGCACTTTGTTGATCCGGGTTCACTGTAGGGTCTGATGATTGATATACCGGGTACCCTCTTTGTGAAATAATATCATAACCTAATAAGCCGAAGTTGTTCGTAAGGCCTGCATCACCCAATTGGAATCTTTCAAATGGAGAGAAATCAAGTTTGTTATTATAACGGCCCATGAAACCATATTTGGCAGCTAATTTCAATACAAATTGGCGATTTTTATCTGCGCCCAAAGGCTTACCTATCGGTACATACCATTCAGCATTAAAACGCCATTTATGGTATTCAGGAGTTTTATATGGATTGCTGGAGTTTACTAAATTCTTATTGAATAAAGAATAAGGCGGCGTAAGTTGTACACTGGCTAAAAAGTTCGAACCGCTTACAGGATATATTGGATTAAAAACGGAAGAACGTTGTAAAGCAATTCTAAGGCTTATATTGTTTGATGTCCCATCCTTTAATCCTTCGAAAATGGGATAATTGCGAAGCTTATATTGAGTAACGTTTAATGTATAAACAAGACTGAAATAATCATCAGGCCATTTTAATTGTTTGCCTAATGAAATAGAAAAGCCGGTTGTCTTTAAATAGTTAGTATCTGATCTTTGCCTGTCGATCCTGCCGGTATAATAATCAAAAGCGTTTGAATACTTACTATTATTATACCCGATGGTTAAAGAATTTCTTTTCTTTCCGCCCAGCCATGGTTCGGTAAATGAAAAACTATAAGAACGATAAGCCCGTCCATTTGATTGGAGACGAAGGCTAAGCTTTTGCCCATCGCCTGTTGGTAACGGATCCCATGCAGATTTTTTCCAAATATTTTTAATCGAAAAATTATTGAAAGTAACACCTAATGTTCCTGTAAGGCCCACACCACCACCCCAGCCTGCTGATAATTCAAGCTGATCAGAAGATTTTTCTTCAAGCTTCCAGTTTATATCTACTGTACCATCTTCTGCATTAGGCACAACGCCGGGATCAATGGTTTCCTGGTTAAAGTATTGAAGCTGCCCAAGCTCACGCTGTGAACGGATAAGCTCAGCCCTACTAAACAGATCACCGGGTACCGTTCTTAGCTCACGGCGTATCACATAATCTTTTGTTTTTTCATTTCCGGAGATAGTTACATTTTTAATTCTTGCCTGCGGACCTTCTGTTATCCTTATTTCATGATCGATCGTATCATTATAAACCGCAGTTTCCACAGGCTCTACGTGAAAAAAGAGATAGCCATCGTCCATGTATAATCCGCTTATATCACCACCCTCTTGTGATAGTTGCTTGCCCAGGCGTTTATTTAAAATGTCTATGTTATAAATGTCGCCTTTATTTATTCCCAGCAAAATATTTAATACTGAATCAGAATATTTAGCATTGCCTTTCCAGGTAATGTTACCAAAATAATATCTTCTTCCTTCTTCCAGTTTTAATTCAACGTTAAGTCCTTTTTTACTTAATGGTCTTGCTTCATCAACTATTTGTGCGTCACGATAACCAAGAGAATTATAATAATTCAGTACTTTAACTCTATCTTCTTCATATTTTTTAAGATCAAACTTAGCTGAGCTGAAAAGTTTAAATCTCAGGTAAGGATCCAGCAATCTTTTTGTTTTACTAAAAGAAAGAAAACCCCAATCGTCAACATATTGCTTGAATGATAAATTCTTTCTTACACCAAAAGTTCCCTTTTCATCATCTTTATGCAGTGTAAACCTTCTTTTTTCTTTCGTTCCTTTTAATTGCCGTTTCAACTTCATTTCATCTACATTGGTATTCCCATAAAAAAGAATATCGTTGATGTGCACTTTTTCCCCCTTATTCACAACGATAACAAGTGCTTTAGAGTTTACAAAAGCCGGATCATCTTTTTCTTCAATTTCAACGGTGACATTTTGAAATCCTTTGTCTGCATAAAATTTTGTGATCACTTCCACAATATTGCGACGCATGTTCTCAGTAATGATAGTCTGCTTGGCAAGATTTAGTTTTCCCTGTATATCTTCCTGCTCTGATTTTTTAACCCCGATAAATTTAAAATTGCCAAGGCGGGGTCTTTCTACAACATCGATTTCAATAGTTACCTTGTCATCTTCGATCTTAGTTATATAGATCTGAACATTAGAAAATAATTTTTGACGCCAGAGATTGGAAATAGTTTTAGAAAAAATGTCTTCACCCGGATGCATGAATTTATCGCCAGCTTGTAACCCGGTAATTGAAAGTACTATTGCTGTATCAAGATGCCTGATGCCGGTAATGTTGATTGCTGCTATGGTATATTCTTTAGGTATGCGAAGATTTGGCCACTCCAATAATTTAGGATCAACTGAAGTAGCAGGTTGGGTGCTATCCTGCGCATGGACCGTAGTTATGGAAAAAAGGAGAAATAAAATAAAACTTAGCTGCCTTAAACCACGAAATATTCTTTTTGAGGAAACTTTTGAAGCAGTTAAATTTTGAAAAAATATCCTTGTAAAAATTCGTTGCATGGTTGATTGTTAAGTCATTCTGCTCGCTATCCCGGGCGATTGATATTATAAAAAGGCCGCCAATTAATCCGAGGCGGCAAATTAACAGTAAATATCGAAAGTGTTTGTTAAAAAGACCTGTAAGTCGTTGATCACAATTAGTGACTTAAAGACCTTTCTTTCATTTGCTCACTGGTTTTTCCAAATCTCCTTTCTCTCCCCTGGTAGTCCAAGATGGCCTCATATAAATTTTCTTTTCTGAAATCGGGCCATCTTACATTAGTAAAATACAATTCAGCATAGGCTAATTGGTAGAGCAAAAAATTGCTGATCCGATATTCACCGCTGGTTCGTATCATTAGTTCAGGGTCAGGAAAATCGCTTGTACATAAATATTGTTGTAAGGTATGCTGGTCAATTTCTTCAACTGACAAATTATTCTTCTTTACTTCATAAGCAATATTTTTTACAGCATTAAGTAATTCCCATCTTCCGCTATAGCTTAATGCCATAATAAGATTAAGCCTCGTGTTTTTCTTTGTAAGATCAAGGGCTTCCTTTAATTCCTTTCTTGCATACTCTGGCAGCATGTTCATATCACCAATAACATGCAAACGAATATTATTTTTATTCAAACTTTCCACTTCATTACGAATAGTATTTACAAGCAGCTCCATCAATCCAATCACTTCGTATTCGGGCCGATCCCAATTTTCAGTGGAAAAAGCATACAGGGTTAGATATTCAATTCCCAATTCAGCACATCCTTCTACAATATTGCGGACACTCTCTACTCCCTGTACATGCCCGAACAATCTATCCTGTCCCTGCTCTCTTGCCCAGCGGCCATTTCCATCCATTATAATAGCAATGTGACGGGGAAGCAATATCTTATCTATTTTTTCAAGTAGCAACGACATAAAAATTTAAGAAAAAATGGGGCGACAAAGGTAATAAGATTAGATACAATAAAAGAAGAGATCGACTTGTTAGAAGTCAATCTCTTTAAAATAGTTTATAATGGTTTTCTATACTCTCTTCGAAACCGGTAGGCTGGCTTTTCGATAAAAGCTCTGAAATTTATAAAATATGGATGCTATTTAGCAGTAGGGCACCTGTAAGATTGAAGATTAAAGGAAACAGTAAACATAGCAGTAACAAACTGATCTTTTTGTCTACTGTTACCACGTTGCCTTCCTGGAATACCTATTGGTTCACCAACTTCATATGATCTGTCACTTAATAAATATCCGTCAGAAGGGCTACCATCAGCATTAGGCGGAAAAACAGCGGGATCAACGTATGTTTTACTTACATCATCAAGGTAATCTGTATTAGTAAACCGATATACTATTTCAAAACCGACATTGACATTTTCATTCAAAGAATATTTAATTCCTGCACCAAAAGGCACACTTAGCGCCATTGAGCTATACGGTGTTCTTTCAGGATACAAATTGCTGCCTTGACCTTCTGTTCCTAAGGGCCTCAGGAAAATTTTCTCTCCCTTCAAAAATGCATAGGGGTCATAGCTGAAAACACCCACTCCAAAAGTTATATAGGGAGTAAAACTATATTCGGGCTCACCGGGCATGAAACGAAAAAAATTAAAATCTCCTTGCAATGATAGCTCCCAAACCTTACTATTAAAGCTAAGATTCCGGCTTTGCATGTAAGTATTATGCGTATTATAAATATCTGAATAACCTAATTGGGCAAAAGCTGCTCCAACTCTTAATGCGATATAGTTTCCAAAATTTTTGCGGAAAAAAATGCTGGTGGCTAGTTTAGGCCTGTTGATTTTGGCCCTTGTATTTAAATCCCCGAAATAATGGCTTGCTCCAAGCCCGATACCAAATTCTCCTTCCTGCTTGATAGAATATTGCGCAAAAACGCTTTGGCCGCTTAAAAAAGCAACTATGAAAAAGGAAAAGGTAGCTATAAACTTTTTCATCATTTTCAAAATAAAATAGTTCGGGATTCCTTTAGAACGGAAAAATAGCTATTTTCTTTCATTAAGAGGAACATTTTAGTTCCTTTTATCCAATCCCCAAGTCAGTTTATTCCGAAGTGTCTGGAGAAAATTATTTTCACTTAGCCTTACAAGGTTGATTTCAAAGGCCTCTTTTCTTACGGCCAACTGTACATTTTTATTTACAATTTCTCTTCTTGAATCCAAAGCACAAATCACTTGGTCTGACCGGCTTTCGATTTCAAAAGAAATGATATTATCATCGGGAACTATAATGGGCCGAACATTCAGATTATGAGGCGCAACAGGTGTTATAACAAAACTCCCCGAATCAGGAAAAACAACAGGGCCATTACAGCTTAAAGAATAACCAGTAGAACCTGTTGGTGTTGCTACTATTAATCCATCTGCCCAATAAGTATTTAAAAATTCTCCATTCAGATAGGTATGAATTTTTATCATAGAAGCTACATCTCTTTTATGAATGGAGAATTCATTTAAGGCATAAGGTACATTGCCGAACATTGGAATGTCTGCATCTAAATGAATCATTGTTCTTTTATCAACAACATATGTTCTTTTCGCAATTGCCTTTACTGCAACTTTTAATTCAGGACGACCGATACTGGCAAGAAACCCTAACCTGCCAAAGTTTATTCCCATGATAGAAATATCTTTATTCCTCACAAGCGTTATCGTATCCAGCAATGTTCCGTCGCCGCCGAGGCTAATAATAAATTCTACTTCTTCAGAAATATCTTCGGCAAGAGAAAAAATTTCTGTGTTGGATGGCAGATCAATTTTATCTTTTATCTGATTGAAAAAATCATTGAAAATGACGGGCTGAATTTTTTGCAATGCCAATTCTTCAAAAAATGACTGCACATCTTTCTGCTGATCTTCTTCCATAATGCGACTATAGATAGCTGCTTTCATCAAAAAGTAATTGATTCGCTGTGAGATTAGAAAATGGTCTTGCGATGTAAAAATAGCCCGTTTTGCCCTAACTGATTAAATGTCCATTCAAGCTTTAATGTAAAATCGTACGAAGAAAGTATATCAATGCCTATACCGCTGGAATAAAGCATTCTGTTGGAAAGAAAATTGTCGCCTGGTTGGGGATTATAAATGTACCCTGAATTGCCGAAGATTTTACCATAGATCTTAAAGGGTATATAGTGAGGATCATCCGCTTTTTTAAAAGGAATCTTTATTTTAAAATTTAAAAACTGTTGAGTAAGGGTTGCTTTAAGATAGCCGCCTGCTACTCCATCTACCACATAATATTCATAACCCTGCATGAACACATCACTATATCCCAATAATCGCTGCAAAAAATAAGGCTGATGAAATGGAAGTTTGATAGTCCCAAATGCCCCAAGACTAAAAAATGTTTTAGGAGATAAGTGCCAATTCCCGGAACCCTTTGCTGAAAGCTGCCAAAGATTAACGATGTTATTAAATCCTTTTTTATCTACTGATACAATTGCTGCGTATCCCTTAGTAGGATAAGGGATATAATCAAGATCGGAGTAGATCATATTATAATAGACCTCGGGATATGCAACACTTTTATAACCTGGCTTGTAATAGGCAGGATTTAAAGCTACAATTGTATCTCCCACTATTTCTTTCGTATAACCGATTCCAAAACTATGTCGTGTTTTAATGGCTCTCCGATAGGTAAGCTCTGCACTGGCATTTACAAAGCTTTTTATATAATTATTATTGTCTTTTATAAAAACCTGTTTGTCATTAATAGTATTATAATTCACTTCCCGGTTCTTCCCAATATTAAATGAAGTATTTAATCCCCATTTCATTTTTTTATCAAAATACAGGCGATCGTAACTTATTGAGAATTGTTTAGTGTAGCCACTCATAAATATAAATCTGAACTTATCATTATGACCGGTAGCATTGTAATATAAAAGCTTGACCCCATAATTCACTCTTGAAAAACTTGCTTTTTGTTCTATTAACCATTGATTAAGATTTCTATCTATTGGCTTGAAATAAGGAACAGGAAAAAGATACCATCGTTCTTTTACATCTATTAAAACATCCACTTTGTATCCTTCAATACTTTTTAATGCAACCACCACTTCATGAAAAAGAGAAGTATTCATCAATTGCCGGCGGGCATCTTCAAATTTCTTTACTAACTCCTGTAGTGGATATGCTTCACCCGGTTTAAAGGGAATTTCACGCAGAATGATGCTTGTTTTTGTTTTCCTGTTGCCATTGATAATAATATTACGGACAGCAAAAAGGGAATTTGAAGGAGCGGTTTTGTTATAGATATTCTCACGACCCAATTGAGTATGGGACGCTGAGTCTTTAATAGGATCGTTTTGTCCCAAAAGATGATGGCAGCAGATAAGCGCTACTAACAGGCCAAGGCAATATTTTTTTTCTTTCTGCACAGAAAAACCTCAAAATACATGGGCAACTAAATTAGCGGGATTTTCTTTCTATCCAATAATAATACCGGGATAATCAGATTTTCAGATAATTCATCAGGTTATCATAATTGTTCCGCAATTCATTTACATAAAGCTCCTCGCCAAAAAAATATTTTACATTATAATCGTATCGTTGAAAGGTAGCTACAATATCCGATATCTCCGGTTTATTAACACGAATTGTTACTTCCATCAATCCTGTTTGAGCGTCGTTTGAAGTATTCAGTTGTGTTATTTGCGCATCATTGGTTTCAATCAACCTGCTGATCTCATTGAAAGAATACTGGTTGCTTTCCATTTCCAGAACAATAAGACCTCCCGGTTCATTCAGACTCATGAATTCAGAAGCATTTTTAAGCAAATCGTTGTAAGCGATAGCTCCCATTATTTCATTTTCTCCATTTATGATAGGTACAACACTAAGCGCATTTTCCACTGCAATCTGTATGGCTTTTAAAAAATGTTCGGTAGTTTTTACTGAAGCATTGCCAAAAGATTGTTGTAATGTCTCTAATTCTGCGTGATCATTTTCTGCTTGTAGCAGATCTTCTTCACTAATGATACCGATGAATTTATCGCCTTCTACAATGGGCAGGTGAGTAACATGATTATCATTCATCAATTGCAGGGCTTGGTATACCTTATCGTGCAAGTGAAGGTAGGGAAGTGTTTGGGATAGTAATTCTCCTGTTAACATGGTGCGGCTTTAATATTTAAAACGTAAGACCTCAACACTCAGGCAACTGTTGCAGGCTCATTAAGTTTTTTCAAAAATTTATGCAGTATAGCATTGAACTCATCGGGTACTTCCATCATAGGTGCATGGCCGCATTTGTCAACAAAATGGAGTTCGCTATTGGGGATTAGCCTGTTGAATTCCCTCGCCACAAATGGCGGGGTAATTGTATCATTATTTCCCCATACTAATAACGTAGGCTGTTTGATTTGATTGAGTTCTTCACCAAGATTATTTCTGATGGCGCTTTTCGCTAAGGCTATTATCTTAACTGCCTTTAGGCGATTATTCGTAATACCATATACTTCATCTACCAATTCTTTAGTAGCTACTTTGGGATCGTAAAAAGTAAATTCAGTTTTCTTTTTGATGTATTCGTAATCTCCTCTTTTAGGATAACTATCTCCCATGCCATTTTCAAATAAACCAGAGCTGCCCGTTAATATGAGAGATCTTATACGTTCGGGATGTTTTAACACATGCAAGATAGCAACGTGCCCTCCCAATGAATTACCTAACAAATTAACGTCTTTATATCCTCTTGCTTCAATAAAACGATGAACAAACTTTGCCAGGCCGCCTACTGATGTATGCAGTATGTCCATTTCCAATAAAGGCAACATAGGAACGATAACCCTGTTGTGCTGTTTAAAATATTCAATAAGAGTTGCAAAATTGCTTAAGGCCCCAAAAAGACCATGCAAAAGCATTAACGGTTCACCGTTGCCTTCCTCAACATAGCGGAACTTATCCTGTTGTTTGATCTCGTATTGCATGGCGGTCAATTCCATTTCTTACTCCGAATTTCAGAGACTAAAATAATCGATTTGCCGCAAAAATTCTGCAGTCGGCATTATAAAAGCAGGCTTGTCAACACAAATATAACTTCATACTTTCTTTCTAAAAAGATGTTTTATTTCATATACTATAAAAGAAAGTATCGAAAAACTACTTCTTTATTGCTAAACTCAGGGAAATTTTTTCAGGAAACCAGCTGATAAAATCAGTGTCTGGAAATTTTGTCTGAAACAGTGCCAAAAAAATTTTCGAGGTCAGTAAACATATTTTTAAATACAGGGATCACTGCTCCTATCGTATTGATAGCCCTCGGAGCCCAGGGCTGAATAAAAGAATATGTAACGGATTTGTCTTTGACGGCTGGTTGAATAATCTTCAATTGCTCCCCATAAAAAATCAATACACTAAAGATAGTTGTATAAATAATTATATAAAAAATGATCCCTCCTAATCTGTTTACCCAACCAAGCATTACAGATTCGGTTAACTTTTGAATGGCATTTGCACCAAGACGAACTAATAATACGACAACTAAAAATATCAAGGCGAAGGAAATGATCGGTAACCAACGATCTGAAATTTTTACGGCTTTGCCAATATAATCTGCTACTACAGTTGAAAGTTTAATGGCTGCGGCAAGACCAATCACAATTGCAATTAATGAAAAGAATCCTACTATCAATCCACGCCTATACCCTTTTATAATTGCAAATATGATAATAACTGCAAAGACAATGTCAAGTATCATTGAACTATTTTGGTGAACCTAACGAAGAAAATTCAGTGCTTAGTGCCAATGTTTAGCTAATAAACATTTAAACTATGTTTATTTAGCAGTCAATATTTCTTTTACCATTGTTGAAATGGTTTTTCCATCTGCCTTACCGGCTAATTGTTTAGTAGCAACTCCCATTACTTTACCCATATCAGCTGCCGTAGTGGCCCCTGTTTCTGCAATAATTTTTGTAACTAAATCTTTTAGCTCCTGCGAAGAAAGTTGTTTAGGTAAAAACTTCTCTATTACATTAATTTCTTCCTCCTCCTTTTGCGCAAGATCAGCCCTACTTTGTTGCCGGTATATTTCAAGAGAATCTTTTCGTTGCTTTACCAATTTTTGTAAAAGCTTTATTTCATCTTCTTCTTTTAAATCTCCGCTTCCTCCTTCCGCTGTTTTTGCAAGAAGTATTGCAGCTTTGATAGCCCGTAAACTGCGTAATGATGCTTCATCTTTTGCCAGCATGGCGACTTTTAAATCAGTCATAATTTTTTGTTCAAGACTCATATCTTAAAATTTGAAGGTTCAATATAATAGTTGAAGTCAGAAGGCTGAGTTATGCTTTATTTTCTTTCAATTGTTTATCCCTGAATTTATGGTAAAAGTCACGTGCAAACTTTTTCATTTCATCTACCATTTCATTATACTTAGTAGCACGGCCATAAGTATCTGCCATAGTCATCATGGTTTGATAAAAAAAATCTGCCATTTCATCTACCATCATATCCTTTGTCCACAGGTCAATGCGTAAAGCAGTTTTTTCTGTGCCATCCCAAAATGCAAGCATCATTGCCTTTGCTTTTTGAGCATTTTCTGCAGTCGTGTCACTTGCATTCCAGGTAATATGTTCAGGAACCTTGTTTGTGTCTGTCATCACATCAATCGTTATAGTCGATTTATTCATACTAAATATTCTTTTAAAAACGAGTAAAGGTATGAAATCAAGGCATGGCTTTATTTCTGTTATTGTATGCTTTTAGTATACATTGCCACATAAGATCTGCTGTTTTTTCCCAACTATATTCCTGTGCTACAGGCTTCCCTTTTTTTATCAGATCATTTCTCAGGTCTTCATCTTTGTACAATCTCATCATTTTATCAGCGATATCTTCATGATCATTCGCATCCGCAAGCAAGGCGTTTCCCTTGCTTATTTCTTCCGTGGAAGAGCCAGCTGAGGTAATAACGGGTATTTCGCAATGCATTGCTTCCAAAACCGGCATTCCAAATCCTTCGAACAAAGACATATAAACCATAGCGTAGGCAGACCCAATTACATTTACCAATTCCGATTCGTCCAGGGAGCCTGTTATCACTACATCATTCTTATACTTATATGTTTTTAGATCTTTAATAAAGGATTTGTATTTCCATGCCAGCGCCCCGGCAAGCACAAGTTTTAAATTACTTTGTTGCCTTTTTTTAAAAACAGAAAAGGCCTTCAACAAAACCTGGAGATTTTTACGTGGATGAATAGAACCTGCGTATACAAAATATTCTTTACCATTGCTATACTTGTCCCTGGTTTCCTGCTTTTTTTCACTATTTAATAGCCTGAATATTTCTTTCGCTGCATTTCCAACTATATCAATTTTGTCAGCATTTACTTTGTAATGAGAAATTATTTCCTGTTTTGAAAATGCCGATACTGTCGCAATCGAATTCGCCTTATCTAAAAATCTTTTTGTGTACTTTTTATAAAAATTTAAATGGGATTTTTTGATAAAAGATGGAAAGTGAAGAAAGGCAAAGTCATGTACTACCAAACATTGAGGTAAATTAGTAGTAAGCGAACAAAATCCATCACATGAAACAAAAACATCCGCTTTATATTTTCTTAGAACTGCGGGCACTTTTACATCATACCACCATCTCCATAATAAAGGGTGACGTGCAAGCGAACCAACTACTACTGGGGTTATATTCGAATTAAAAACCAATTGATCATCAAAATTCCTATCAAAAATAAAAATGAATCTATGTTCAGGATAGTTTTTGGTAATGCGTTTAAACGTTTCATAAGTAAAATAACCATCACCTTCCAGATACTTGCCTGATAAAAATCTTGTGTTAACTGCAATTGTCATTGGCGGCAAAGGTATCAGATGGGTGTATTACTTCCTTAGTAAAAAACCTTGGGATCAATTAAAAAAATTTATATTCTGGATGTGTGCTTTGCTGCTGAGCTAAGTTATTTCCCATTAGCCTGATGAGAAATATGCAGGAATATTTTCTTTATGTTGTTCATTAAATACCGGTTTCAAAAAAGGGCGGTAATACAATTGACTTATATGCACCGGTACTATACTTTTATGCAGATCCTATAAAGCCAGCACTAACTATGAAAAAAACTTTCAGTTATCACCTAATCTATAAAATAAGATTCCATTTTTTTAGCAGGGGTCTGATTTTTGCCGCTTTTAGTAAAAGTTTGCGTCCAATAATCCGTCTGATAGTAAAAATACCGCATCTTAAAAAAATTGTTCAAATTTCAATTGCGTTAATAGCATGGTTGGTATCAAATTTGTTGATATTTCCGCCGATAAACTATTACTTACAGTTCTTTAAAACACAGGAAAATTAAAAAACTTCTGTGTTGATCAAAATAACTAAACGACCTCTTAGGTGGAAGAGGATGGTGGCTTGTAAAAGGGGCCTTGGTTCGGGGCCCCTTTCTTTTTGCCCA
>Ga0105249_10001386_pt1 | contig 21216 bp, 18 predicted proteins | sample KBSS44metaG_FD_81522 | JGI IMG/M metagenome (GOLD analysis project Ga0105249, IMG submission 81522) | Switchgrass rhizosphere microbial communities from Kellogg Biological Station, Michigan, USA - KBS S4-4 metaG | ecosystem: Host-associated > Plants > Roots > Rhizosphere > Soil | place...
CCCAGCGGCGAGTGCAGCACCACTCGACCGCTGTCTCCGGCGGTCACGCTGATCGAACCGGCGAGGCCGAGCGCCTTCTGAAACGTCGTGTAGGAGCGGCGGTTGAACTCGTACTCTCCCACCACTTTCTTCGCCTGCTCGACGGCCCCGGCCACGGCGACCGGCGGCGGCGGCGTGATCGGGTAGTAGTGGTCGAGAAACCGGCGCAGGAACGGTCCGAAGCTGAGCTCACCACCGGTGTTCGTGTTGTACGAGACGAACACGCCGAGCCGCTCGGACGGAATCAGCGCCAGATCGCTGTGAAACCACCCCGTATCACCACCGTGGCCGATGATGTCGAGCCCGTGGCTCGACTTCTGGTAGAAGCCTAACGCGAACCCGGGGAGGCGCGGGTCGTGCGTGAACGTGGGCGTGTGCATGCGCACGGCGGTCGACTCCGCGAGGATGCGCTGCCCGTTGTACGCGCCGTTCCCGAGATGCGCGAGCATGAACTTCGCCATGTCCGTGGCGCTCGATCCGATCGAGCCGGCGGGCGCGGGGTGCACGATCTCGAACTTTTCCGACTTGAACTCGCCCCCGGTCCACCTGAACCCACCCGACATGTCGGTCGCGAACTTTGCCGGCAGCGGCTGGCGTGTCGTGGTCTGCGTCATCCCGAGCGGCGTGAGGATCCGCTGCTCGATGTAGTCATCGAACGACATCCCCGAGACGCGCTCCACGATGTAGCCGGCCATTGCGGTCGCGTAATTCGAGTACGAGGAGTACGTCCCGGGCGGGCGCACGCGTCCGGGGATGTGCGTCGCGAGCCACTTGCCGAGCGTCAGCATGCGCGTCGTGTCGCTCGTGATGAGGTCGCGGCCGTCCTCCTCGAATCCGGGCGTGTGCGTCATCACGTGACGCAACGTGATTGGCTGCGGATACGTGTCCGGGATCTTGAAGTCCAGGTATTTGTTCACGTCGGTGTCGAGGTCGAGCTTGCCCTGCTCGACCAACTGCATCACGGCCGTCCACGTGAAGAGCTTGCTGATCGAGCCGATCCGGAACAGCGACCGTTCGCCGGAAACCGGATTCCGCTGTTTGGCGTCGGCAAAGCCATACCCCTTCGCGAAGAACAGCGCGCCGTCCTTCACGACCGCGACGGTAGCGCCGTTCACGTGTTTGTCGGCGAGGTTCGCCGCCATCACGCCGTCGAGGAACGCCTCGAGCTCCGCACGATCCCGGAGGCCACGCGTGGTGTTCGTCGGGTCGCTCGGAGTTGGGCCGGGAAGCTCTTGCGGACGGACGATGCGCGGCGTCGGCGGCTGGCTCAGCGGGCGCGCCGGCTGCTGAGCGCTCAGGGCCACCGAGACTCCGGCGAGGACGGGGAGGGCGCGGGCGAGCGCGGCGGCGGCGTGCAGTGCAAGTGTCGGCATGGGTCTCCTCGGGTGCCGAGGCACCCGGATTTGTATACAAACCTGCATACAAGAATACACCGAGCGGTAAACTCCGCAATCATCGATGGGACGCGGACGAGCGAACCGCTCGGATGAGCGTTGTCTAACGGCGTCACCCGACGGTATTCTCCGGCGCTGGCGACTCCGCGTCGCGGCCTGATGCCCCCGACGGGGCACCCTGCTGACGCCCAGCAACACGCGGCGGAGATGATGACGTTCCTTCGGCTCGCCTAACGCAGCGCAGCTGTTGTCATTCCGAGCGGAGCCAGCGCGAAGCGCAGGCGCGGGTACCGCAAACAGCGGGCAGATGAGGAATGACAGGCACTCGGCAGCGCCCGGCCAACCTTGCCATCGGCAGCCGACCAGGGCAGGATTGCTCCGCATGCAGGATCTCACCACGGGGCCCATCACGCGGCATTTGCTGAAGACCACGAGCTTCATGCTCGTCACCATGGTCTTCCAAACGCTGTATTTCCTGATCGACCTGTACTGGGTGGGTCGGCTCGGCACGGAGGCCGTCGCGGCTGTGGGCGTCGCCGGGAATCTCAGCTTCCTCGTGCTCGCGCTTTCCCAGATGCTCGGCGTCGGCACCACGACCGTGGTGTCGCACGCCGCCGGGCGGAAGGATCACCCGCAGGCGTCGCTGCTGTTCAACCAGTCGCAGGTGCTGGCGATGGTGACCGGCGCTGCGTTTCTCGTCGTCGGTCTCGCACTGCGATCGCGATACTCGGCCGTCATGGGAGCCGACGCCGTCACCGCACGGCTGGCGGACGAGTACCTCCTCTGGTTCATCCCCGCCATGGCGCTCCAGTTCGCGCTCGTGGCCATGGGCGCGGCGCTTCGCGCCACGGGCAATTTCAAGCCGGGGATGGTGGTCTCGACGGCGACGGTCATCATCAACATGGTGCTCGCGCCATTCCTGATCTTCGGCTGGGGGACCGGTCGGCCGATGGGCGTTGCGGGAGCAGCCGTGTCGTCGCTCGTCGCGATCTCGATCGGCATCGTCTGGCTCACGACGTATTTCATCAGAAAGGATGCATACCTGCATTTCGACTTCGGCGTGTGGTCGCCGCGGTTCGACGCGTGGCGGCGAATGCTCGTCATCGGGTTCCCGACCGGCTTCGAGTTCGGCATGATGGCGGTGTACCTCGCCGTCGTGTACGCCATCGCACGTCAGTTCGGCGCCGCCGCGCAGGCCGGCTTCGGGATCGGTCAGCGGATCGTGCAGGCCGGCTTCATGCCGGTCGTCGCGTTAGGGTTCGCGGTGGCGCCGGTGGCGGGTCAGAATTTCGGCGCCGGGCTCGCCGACCGCGTGAAGGCGACGTTCAAGGATGCGTCGCTCATGGCCGCCGGAGTGATGGCGCTGTTCGCCCTTGCCTCACACATCGCGCCGAGGGCGCTCGTCGGCATCTTCACGAACGACCCTGCCGTGATCGCGGTGGGTGAAGAGTACCTGCGCATCGTCTCGTGGAACTACGTCGCGTCGGGGCTGGTGTTCGTCGCGTCGAGCATGTTCCAGGCGATGGGCAACACGCTGCCGTCGCTGATCTCGTCCGCGGTGCGCGTCGTGCTGATCGTGTTTCCGGCGCTGGTGTTGTCCCGGCTTCCGGGGTTCCAGCTGCGAACGATCTGGTACCTGGCGGTTGGCGCGGTCCTCGTGCATCTCGCGCTGAGCATGCTGCTGCTCTCCCGCGAGTTCCGGCGCCGACTGAAGTTCGCGGCGCCTCAGGCCAGGGCGGCCTGAATCGTCGAAAGATCGCAGACGATCGCACCAGTGTCGCCCGAGATGTCGCCCGTGGTTGGCGGCATCGAAGAATTCGGATTCGTTGCCACGTGTCTTGTATCGTCGGTCAAGGTTGCCGCGGCACTTTCACCTTCGACCGTGACTCCGCCCGGCGTGCCAGGTCGGCGTCGACCGATGCCGCGAGCAATGCATCGCTCGTGCGAGCATCGGGCAACGGTTGCGGACTGTCGGGCCCGCCCAAACGGCTCTCGTCGCGCAGGGCGCGCTTCCGGATCACAGCTCCGGCAACGAGCAAACCGATCGCTGCCACGATGGTCAGCTTGTAGGCGGCAATGTCGAGGAGTGCCGGCGGCAGCCGCGACGGCTCGAAGCCGGTAGCGAGACCGACGACCGCGGCGACACCCACGGCCGCACCGACACCAAGCAGGAATCCGCCGAACCGCGATGTGCGCATGGATGACCTCCATCCCTGCTCTCAAACTAAAGACTACTGCGGCCGGTACGCCGCCTTGATGCGGACCGGCACCATCGTCTCGCCCCAGTGGACGCGCAACACCGCCTCGTCCCGTAGCACGACCGGGAAGTAGAACGCGAGCGTCTCCATGTGCATGCCGCGCTCAGGCGTCACGTCGAGCCTGACGGCATCCGCGGCCTCGCCCGGGTACGGCTGATGAAACACGTGCGCCGCGCGACTCAGGATGAACGTCCACGGGCCGGTCGCGCGCGGCAGCAGCCACACGGAGTACTCGCCGGCTTTGACCTCGCGACCTTCGACCAGGACGTCGCGCGAGAAGCTCACTCGCGTGGCCGAGTCGGCGCCGGGATGCCAGATGGCGCCCCATTTCACGAGCGCGGAATCGCCGAACAGCGTGCGTCCTCGCGCGACGGGACGCCCGTAGACGATCGAAATGTCCGTGAACGCAACGGTCTGATCGACACGCGCCCGCTGACTGAACGGATACCCCTGCGCGGAACCTTCCCACGCACCGACGAGCACGAACGAAAGCGCTCCGAGCGCCGCACGAATGCCCACTGACGTACCAAACGAGAGAGGATGCACGACCGGCCTCATGAATCGGGGTGGCATTCAATCTTCCACGTGGGCGGAAGTTCCGCCAAACACTCCGCCGCGTTTCTTTCCAGCCATGTCGCAAAGCGAAACATCACGGCACGGCATCCGCACCCACGCGTTCGTGCCGCTCGACTTCTCACGCCTTCCGGTCGACGAGTCACGGCGGAGGGCCGCCTCGTTCTACGCGGAAATGAATCGACGGCGCACAACCCGGCATTTCGCGCCCGATCCAGTCCCCCGTGAGCTCATCGAGCTCGCCATCCGGACTGCCGGCACCGCACCCAGCGGCGCGCATCAGCAGCCGTGGACGTTCGTCGCCGTGTCCGATCCCGACCTCAAGCAGCGCATTCGCGCCGCGGCGGAGCGTGAGGAGCATGCGTTCTACCACGGCAAAGCGCCACGCGAATGGCTCGAGGCCATCCTCCCTCTCGGCACCGACGAGCACAAGCCGCACCTCACGGACGCACCGTGGCTCGTCGTGATGTTTCGGAAGACCTACGGGCTGCGTCCCGACGGCACCAGGCGTACGTACTACTACACGGAGGAGTCGTGCGGCATTGCCGCCGGGCTGTTCATCGCCGCCGTGCATCAGATGGGACTCGTCACGCTCACCCACACGCCAAACCCGATGGGTTTTCTGCGCGATCTCCTGGAACGGCCGGTCAATGAGCGCGCAATGCTCGTGATGCCGGTGGGCTACCCGTCGGCCGACGCGAAAGTCCCGGATCTTGAACGGAAGTCGCTGGACGAGATTGCCGTCTGGCGGTGATGACGCATCGCCTGTGGACTGATGGGATGACGTCCCGGGGCGACGGCGAGTGCCGTGACGCCCGCGATACGCGTCGATAGATTCTCGCGCACATGGGATTGGCCTTCCTGTTTCTGCTCGCCGCAACGAGTGCGATGGCTCGGCCGGCGCTCGTTCGCGGAGCTCACGCGACGCTCATTTCGTCGGAGCCTGCCGCGAACAGTCGCCTGACGGCGAGCCCGTCTCGCATCCGCCTCGTCTTCAGCGAGCCGGTGGAAGGACACCTCGCCCGCGTGACGCTCGTGCCCGCGTCGGGACAACCACTGCGTCTGCGCGCCGACGCCGATCCGCGCGACGTGAACGCAGTGATTGCCGTCATCGATTCGATCGCGCCGGGCGGATATCGAGTGAGCTGGCGCGTCGTGTCGGCCGACGGCCACCCGGTCGACGGCACCTTCACGTTCACCCTGGCCGACTCGGCGTTAGGCACGCGGGGTCCTCAGGTGGCGGAGCCGCCGGTCGTCGAACCGGATCCGGGCCCACAGCCGGCGATGGAGGATGACGTCTGGGGCCCGTCTCTCTTCGGCGCTCCACTCATCCCCGCCGCGTTTCGCGGCGCGGGCCTCGGTGCCCTCATGGCGCTGGCTGGCCTGCTGTTCTTCCGCGCCCGGGCCGAGCCGGCGATTCAGGCGGGCGACGCGCGCGTGCGCCGTGTGCTGATGACCGCGGCGGTGGCCGGCCCACTACTGCTCACCGCGCACGTCGTGACCTGGCTCATCAACACCTCGCCGGACCACACGCTCGACATGGCGTGGATGTCCGCCGCGCTCGGCACGAGCGTCGGCCGGATCGAGCTGTCGCGGACAGGGCTCGCGCTGCTCGCGCTCTGGGCGTGGTGGATCGCTCGGCGGATCTGGGTCGCGATCGTGTTTTCCGCGGCGGCGCTCGCCGTCAGCGGCGCGACGGGGCATTCGGCGGCGATGCAGCCGCTCCTGTCGGTGCCCGCCAAGTCGATCCATCTGCTCGCGAGCGGCGTGTGGGTTGGTGGGCTCCTGTGCCTGGTTGTGCGACCCGCGAACGATACGTTGAGCGCGTTCGCCGACGACGCGATGCGCGTGTCGACGGCCGCGCTCGTGGCGGTGATCGCCATCGCGCTCTCGGGCGTCGTACAGACGCTGACCTTTCTCCCGTCGGTCGCCGATGTGTTCACGTCGCCCTATGGATGGCTCGCGCTCGCCAAGACCGCCGGCCTGCTCGCCCTGGTCGCCTTCGGCGCGTATCATCGCCAGCGCGTCATGCCGGGGGTGAGCGGCGCGCACCCTGCTCCCCATACGGTGGTGCTCCGAACATCGGTGCGACGAGAGCTCGTCATCATGAGCATCGTCATTCTGCTCGGCGGCCTCCTTGCGTACGTCCCGCCGCCTGGTGAAGGCGACATGTCCACTCCAGCCTCCGAACCAACGTCATGAGACGCGCTCCCCGTCCCCTGCTCCGACACCCGACTCGCCGCCGCAGTGCACCGCATCGGCTGCTCGCGACGGGAGTCGCCACGGTCGCCATCGCGGCTGCGCTGCTTCCGACGCTGTCGTGGGGGCACGCCGTCGTCTTCCCCAAGGCGTCCACGCCGGGAGCGTACGAGAAGTACGTGCTCCGCGTCCCCAACGAGAAGGCCGTCGCGACGACGCGGGTGGAGCTGCGAGTGCCGGCTGGTGTTCGCGTGACGTCGTTCGCGGACGTGCCGGGGTGGCAGCTCGAGATCGTGATGGATTCGGCGAAGGCGATCACGGCCGCGATCTGGACCGGCAGCCTCCCGCCGCGGCGGTTCGTCGAGTTCCCGTTCGTCGCGGTGAACCCCAAGACCGACACGCGCATCGAGTGGCCGGCCTATCAGACGTACGCCGACAGCGAGCGCGTCGAGTGGACAGGGCCGGAAGGGTCCAAATCGCCGGCGTCCGTCACGACGGTGGCCGCCGCACCCGCGGCGGCCACGACGCCAGACGCCGAGGGCGGTGTGACCAAATTGCTGCCGTGGGTGGCGATCGTGCTCTCGCTCGTGAGCCTCGGGCTCGCAATGCGGAAGCCGGAGGCGAGGACGCCGGCCTGAGGCCGGCGCACTCGCCCTGGCTGCCTAACGCACGACGATCGTTCCTTTCATGTTCGGGTGGAACACGCAGTAGTACTCGTGGGTGCCGGGCGTGGCGGCGACGAGCCGCCACACACCGTTTGCCTCGATCGACTTCGAGTCCCACGCCGCGTCACGTGCGGTCGCGGTGTGCGGCAGGAAATCCGCATTCGTCCACACCACAGTGTCTCCGGCCGCTACGGTGAGGCTTGGCGGATCGAACGCCACGTTCCGCATGGCAACCGCGTGCGTTCGTGGGGCAGCGCGAGAGCAGGCCACGACCGCCCCGACGACAGCCGCTGCTGACACCATGCCTGGGATGTGGCAGCGCACTACTTCGAAAGCTTCGCCTGAATGTCCTTCGCGCGCTCGAGGTGCGCGGCGAATGCCGGCCGAGCCTTCTCGAGCAGGCCCTTGAGCTCCGCATTCTGGGCGTTCGGGATCAGCGTCTTGTCGAGCGCGTCGGCGACCGCCTGGTGATACGCCACCTCGCGATCGATGTATGCCTTGTCGAACGCGGCGCCCGTCAGCCCGCTCAGGGTGGCGGCCGACTCATCGGCTCCAGACTTGAGCTGGCGACTGACGTCGTTGTCCTCCGGCGTGACGCCGAGCTTCGTCGCCAGGGCAACCGCCTGCTTGTTCACGCCCATGTGATCGCTGACCATTGTCTGCGCGAAATCCTTCACCGACTTCGCGGTCGCCTTTTTCTTCGCGACCTCTCCCGCCGCACTGTCGATCGCGTTGGCCGTCACGGCGATGTGGGCGATCTGCGCGTCGTTGATTGCCGGTGCAGCGGGAGCAGGAGCCGGTGCCGGGACAGCGGCGGCAGTATCGGCGGGTGGCGTTTCGGACTTGGCACACGCGGTGAGGCCGCTGACGGAAAGGGCCAGGCCGAGCAGCAGGCCTGTCGTGGAGGCGGGACGGTGCGTCGTCATGGAGGATTCTCCTGAGTGGTGGAATGCGATAGGCGGTATTATCTTACAGAAACGACTAATAAACCTGTCATTTCTATCTAATTATGGCGACGGCTGAATCCGAGCGCAACCCATCTCGTGACCGTGTCGTCGGGGCGCTTCGTCGAGGGCCGCGGACTCTCGATCAGCTGGCTGGTGAGCTCGGCCTGACCCGCACGGCCGTTCGCCTTCACCTTGCTGCCCTGGAACGCGATGGCCTCGTCGCACGGGGAGGGCTGCAAGCCGGGCGAACGAAGCCGTCGCACACGTACGCACTGACCAGCGAGGCCGAGCAGCAATTGTCACGCGCGTACATCCCGGTGCTGACGCAGCTGCTGCACGTGCTGTCGGAGCGGCTCACCCCCGATGAGTTCGACACGACCATGCGAGCCGTGGGACGCGAGTTGGTGGCCGATCGAGCTCGCGCGCGTGGCTCGCTACGCGAGCGTGTGAAGGCCGCGAGTCAGCTCCTGGACCACCTCGGCGGCCTCACCGAGGTCCGGGAGGAGGACGGCCGGCTCATCATCCAGAGCCATGGGTGCCCATTGGCGGCCACGGCGGCGCACCATCCGGAGACGTGCAGCGCCATGGAGAGCTTCGTCAGCGAGTTCGTGGGCGCCACCGTCACGCAGCACTGCGATCGGCACGACCGGCCGCGGTGCTGCTTCCATGTCCCGGCCACGGACGGAGACACAGCCGCATAGCCGCCGCGCTCGCGCAAGGGCACGAGCGCGGGACGCCTAACGATTGTTCCGGACGCCGGAGGGAGCTCAGGGCACCGCGGGCGTCTCCTCGCACTTCTCCGCCGACTTGCGCAGCGTCGGATACTGGATGCCCAGCTGCTCGAGGTACGTGCCGAACCGCGTCGGGTCGTAGTAGAAGCGACGCATCTGCGGGCGGTACTTCTCGAGGATGTCCGTGTTGAGGAACGTCGCCGGCCGCTCGTTCGGCCGCATGAGCGGCTGGTACTTCACGTCCTTCGTCTGCACGTTGCGGAAGTACGACCATGCGCTGTCGACCAGCGCGGGCTTGGCGAGAATGTCGAGGATCGTCGTCGCCATCGCCTTCGCGCCTGCCGTCGCACCCTTGTGCGCGATCGGCGTCGCGGACGCGATCGCACTCGACCAGTGATGACCGGGAAGTCCAGGGATGTTCGACGGATACCGGAGCGTCACCGTCGGCACCGTCCACGAGACGTCGCCGATGTCGTCGGACCCTCCGCCCATGTTTCGCCCCTCCGGCTCCGGCGCGATCGTGCTGTCGATCCGGGACGGCATGCCCTCCTCTCGCGAGCCCATCTCCTTCTGGACGGCCTTCGCCATCGTCTGATCCGCGTCGCTCCACTTCGGCAGGCCGACCTGCTTGATGTTCGCGAACATCGCTTCGGCGATCGGCCTGTTGAAGTGCTGCGGCCACGCCGACCCGAGGACGCGACTCTCCACGAGCTTCGTGCCGGTCATCATCGCCGCCCCGGCCGCGATGGAGTCGCCCGTGGCCCACATCGCCTTGATCTGCGGATACGTGAGCTCGCGGAAGTAGTACCAGACCGACGCGGTCGTCGGGACGACGTTAGGCTGATCGCCGCCGTCGGGAATCACGTAGTGCGATCGCTGCTGCAGGCGCAGATGCTCCCGGCGGTAGTTCCACCCGACGTTCATGAGCTCCACGGCATCGAGCGCGCTGCGGCCACGCCAGGGTGCGCCGGCGGCGTGGGCCGCCTGCCCCTCGAACGAGTACAGCACGGACACGAGTCCGGACCCGCCACCGGGCCCCCAGGAGGTGCTCAGGTTCGCGGAGACGTGCGAGAACAGGGCGACGTCCACGTCCTTGAAGACACCCGCACGAACCAGGTAGGCCTTCGACGCGAGCTGCTCCTCCGCGACTCCCGGCCAGACCTTGATCGTGCCCGGGAGCTTCTCGCGCTCCATGATCTTCTTCACCGCCAGCACCGCCGTGACGTTCACGGGCTGACCCGTGTTGTGCCCTTCCCCATGGCCGGGCGCCCCGGGAACGAGCGGCGCGTGACACGCCACCGCGGGCTTCTGCGACGCCTGCGGGATGCCGTCGATGTCCGAACCGATGGCAATCACCGGCTTGCCGGAGCCCCACGTCGCCACCCAGGCGGTCGGGATGCCCGCCACGCCTTCCTCGACGGTGAACCCGTTGTCGCGCAGGATCTTCACGAGGTACTTCGACGTCTCGACCTCCTGAAACCCGAGCTCGCCGAAGCTGAAGATCTGATCGACCATCTGCTGCGTGAACTTCGCCCGACTGTCGACGTCGGCGATGGCGTCGCGCTTGAACCCGCCGAGCCGCGCGGCGGGAATCGCGGCGCGCTGCTGAGCACCGGCGGATGATGCGGCGAGAAGCGCCGTTAGGCAGAGAGCGGACAGACGGAACGAACGCACGCGCAGATCTCCAGAGAGAGTGGAAGTCCGAAGATGTATGTTGCGTGAGCTACGCGGGAGAGGTCGAACGAGTCCGGGTGGTCGTGCTGTTGGCTGGGTGATCGTGCTGGTCGCTGGATGGAGGAGCTGGTGGCTGGCGGACGAGCGAGCGGGCGACCGGCGAGATAGCTTCTGAACCGATCACGACCCGCTACCCGCTACCCGCTACCCGGCGAATGTCGCAACGAACGATCGCCCTCGATGGCGGCCTGACGGCGCCGCTCGCCATCGGGTTCGGCCTCGTGCTCGTGATAGAGGGCGCCGTCCTCCACCTCTGGGTTGCCGAGCGCAGTCAGGCGTGGGCGTGGACGATCACGGCCCTCAACGTGGTCACGCTCGTATGGCTGTGGCGCGAGTACCGCTCGGGTCAGCGTTCGCACCTGACGGTCTCGGACAGCGACATCGCGATCGACGCAGGCAGCCGCCTGCGCTGCCGAGTGCCTCGGTCGGCAATCGCCAGCGTCGAGGTGGCGACCTGGCGCTCGGTGCCGGACATGGCGCGAGACTTCGTCAACACCGCCAAGCCGCTCGAACCGAACATTGTCCTGGTGTTCCGCGAGCCGATCGAGGCGACGCTCATGCTTGGCATAACGAGGCGCGTATCGAGAATCGGCCTGCGCGTGGCGGATGCCGATGCAGCGAGAGCGTTACTGGAAACGGGGAACTGAAAACTGAGAACGGACAAGCTGGGAGCTGGGTGGAAGTGCTGGTCGCTGGGGGGAGGAGCTGGCGGCTCGTTGCGGCTGGTGGCAGCAGCGGGCAGCTCGCAGCACCAGCCCGCAGCCCTCGGCGAGCTGCAAGCAGCGGCTAGCAGCGGCTAGAAGCCAGCGGCTACTATCGCCGTATAGCGAATCCGATGCTGATGACGAGTCCGTACGAGACGTCCGTGTTGTCCGTCGCGAACGGGAACTGCACCGTCGGATGAATCGCCAGCCGATCCCGGAAAAAGATCAGCCCGAGCCCCAGATCCGCGACGCCCAGGTTGTCGGTGAACGTCTCCTTGCCCGTCGCCGGATCGTCGAAGTCGGATGACGCGTACTCGTACCGCACCGACCCGTTCGGGATGATTTTCACGTTCTGCGTCGGCCGCAGCGTGATGCCGAGCGCCAGCCCCGCCCACGCGGATCGCGAGTTGTCGATGCCGGCGTCCTCGGGTCCCGTTCCGATGCTCGCGCCGATCATGGGACAGAGCTGCGCACGCGTGCCGAGCGGTCGCTGATAGCCGAAGTCGAGGAACACGTCGTCGCCCGTGTCATCGAAGTCGTCGAAGTACGCGCGCGACACGCCGACGTCGCCGAACGCCGCGTTGTCCTTGCCGGCAACGAGCGACGCCGCGTACGCCGTGTAGTCCTTGCCGAAGACGGCGCCGCCGCCGAACCGAACCGGCGCCGACGCGAACGACACGGAGCCGCGGCACGCCTGCGCACGCAGGGCGGAAGGAACTGTGATCGCGATGACGGCCAGCAACACGACTCTACGCATCTCGACTCCGGAAGAACGTGGTGGGACCAGCAGCGACGCGAGCGGGATGTGGCGTGCGTTCGTGCAGCGGCATACAATGCGGGGCGATGCGAGGGTTGGCGGTCACCGACGCGCAAATGTGGTCCCCGCAGTGTCCAAGAGGAATCATGAGACCGGTTTTGCTACTGGCAGCAATGATCCTCGTTGGCGCGTGCGGCAAGGAGAACCCGACGCAGCCTCCCGTGCTGACGGTCGTCCTCACGGCGCCCAAACAGACGATCGCGGTTGGTGAACCGCTACAGTTGACGGCGATCGCGCGGGACTTGAACGGCCTGACGGTGTCCGGCGCGACGTTCACGTACACGAACTCCGCCCCGACGGTGGCGAACGTGAATACCGACGGACGAATCATCGGCCTGAGCGCCGGCTCGGCATCGATCGCGGCCACGTCGGCCGGAATCTCGTCGTCACCAGTGACCATCACGGTCACGGCCACCGCTGGGGTCAAGGTAGTGACGATCACGGGCAACACATTCGTCCCGGCCACGACCAACATCCAGGTCGGACAGACCGTGGCGTTCGATTTCCCCGCGCTCGCGCATAACGTGATCTTCACCCAGCGGACGGGAAAGCCCGCGGACATCCCGGCCACGCAGAGCCAGACGGTCACACGTGTCTTTGGAACGGCCGGCACATTCCCGTTCGACTGTACGCTGCATCCGGGGATGAGCGGTCAGGTGGTGGTGGCCCCGTAACCGGGCCCGTTCCTGTTTCGTTGGCTCCTGAACGTCCAACGCGAACGCACCTAACGCGTTCGCCTGCCCTGCCTGTTGTTGCATGCGAACGCGCCCGCCGATGCGCGAAGCATCCCCGTAGCGATCGATAGGGCGCCGGGCGTCGCGTGGCCGTCGAGCCGTCACGCTCGCAGTGTGGCGCATGCCTTGCCCCAACCGCTCGGGCTGCCGTCGCCCGTCCGCCACGGTGCACCAACTATCGAATAGAGGCACGAAATGCGAGCGCCGAGATCGCGATGGAGGTTCTGGTTCACGGCTGTCTCCATCGTGATGCTCGAACTGGCCGTTCCGAGACGCGGTTTCGCGCAGTGGCGTGCCGAAACGCTTCCGGGCCTGCGGTTTGGGCCTCCTCTGCGAGCCGGGTTCGCGCTCGGCGTCGCCTACGGCGGTCGCACGACCTTCGCCCAGTTCGCCGGGCCGCTCGCGTTGGCTGAGCTGGGGGTGGGCGGGGGCCGCGTGAGCGCGGGGTATCTGATTGCCGGTCCGCTCGCGTCGGCTTCGAGGTGCTCGGCTCCGCGATCCGGACGTGGGGCAACACCTCTCAGGCCGCTTCGGGGCAGACGCTCGTCGGCGGCGAAGTCCGGGTTTCGTTTTTCCTGTTGAACCTTGGGGTGGGAGTCTTCCGTCCAATGAGTGATCGGGAGAGTAACGACCGGACGCGGTATTATCTGAATCTCGGTTTGGGGATCTAGCGAATCCGTCTCGCTGAAATTGGGGTCAGCTTCGAATTACAAGCGCTGGAGTGCTGCGGCTGAGGGATTGGGGTCAGATTACAACCGTTGATCTCTCGGCTGAGACAGAACGATGTAATTCGAGTCTGACCCCAATTTCTTCAGCGGGACGCCGAGAATTCCTCATCTGCCCGCCGGAAGCGGGCACCCGGCTCGGAATGACACTAGCTGCGGGATTGACGCACGGTGCGTCGCGCCTAAGATTGCCTCACGTGGTGAGTATATCACCATGTGAGATATCTCCTTCAAGGCGACCATGGCCCGACCCACACTTCTCCAAGGCACCGTCGACGTCCTGATCCTGCGGACGCTGTCGTGGACGTCGATGCACGGCTACGGCATCTCCCGCTGGATCAGCGACCGTAGCGAGGGTGCGCTCGCCGTCGAGGACGCGGGGCTGTACCAGGCGCTGCACCGACTGGAGCGCAAGGGTCTGGTCGACTCGGAGTGGGGAACGTCCGAGAAGAATCACCGCGCCAAGTACTACACGATCACGCCGGCCGGACGGCGGCAGCTCAAGGCCGAGGTCGCGGAGTTGCGTGAGTACATGGGAGTCCTCTTCCGGGTTCTCGACCCGACCTGACGCAGAATCTGACGCCGCAATGTCCGATCACCCGGGCGCTCGCCGACAGTTCCGCTTCGCGTGGCGCAACAAGCGCCAGGTCGCGAGCGACGTGGACGCCGAGCTGGCGTTTCATCTCGCGCGGCGCGTCGACGAGCTGATGGAGCGGGGCCTCTCCGCCGACGACGCGCACCGCGAGGCCGCGGCTCGGTTCGGCAACCTCGAATACACCCGACAGTATTGCCGCGACGAGGACGTGCGTCGCGAGCGGGAGACCCGGCACACGACCATGCTCGAAGAGCTCAGGCAGGACCTCGTCTACGCGCTCCGCGCGCTCCGCTCCGCCCCCGGCTTCGCCCTGGTGGCGCTCCTCACCCTGGCGTTAGGCATCGGCGCCAATACGGCCATCTTCAGCGTGGTGCGGGGCGTACTGCTGAGCCCCCTGCCCTTTCCGGACGCCGATCGCGTGATCCGGGTCTGGCACGCGAACCAGTCCGAGAACGACCTCAAGTCGCAGGTCTCGGAGCCCGATTTCCTGGAGTGGAAGGCCGAGTCGACGCGGTTCGCATCGCTGGCCGCGTACTGGTACGCCCCCGGCGGCAGCGGCGCCGATCTCACCGGAGTCGGCAATCCCGAACGCATTCAGGGCGCGTACTTCACACCCGGGTTCTTCGAGACGCTCGGCGCGCGGGCCGCGTTAGGTCGCACGATCCGGCCCGAGGAAGCCGTCGTCGGCAACGACCGCTTCGTGGTCCTGAGCGACGGGCTGTGGAGGCGACGCTTCGGCGCCGACCGGACGATCATCGGTCGTCCGCTCACGATCCAGGGGGACCTCTTCACCGTCGTGGGCGTGATGCCGCCGGCATTCACGTTCCCCGCGGATCGCATCGACTTCTGGATGCCGCTCTCGATCATGGGCCCGGACGCGATCGGGCGACAGCGCGCGAGCCGCTTCCTCGATGTGTTCGGACGTCTCGGCCCGAACGTCACGATGGCACAGGCCAGGGACGAGCTCGCGGCACTGTCGCGCCGGATCGCCGAGCGTGAGCAGGATGCGCGCGGCTGGACGGACGTGACGATGCTGCCCGTCCGTGAGGCGCTCATCGGCGACGTGCGCCGTCCCCTCCTCGTCCTGCTCGGCGCGGTCGCCTTCGTGCTGCTGATCACCTGCGTCAACATCGCGGGACTGCTGCTCGCCCGCGCCACCGCCCGCCAGCGTGAGCTCGCCGTCCGGTCGGCGCTCGGCGCCGGACGCGGCCGGATTCTTCGGCAGCTGCTCACCGAGAGCGTGGTGCTCGCACTCATCGGCGGGGCGTTAGGCGTGGCACTGGCATACGCCGGTGTGGGCGCGTTGAGGGCGCTCGGTGCGTCCGAGCTCCCGCGAGCCGCCGCGATTCGCATCGACGGAACGGTCATGCTGTACGCGTTCGCGGTCTCGACGCTGGCCGGGCTGCTGTTCGGTCTCCTCCCCGCGCTCCGGGCGACGTCCCGGAACCTGCAGGGGGTCCTGCGCGCCGGGTCACGCGGCTCCGTCGGCAACGCCGGCCAGAAGCTTCGTGGCGCGCTCGTCGTGGCCGAGGTGGCGCTCGCCGTAGTGCTGGTCGTCGGTGCCGGCCTCGCGACGAAGAGCTTCTCCCGGATGCTCGAGATCGATCCCGGTTTCAAGCCGGAGAACGTCCTCGCCGTCAGGGTGGGCATGCACTACGATAAGTACGGCGACGAACGCATTCGCGGCTACTACGAGTCGCTGCTCGCGAGCATCGCTGCGGTGCCGGGGGTCGAGGCGGTTGGCGCGGCGAAGGACTTCCCGCTCCGGGGCACCGGGGAGCTTCGCCCCCCGACGATTCCGGCCGGCGAGAATGGCTCCGATCGTCAGGTCCGCGTCCCGGCGCTGCATGTGAGCACCGACTTTTTCCGCGCGATGGGGATCCCGATGCGCGCGGGCCGCAGCTTCACGTCGGCGGACCGAGAGGACGCACCGCTCGTCTGGATCGTGAACGAAGCATTCGCCAAGCGGTACTGGCCTAACGAGCCGGCGGTCGGCAAGGTGCTTCGCATGGGACGCGCCTCCATCCAGATCGTGGGCGTCGTCAGCGACTTCCGACAGAAAAACCTGACGGACCCGCCCGAGCCGACCGTGTACATGCACTACCTGCAGAACATGCGCGCCGGGCTGAGCATCGCCGTTCGAACGGTCGGCGACCCGCTGCGATACGCGAACGCGGTCCGTGAGGCCATCTGGTCCGTCGATCGTGATCAAACGATCACGAGTGTCGAGACGCTCTCGGCGGTCGTCGGCGGCAACGTGGCGCGGCCGCGGCTCCTCGCGTCGCTGCTGGTGTTGTTCGGTGTCATGGGCCTGTCCCTCGGCGCGCTCGGCATCTACGGGGTTCTCGCGTACGCCGTGAGCCAGCGCCGGCAGGAGATCGGTGTGCGCGTCGCGCTCGGCGCGACGCCGCGGTCGGTGCTCGGCCTCGTGATCGGTCAGGGGATGACGCTCGCGATCATCGGCGTCGTGGCAGGCATCGCGGGGGCGCTCATCCTGACGAGGGTCATGACGACGGTGCTGTACGAGGTCCGCCCGACGGATCCGATGACGTTCGCGGTCGTGGTCGTCGTGCTGCTCGGGACGGCATTCGTCGCGAGCTGGCTTCCGGCACGTCGTGCCGTTCGGATCGACCCGGTGCAGGCTCTGCGCTACGACTAGACGACGGATCAAGAGGGTCAGAGCCCTTGAATTCTTGAATTCCAAGGAGCCGAGGTTCCGGCCATCTCGAATTCAAGGGCTCTGACCCCTTGATCCTCCAGCCATCTCGAATTCAACGGCTCTGACCCTCTTGATCCGAGAGTTCACCTCTGCGCTCTCGGCGCCCTCCGCGGTGAATCGACCACCACCCGAAGAGTCCCGGAGTCCGGCCTGCGCGGAATGACGGCCGCCACTGCCGGGATCGACGCATCGCCGGCATACGCTCCGCGTGTTAATGTCCAGCCCTGGTCGTCGCGAGCGCCGAGACGGCGCGAGCAACCGTCACGTGGGAGACTGGAGTTGCGGGCCTCGTACCGCGAGGTGAGACCATGGCAGACGCCGTCTTCGGTGCCGCTGGCGAGATCTGGGCGATCGTCGTGGCTGCGCTCACGAATCCCGGACCATATCTCGCGGCCGGGCTCGTGCTCGTTGCTGTCGCGGCCGGGATCATGGGACGCGGCAAGCTTGCCGCCTTGATCTGGGTGCCGTCGCTTGCGCTGGCGGGGTACTTCGCCTGGCGGCATTTCGTGCGCTAGATGGCGTCTGCGTTCACGCACGCCATCGCGGGAGTTGCGATCGGCACCGCGCTCGGTCCTCGGCACGTCCCCACACGATTCTGGATCATCTGCGCCACAGCCGCGGCGCTGCCGGATCTCGACGGCGTCGGTTTCTGGCTCGGCGTTCCCTATGAGAGCGCGTTCGGCCATCGCGGATTCACGCATTCGCTGTTCTTCGCGGCGCTGCTCGCCTCCGTCGCCCTTCTGGCGTTTCGCGGTGGGACCGCGGGCGCCGGAGTCCCGCGGCTGTGGCTCGCGTTCTTTCTCGTGACGGCATCGCACGGCGTGCTGGACGCGATGACCACAGGCGGCGGTGGGATCGCGTTCTTCGCGCCGTTCGTGAACGAGCGCTACTTCTTCCCGTGGCGACCGATCCTCGTCTCACCGATGAGCATCCGGCGCTTCTTCTCCGCTCGTGGCATGGCGATCCTGGCGAGTGAGCTCGTCTGGGTGTGGATCCCGGCGGCCGTCGTCGCTGGTACCGCATTGCTTGTCAGACGTCGGCAGGCTGATCCGTCCCCCGAGAGCGCCGCGACGCGCGACACACGGCCGGGTCGGGCCTAACGACAGTCATGCTCGGCTCGAACGTCCGGAGCTGCTCGGCCGTAACGCACACAAGCTCCGCCGTTCACGCGCTCGCCGCTGGACGGACATGATCGCGGCCGGCCCGGCGGGAACGGGGGACGAGCACGATGCCTCATGCCCGGTATGGTGCCGAGACGGACCGTGGGGCCCGGCTGGGGTTCCCGGGCTCCGCGTCGCGGCGCAGATTGCTCGTTCACCTCCGAGGACCGACATGCGCACCAGTTCCGTCGTCATCGCCCTCCTTTCGTCATCGCTCGCGAGCGGTTCGCTCGCGTCACAGCAACCACAGCCACAGCAGCAGCCGTCGAACCGAGGCCCTGGCGGCGCGCGTGGGACACAGATTCAACCTGGCGAGTCGTGTCCTCCGGGCACGACGGAAATCCGCCCGCGGAATTGCCTGGGCCCCGAGGCGCCGGCGCCGAGCATCCTCGATTACCGCCCGAAGTCGACGCTCGTGGCGCCCGTGCACATGGTGAAGACCGCGAAGTATCCCGCGATCGACTACCACGGGCATCCACAGGGGCTCCTCGCGTCCGCGGAAGGGCTCGCGAACCTCGTCGCCTATCTTGATAGCCTGAACATCCGCATGATGGTGGCGGCCGACAACATGTCGGGCGACCGGCTGAAGAACGCGATGGCGGTGATCAACGCGTCGCCGAAGATGAAGGATCGCGTCCGGGTGCTCGCGGGCATCGACTTCCGCAACGTCGGCCCGGGGTGGGCGGAAAAGGCCGTCGCGCAGCTCGAGGCGGATGTCGCGGCCGGCGCCGTCGGCGTTGGCGAGGTCGGCAAGGGGTTCGGACTGTCGACGAAGAAGGCGGACGGCACCCGCCTCAAGCTCGACGATCCCGAGCTGAAACCCATCTGGGATGCGTGCGCGCGACTCCGTCTGCCGGTGTTCATTCACACGGCCGACCCGCCGCAGTTCTTCGAGCCCATCGACTACACGAACGAGCGGTGGCTCGAGCTCTCGCTCTTCCCCGAGCGCCGCTATCCGCCCGACCGGTTCCCGAAGTTCGAGGAGCTGATGACGGAGCGTGACAATCTCTTCCGCAACAACCCGAAGACGACGTTCGTGGCGGCCCACATGGGGTGGCACGCGAACGACCTCGGGCGGCTGGGCAAGATGCTGACGGAGATGCCTAACGTATACACCGAAGTTGGCGCCGTGCTCTACGACATCGGTCGCCAGCCGCGCGCGGCACACGACTTCTTCGTCAAGTACCAGGACCGGGTCCTGTTCGGCAAGGACTCGTTTCAGCCCGAGGAGTATCCGTACTACTGGCGCGTATTCGAGACGCGGGACGACTACTTCGATTACTACCGCCACTATCACGCGTTCTGGAAGCTGTACGGCATCGACCTGCCCGACTCGGTGCTGAAGAAGGTCTACTACCAGAACGCGTTGAAGCTCACGTCGCGACTCCCGCAGACGGGCTGGCCGCGGTAAAGCGATCAGCGATCAGCGATCAGCGATCAGCGATCAGCGATCAGCGATCAGCGATCAGCGATCAGCGATCGGCTATCGGCTATCGGCGTTCGGCGAAAATGGTGGTCGCGATGGATAGGTTGTCGACGCGGGAACGCGATGCTATCTGAGGTCACCTATTGAGCGAGCTTGGGGCGCCTGAGGAGGCGTCCAATGGGTGACTTCACGAAGCTCGCGGTCTGGAAGAAGGCGCACGAGCTCACTCTACGGATCCACGGGCGGACAGCCGTTTGGCCGCACCACGAGTTATTCGGGTTGACCTCGCAAACTCGTCGCGCGGCCGCTTCGATCGCAGCGAACATCGCAGAAGGCTGTGGAAGAAACAGCGACGCCGAGCTCGCACGCTATGCCCGAACGTCGTTGGGCTGGGCGAACGGTTGTCCTACTACGTCATTCTGGCCCACGATCTGCGCTACCTCGACAGCGCGGAGCGTGATGACCACGACCACGGCGTTTCAGAAGTCAGGCGCATGCTGACGTCACTGGAACGCGTATCCGCCCTGGCCGCAGAACGCACCAAACCGACTGGCCGCCGCCGGCTCGCGGGTCGGGTAGCTGATAGCCGATAGCCGATAGCTGATAGCTATTTCAAACGACTCGTCCCGGAGCGTACCGACGACTAGATTCGGCCCCGTGGCCGTCTCCGAGATCGCTCTCGCTCCGCTGACCTCCGCGGTCCCGCCGCACGTCGCCTCCCCCTCCCAGCGCGCCGCCATCGAGGCGCCTCCGGGCGCCACGCTCGTCCTCGCCGGACCAGGCGCCGGCAAGACGTTCTGCCTCATCGAGCGCATCCGATATCTCATCGAGGAGCTCGGCGTCGATCCCGCGCGCATCTGCGCCTTCACCTTCACGAACAAGGCCGCCGACGAAATCGCGATTCGGCTCGCCCGCCAGCTCGGTGCCCGCGCCGACGGCGTCAAACGGCGCACGCTCCACGCGTTCTGCGCCGAGCTGCTGCGTGAGTACGGCTCGCACGTGAATCTGACGGCGGGGTTCGGGATCGCGGACGAGGACTACCAGCTGACCGTGTTGCGCCGCATTGCCGGCAACGGCTCGCACCATCGCAAGACGCTCACGCGCTTCTCGGTCCATCGCTTGCGCGGCGACCAGCTGTACCCGGATGACGCACGTCTCTTTGTCCGGTACGAGGAGTTCCTGACGAAGCGCAACGTCGTCGACTTCGACACGCTCGTCATCAAGGCCGCCGAGCTCCTGGAGCAGACCACGGCGGCGCCCCAGATCCGCTCGCGCTGGGAGGTGCTGCTGGTCGACGAGTTCCAGGATCTCAACCCCGTCCAGTACAAAGTCATCTGGGCGCTCGCACGGCAGCACCGCCACGTCTTCGCCGTCGGTGACGACGAACAGTCCATCTACGGGTGGGCCGGCGCCGATCCGCGCGCGTTCACGAGCTTCGTGAACGACTTCGGGGTCACGCGCCCGGTCTACCTCCGCGAGAACCGGCGCTGCCCGCGGCACATCTTCGATCTCGCCCGACGACTCATCGCGCAGAACCCGTCGCTGTTCGAGAATCGCGAGGTGCCGGAAGCCGATCGCACGTCCCCGTTCGAGGTGAACGCGCTCCACTTCGAGACCGATGAGGCGGAGGTCGCGTGGATCGTGAGCGACATCGCGCGTGACCGCGCCGAGCATGCGCACGCGCTCGGAGAGATCGCCGTGCTGTACCGGAAGCACGAGATCGGCGACGAGATGGAGGCCGCGCTGTTGAACGCCGGCATCGCGTGCCGGCTGGCGCACGGGCGTGCGCTCTCGGA
>Ga0105249_10001390_pt1 | contig 21177 bp, 16 predicted proteins | sample KBSS44metaG_FD_81522 | JGI IMG/M metagenome (GOLD analysis project Ga0105249, IMG submission 81522) | Switchgrass rhizosphere microbial communities from Kellogg Biological Station, Michigan, USA - KBS S4-4 metaG | ecosystem: Host-associated > Plants > Roots > Rhizosphere > Soil | place...
GACTCAGTCTCTGCCGTCACGCGCGCCGGCGTCGCCGATAAAATCACCCACATCTCAACCGGCGGCGGCGCCACCCTGGAATTCCTCGCAGGCGAAGCACTCCCCGGCGTGTCTGCACTGACGGATAAATGAATCTTGTACATCCTGCAAATCCTGTAATCCTGTAAACGACTATGCGTAAACCTGTAATCGCCGGAAACTGGAAGATGTACAAAAACCTCAGCGACGCAGTCGACACAGCGCTCGCTTTGAAGCCGCTCGTTGCAAATGCTAACCATTGCGACGTTGTCATCGCGCCTGTCTTCACCGCGATCAAGACAGTCGCCGATCGGCTCGAAGGTTCGAACATTCGTGTCTCCGGTCAGGATTGTTCGACCGAAACCGAGGAAGGCGCGCACACCGGTGAAGTGTTGGCGTCGATGCTGAAAGATGTCGGCGCTAAATATGTGATTGTTGGTCACTCGGAGCGCCGGCAGTTCTATTGCGAGACGGACGTTCAGGTGAATCGGAAGACGCACGCCGGGTTGGCTGCCAGTCTGACAGTGATCATGTGTGTCGGCGAGACGCTCGATCAGCGCGAGCAGGGAAATGCGGAAAGTGTTGTGTCACAGCAGTTGACAGCGGGACTCAGCGGGTTGACAGCCTCAGATCTCGTCCGTATCATCGTCGCTTACGAGCCGGTCTGGGCCATTGGCACTGGACGCACAGCGACGCCGGAGCAAGCGCAGGAAATGCATGCGTTTATCCGGCGCGTTTTCGCGGAAAGGCACTCCAAAGAAGCCGGCGACGCGTTGCGGATTCTCTACGGCGGCTCGGTTAAGCCTGACAACATCGTAGGACTGATGAGTCAACTGGACATCGATGGCGCGCTCGTTGGCGGCGCGAGTTTGAAGGCGGAGAGTTTTGCTGAGATTGTGAATTACAAGCGATGAGGTTTTGATTTGTTAACTTACATTCTTTATACGCTCTTTATTTTATCGTGCCTGATCCTGGTCGTGACGATCCTGCTTCAACCAGGCAAGGCCGACGCGGGCGCGCTCTTTTCTAACACGTTATCGAGCACCGCTTTTGGACCACGTGGCACGGCGAGTTTGTTGGCGAAGATCACGATTGGAGCAGCCGCGGCGTTCATGTTGATCGCGCTCGCACTCGGTTTGCCGATCCTGACGGGCTCACGATCGGTATTGCAATCGGAGAGTGCACCGGCAGCGACGCCGACCCCGACTCCAGCGCCGGCGCAACAGGCGCCAGCCGCATCACCGGCTGCGAGCAAGTAGTGCTCTTTGATTGAAAACTTTTCCGGCTATAATGGCCGGGCCCACTAAACTCACTTCATGCCGAAGTGGCGGAACTGGCAGACGCGCACGTTTGAGGGGCGTGTGAGGCAACTCGTGGGGGTTCGAGTCCCCCCTTCGGCACCAAGTCCTTTATTTCCAACAACTTACAGGTATTACGTGCATTACGTGCAGCCGTGCAAGTCCTTTATTCACAATGTTTATGTTTTTGGTTGATGCCGCATGTCGGACTCGAAGAATGCCGTTTTTGGGAAAGCGCGCGTGAATGATTTAAAATCCCCGTGGAAGGTGTGCATTGAAATGGCGTTCAATCAAACTGAGGTGAACGTACTTTTGGCTCTATGTCATAGGCGCTGTTGTATTTGTCATCGATTTTGCGGTGTGAAGATGGAAACAGATCACATGATCCCTGTTGCCGACGGAGGCTCAGACAGCATTGAAAATTGTTTACCAGTTTGTTTTGAGTGCCATGCCGAAATTCACAGTTATAACGATGATCATCCCAGGGGCCGGAAATTTAGACCTGACGAGTTGAAGAGGCACAAAGATCAGTGGTTAGAGATTTGCCGCACACGTCCAGAGGTTTTTACTGAGCCTACACGGGATACTGACGTCGGCCCGCTTCAAGCGCTGATTGACGAACTTGAGTTCAATCGACAAGTGGCTCAGCGCATTGACGCTGATGATATCGGATGTCCTTTTAACAATGAACAATTTCGCCGCGCTGTCGGTATAGGTGCAATCTCAATTGTGCATCCAGAACTGAAGGATGCGATTCTCAACGCGTACGCTGCCATGGGAACCGTAAACCAAACGATTGCGGGTTGGGCAAATGCGCCGACGCACATAAGTCGCGGAAATATCCATCGCGAGGTCGCGCGCCGCCTTCAAAGAATTCAACCAGCCATTGAAAATGCACATGAAGAATTAATGAAGTGTCTTAGCGTCCCATCATAAACACCTGCCATCGAGTAAAGCCATTTCTGAGCAATGAAGCAAACGGAGATGAGAAGTCTTTATAGAAAGACTGTGTCGCGTGGATAACACATCGTTTGATTGGCGACACTGGGCGAAAATGCTAGACTCCGCCATGGGTGCCTTCCGTCGAGTCTTTTGTGGATCCGACGAGTTCGTCATTCAGTTGAAGTCGAAGCAGCCGGAGGACGAGTTGTAGATCACCCAAAATAGGCAATCTTAAAGACCGATTACATGTTCAGCAATAATTTCGAACCTTTGCCCGGCATTCATTCCAGCACGCGACTTTGAGCATGAGGCAACTTCCCCTCAGTATAAACCCAGCAGATCCTCCTCCATTTTTCCATCTTGACGAATTCGCGTTCCAAGAAATGTGTCGCGATGTTTTGGAGAGAGAGGACGGAGTTCGCACATGTGAAATATATGGGGTCCGTGGTCAAGCCCAGCGCGGCATCGATTTGAAAGCTGTAACTCATGAAAACACTCTTCAGACCGGTCAATGTAAGTGTTATGAGTCCCTATCAGCAAATGAGATCAAAAAGGCAGGAGACGCGTTCTTCGCCCATTTACCATTCTGGAGACAAAAGTACGTCAAACGCTTCATTTTGTTTGTTGCCTCGCCGCTAGATACTACTCAACAGCAGGATGAAATCGATAAACAGACCGAGAGGTTTGCAAATGAAGGGATTATATTCGAGCCATGGTCCTCGCGTACTTTGCGTACAAAACTGAAAGTCCATCGGGACATTGTATTCAGGTATACGCGATCAAATGAATGGGTAGACATTATATGTGGTCCTACCATCGACAGAGGCGAGACGAAGGTGCTAATCGAAGGAGCATCGGGTCTTGTTGAATCAGTCATCAGTTCGCAGCTATCCATCTACTCCGCCAGTCTGTCGACCGAGATAGGCGCGAGGTTAGAAAGAATTAGGGACCTTTATCGGAAAGGGCGCAGAAGGGCGGCGTACTCTGATCTCGTAGACATACGAGAAAGCCCAACCTGGACAATTCTCGAGAACTCGCTCAAAGCGAAATTACTGCGAGTGCAAGCTGGTTACAGATTGGACATGTACGCCGACGCTCCCGGTGCCTGTGAACTCGCAAATGAAGCAATTACTCTGCAGCCTGACGGCGACGAAACACTGATACGAGCATTTATTACCTACTATACAGATGGACCACAGGCAGCATTAACGTTGGTGGAATCTCCGAAAGAGACCGCTACACTAAATGCCAAAGTCGCTTTTCTGCTTGAACTCGGACGAAGTTCCAACGCTATTGATGAGATAAAGCGGGCAACCGCAGTGCGCCAGGATTTGGAAACGCGCCGGCTGCATGCGCTGGCGTTGCTGGCTTCACGCAATCTTGAAGAAGCGCGAAATGTAATCAATGGTGCCTTGGAAATCGAACCAACATGGGAATTTCTTAGATTTACGTCGGCAGTTGTTGACTATTTTTCCTGTTTAGCGCCGGCGTCATTACCTGGCACACTTGTTTATTGGCCCGAGCCTCCTGGTTGGGCCGTCATCAGAAACGACGATAAGACTCGCGAACGGTTGAAACGCGCTGAGCAAACATTTCAGGCTCTCTTCGACAGCACTGAAAAGGGAGAAGACTGGCAGCGTGTTCTCGGAATTTGGCGATTAGCTTGCATCGCGAATGATTCATCGAGGCAAGTTGAAGCTCGTGATTTCTGCCGTGAGTTACTTGCAGGTGATCCGACGGATTTTCGGGCGTTCGCATGGGCGCAAGTACGCAATTTGGACGTGGATTTTCAGCATTCTGAACAGGCGTTTAAAGAGCTTGGCACAAGCGATGAGGATCTAGAAAGCCGCCTGCCCGCCATTGGGGCGCTCATAACCTTCTATCTTCATCAAGGGCAGTCAGATGCTGCCAAGGAACTATTCGATCGTTATAGGGAAAACTTTAGTGCGGTCGGGGCACAGAGCAATCTAACTCGCTGGTACATTCAAATCTTGATTGCCTCAGGACAAACCCAAGAGGCAATAGAGAACGCCAAACAAGAAAGAGATCCTCAGCTCCGGCAGAGTTTGCTTCTAATTGCCTTGAGAGCGCATGCCGAAGCAGCCAACAATTGGCAACCATATCTGAAACAGCTTGAACGCTATTACCGACGAACAAAACGAGGTGACTATCTACTTGAGTTGTGTTGGATAGACGCTGAGCGCAATCAGTGGGACTCCATCGCTGATAGGTCGAAAGAATTAGTCAACGCTGTTCAGACGCCGGCCGCCGTCCGATTAGCGGCGAACGCTCTGTGGCGGACCCGTCGAAAAGAAAAGTGTCTCAGATTGTTGACTTCCTGTGTGCGTTACTTCCCAAAACGGATTTTGCCTGGCGATCTATGGCGCCTAAGAGTTGAATGTCAAAGTTCGAAAGGAGCCTTCGTCGAAGCAATTTCAGAAGCGAACGAGTTGGTCCGCACCGATCAATCTACCGAAAACCTCGCGACCCTGATGCAAGCGCAGCTTCGATACGGCGACTTAAAAGAGTTCTCGGTTACTGCAAGAGAGTTGATTCGCCGTCGAGATGCCGGTCCCGAGATGCTGGTCAAGGCTGCACGATGGGTGTCGCTTGAGGATCCTGAACTAGCTAGGAAACTCTGGCGCCAAGCTCAAGCGGCCGACCCCGTTTCGAGTGACCCTTTGCATCTCACTGGCATGATTGAAGCCGGCTACCTCTTAGGTCTCGATTTGGAGACGGCACCATTGTTAATGAAGGCGCAGGAATTCAGCATTCAAGGTAGGGGGTCGCTGCAGCGCTTTACCATTGATGATTTTATTGCTCAACAACGTGAACGCATCGATCACATCACCGAACTCCAGCGTGATTATGAACGCGGAGTTTTTCCCTTGCATGTCTTAACCAATTCCTTCAACAGGACGCTCGTCGATTTAATGCACGGGCTGCCGCAAGATTCAAGCAAGACTTTTCGACCGTTGCGTCAGCCTCGAATTTTTTTGCGGCACGGCGGACGGTCAATTAACAATCAGTTCGCCACCGCCTCTACTAGCTGGCGGCTCTGCCCTGACGTCTCGGCGATCATTATCGCCAACCATCTGGGCGTACTGGATGTGATTGAAAGATCTTTCAAGCCATTGATGATTTCGCCATCACTAATGGCCGCCCTATTGCTACAACAACAAAACCTCCAGTCCATCCAACCCAGTCAAATCGAGAAGTGCAACGCAATATTAGAACTGGTGGAGAAGAAGGTTATTAGCTGTGCCCAAGTGGAACCGACAGTCGCAGCGGATCTTAAAGATCTCGTCGCTAGCATGGGTGAGCAGTGGGTAGCTGACTTACATCAGGCATATTCTCAACAAGGATTTCTCATCGATCATTTTCCGCTTCAAACGCGCACGCTTCCAATTCGGCCTATTACATTAGCGGCTCCATATGACACCCGAGTTATCGGCATAAAGACTCTGTTACAGAGCCTGCGTGCTCATGGTTGGGTCTCGCCAGAAGCTAAAACAGACGCGACGATTTCGCCGGAGCCACAGAATCATCTCATTCCTGAAAATACAAAGTTGTTCTTCTACGGCAATGCGATTGAATCGGCACACGAGCTAGGGGTGCTTGCTGCGCTTTGTGAGCACTACGACGTTGCCATAGACCCTGTATATCTGAACTATGCAAAGGGTGTATCTCAGACGAGCAAGTATTTAGCCGACCTGAGGATATGGTTACAACAACTCATCGAACGTTTGCGCGAAGGCCTCACGGCAGGAACTTATCAGTGTGTCGATGTGGTGGATGAGTATTCGCCTGATGAGCCCGAAGATGATTCGGGCTTTGCCGACGCCGCGACTATTCGAGAATTACTTAGCAAAGACCTGCCCGTCGGCAGCGTGGTCTGGATCGATGATCGGCATATCAATCGCTACTTGAAAACTGAGATGGCTCCGATCATAGGCATTAATGAAGTCTTGTCCGCATTACGCTTCCGCGGTGACATCACTGAGCCGGAATTCTTCGAGAAGCTAATTCAGTTACGAAGTGGAAACTACCGTTACATACCAATTAGCTCCGAAGAAATCCTCTGGCACTTGGAGAAGGCTCCAATTGTCGACGGTCAACTGAAGGAAACACCAGGCCTGGAAGTCCTGCGGAGATATATCGCAGCTTGTCTATTAGATACCGACTCTTTGCAGATCATTCCAATGCGGCCCAGCTCTTCTGAGATGTTAGGCGAAGCTGAATTCATTCTAGAGACAAGGCGCGCGCTAGATGAATCGTTGGTAGCAGTTTGGAAGGCCGAGGCTCAGGTACCTGAAATCGCGATTATTCGAGCAAACTGGCTCCTGTCAAATCTGTACACCGGCTGCTTTGGCATTCGTCATCTGCTTCCGAATACAGAAAATCGAGGCGATGCATCGTTCCTGATGGGCCTTGACATTGCAGGCATGATTACATCTGGCATACTGACGCTCGGGAACCCATTCGCCAAAGACGTCCGTCTGCGCCGTCAAGCTTTCTTGGAATGGTACGAGAATCGAGTCAAGTTGCCGCGGCTCACCGCCAACCCCGAAACCGCAAAAGTTGCCGCTTCGATGGTCAGCAGTTTCATTACTCACGCTGCTAGTGAAGAGTACAACAGTAAACTCGAAGCGGAGGGATCGAGATTGATCAAACATATGCTCTTTTCAGAACTCCCCACGGAAATCAAGAGCGAGATCGAATTATCTCAAAGTGTCATGGATTGGATTGGCGCGAAGCACGCCCAGACCGTTCACATCGGCGACCACGACTTTGAACAGGAAGTCTTTGCGGGTGCGGTAGAAAAACTGATGAAAGGTACAAAGGAAATTCAGATTGTTGATTTTCTAGAGTCCGGCACGTTTGTTCTAAGAGGAGTTTCCGAAGCCGGGGATGGCACACCCGTGATTGAGCTAATCGATGGTTCACCGGATACCAAGGAGACTGTACTCGCGCGGTTGAAGGATGAGTTTCTGACAATGGCTTCACCAGATATCGAAGAACGCAAGACGGTATTGAGGCAAAACCGACATTGGTTTGACTGTGATGGCGACACCTTCGAGACTCAGATTCTTCCAATTGCGTATGTACCGGAAGTTAACGAACGAATGCTTCAGGTTCAGAATTGGAGAAAGAAATCAATCGAAGTCTTTTATCGTGAATTAGAATCGAAGCTCGCGCGCTGTCATGAGTTCAACTGGTCGGATCTAGTGCCCTCCTATGCTCAAGGGCTATTGAATCATTTTCGATTACCAACCGATCAGCACGCCTACTCAGACTTTTTAGGCCTCTGGGAGGAATGCGCTAGGAAGCTTCTGTCTGATGAGGGATTAGAAGTTGCTCTGGACCGTGTCGCGCTAGCCCCATACAGATTTCCAGAATTCTTGGTCCAAGCCGTGCGCGATCTCTGTAGTGTTGAACGTCAGTCGCTACTTGAGAGATGCGCCATTCGCTGGACATCCCCGATTGCGAGGCTGCAATTTGCCGACCTCTCAATCCGTGTTTCAGATAGTGCGCCTAAACCTTCGTCTGTTGTAATGGAAGCCGTTACGGAATTGTACGATGAGGAAGGGCTGAATCAGTATAAGCTCTTCGAAGCACTCCTTAGATTTGTTAATGATCGGTTCTCAAATGTGAAGGATGCGGAAGTGTTGTGTGACGCAAGCCAATTGATATTGATTTGGGCACACGCTGCGCGCTTACATGAAATATTTAATTCCCTGAACGCTGATATCACCAAGCTGGCAGCAATCTTAACCTCATTCATTAGCGGTCAGAGCGCATCCGAAGTTCTGCATCGCCATGAAGGAGTTTGGCGTGATGTGCTGTATTGGCGACGATTCAATAGAGAGATATTCCTAACACATGGCGTCTGTGCGGTTTTAGGAACGCACGGACTTGAAATCACGGAAGCATTCGGCTTAAAAGAAAAGATAGATAAGGCGTGTTTTAGGGAAGAAGATCGGTCGCGTCTGATCCCTTTGATGCGTGATCCCGCAGTTACCACGAATCTTACGGACTCCTTTTTGGGTGGCGACCATAGCAAACCAATTGAAGCTGCCACCGGAGAAAATTTCGAAGGTTTATCATCGGAGAATTTGCGCACTTTAGTAGTTCGGGCGCTGGAAAACCTTGAGGGAGATCCAATTGATGCGGAATGGGGAACCTTTGATCTTGTTTTTGGAGACCTGCCTTGTTATCCAGACATCTCAGACCGACTCAAGCTGTTGGTGACAAGAATGGATTTCCGCGTTGCGTACCAACAAGACCCGTTTGTAGCATTGATAGCCTTTCGGGTCGCTTCAAACCAAGCAATCTACTGGAATGACGACGCTCTTCGCGCAGAGTTAGAACGGACTTTGTTGGAATTACTCCGATTAAGTTCAAAGGATCCCAACGGCTCCTCGCGCTCTACACATGAGACTCGAATGGAATCGCTGCTTGAGGGCGCGCTGCGACTTTCAATTAGACTCAATAATCCTCAGGAGTCGAGCCGCCAATTTAGCCGCAACCTAAGAAAGATACTGGATGTTGTGCCCGATGTCGCGAAGCAATTTGGCGCTGGTTTCGTCGAACTATTACTACAACTTCCGGCAGCGCAACTTCACGGAATGTGGCCCTTTCTCTTGGCGGTTCGAGCAACTGCAGATAAGCCGCTGTAGTGACGGAGAAACTACCAAGCACAGTGAAGTGTAAGGCTATCAGACAATCGTCAAAGGCTGTCAAGAAACGTTGAATGCGTGTACGAATATCGCGTAGTTTACGAGTTGGCTTCAAAATCGCCTTTGGCGTCGTAGTTGAATGTCCTGCGGTGGGTAAGTCCGCAACCTGAGTCGGTTGAGAAAACATTCCTGCTGGTAAAGAATTGTTAAATATGCAAACGTTGCAATTTTGCTATAAGAGTTGAGGATTTAATGGCTAGTTCATGCAGCTTTAGAAAAAGCCGAGCCGAACTCATGCAGGAGGCTCTTGAGCTTCAGTCGGAATGGGAAGGCGCGCTCAAACACGTTCTGAAAGGAAGACAGTTTGAAGAATTAACGACCGAAGAACAGAATGAGTGGAAGAGAATCAGCGCGACATACAATGAACAGATCGAAAGGAAGTTAGTTGAGTGGGAAAATGCTTAATATTTAATATATGCTACTTCCCACCGCCTTATCGTCGGCTCCGGCTAACGCTTTTTTTGAATCCGGGTGGACTTGAGTGAAAGTCTTCATCGTTAGATTAGCTAGTAGATCTGCAGTAACCGCCTCTGCGTAACGATTTACGGCGTACCGATTTACGTTGACCTAAAATAGGTTTCTGAGTATTGTAACGTCGCTTGTAAGGATCGGATTGCGTATGAGCTCCTCGAACCTCCCGCTAAGGAATCAGATTCTTGTTATTGTGAGTTTGAACCTCATGGGCTGAGAAGGCTCCGTCCGAAGACTGTCATATTCTCACAAGCACTGGTCGTAATCACCTCTGTAAAGTTTTTTAGCTTTTTTGCTTGCCCGCATTGTCGCCAGATTGGGTGATCGAGCACGTCTGTGGCTGGTGGGCACACAACTTTGCTTAAATTGACGAATCGAACACGGCCAAATCTAGGCTGTGGATATCTGAACCGGGCAATCGTTTGAGCGGACGAAAGCTGCGGATTGTTTTCATGCCAAAGAGATGAAAGACCTCCTTCTTATTTCTACAGGCGGCACGATTTCGCAAGAGCCAAACGAGAAAACGCGTCTGGCGCCTGCGACCAGAAATCCAGACACGTTCATCAGACAGCTTAACCTCATTGCGCAAGAACTACAGATCAATATTGTTCCAATGGGAATCTTGGATAAGGACAGTTCGAACATCGTGCCTGCGGATTGGTGTGTAATGATCGATACGATTGTACAGGAGTACGAGAATTATGATGCGTTTTTGATCACGCACGGTACGAATACGCTGGGTTATACATGTGCCGCCCTTTCATTCGCGCTAGGCAATCTTGGCAAGCCGGTCATAGTCACCGGGTCGCAAGTACCATATGGTTCTCCAGGTTCTGATGCGGTGCTCAACCTGGAAAACACAATTCGGGTTGCGGCGAATAGTGGCCCACTTGTAGGCGTGGTGGCGGTTTTCGGTAGCCACATAATAACGGGTGTGCGAGTCAAGAAAACAACTGAATTCGAGTATGAAGCTTTCCAGACTTTCAATCTGAAGAACAGCTTAGGCCGCATTGGACAAACCCTAAGGTGGGATCGTTCAGCACTCGAACGACATAACAAGTATATGGAACCTCTAGCGCGAACTGAAGCAGAATTAGACGTAAAGGCTCAGTTCGCGATGGACAAGATAGTCTCGCTGACTGAGTTTCCCGGCTTAAGGTCGGAGTTTTTCAACGCCCTTGTTGATGCCGGGGCAAAAGGCTTTATCTACAGAGCCGCCGGCGCAGGTGATCCTAATGTAGCCCCAGTCGATGTTCACTTTAAGAACCTTCGAGCGGGTTTCGAGTATCTTCGCAAGAAGGAAATACCGATCGTTGTTACTACTCAGGCACCGGACGGCGTTGCCAGTATGGACGTAAATGATCCGGGAAAGCTGGCGTTTGAGCTCGGTGCCATTCCAGCTTGGGACATGAGCATTGAAGCAATGACAGTAAAGCTAGCGTGGCTATTGGGGCGAAATTTTCCTTATGACGAAGTAAGGACCTTAATGTTGAAGTCTTTTCGAGGAGAGATTGATCCCGGAAGAAACTGACGGCCTCGGGACCTTAACTATGATCGAGAGTAACGGCGAAGCCTCAATCGCAAAACCAGATCCGCCCCTAATGCCTCGGCGGAAATACCCTGAACGCCTTAGTGCTGGAGTCATGTCCGCAACACTTTCTCGTGCCGTCAGCGAGGGAGCAATTGGCAGTTTCGACGACGCTGTGATCTTCTATGACTTGTCTAGGCTCAATGGCATGCTTGATGATCTAAGAACCGCTTTCCCGTCTAATGCTCTTCACACCATCGCCGTTAAGGCAAATCCGATTCTCGAAGTCTTGAAACGAATCCAAACAGCGGGTCACGGCACAGAGGTCGCCTCAATTGGCGAGCTCCATCTTGCTATGGCCGCTGGCTTTCCTGCCGAAGCAATTGTGTTCGACTCTCCGGTGAAGACTCCAAGTGAACTAGAACTCGCACTGAGACTGGGAATCAAAATCAACGCTAATTCGCTTGGAGAACTCGCTCGTATCAACACCCTATATTCTGCCGTCGGATCCAAGAGTCAGATAGGGATTCGGATCAATCCGGAGACTGGGATGGGCACGATCGTTGCGACGAGTGTTGCAGTGCAGCGTTCCAAGTTTGGTGTATCACTTCGAGAATCCCGCGGCGCCCTCATGCGTGCTTTTTCTGATTATCCATGGCTTACGGGTCTACATCTCCATATCGGGTCCCAAGGGATGTCCCGCGAACAGTTGATTGAAGGAGTCGGTGCTGTGTATGACTTCTTTATTGAATTGAAACGTAAGGAGCACAACGTACGCCTGTTCAATATCGGCGGAGGCTTGCCCGCAAAGTACAAGGAGTCGGACAAGCCTGTTCAATTCGGCGATTATGCAATTGCACTTCGTCAGCGGTGTCCAGCTTTGTTTGCTCCTGAAGTTCTCCTTGTCACGGAGTTCGGCCGTGCGTTGCATGCGAGTTGCGGTTGGGTTGCCGCTAGGGTCGAGTATGTAATCGAACATGATTCCGGATCAACGCTCCTCGTGCATGTCGGCGCAGATATGTTTCTCCGTAAGGCTTACCGCCCTGACGATTGGCATCACGACATCAGTGTGTGCGACTCAAGAGGACACCTCCGCACCGGGCCTGAGAGAATATTCAGTGTGGCTGGACCACTCTGCTTTGCGGGGGATTATCTGAATCGCAGCGTCTCTCTGCCAATGAACGTGTGCGAAGGCGACTACATTATCGTACATGACAGTGGCGCCTACACTTTTAGCATGTGGTCCATGTACAACAGCCGCCTGTTTCCAGCCGTCATTGGATACAACGAAGTAAACGGAAATTTCCGTTGCCTCAAGCCGCGCCAGTCTCTTGAAGAGATCATCAATTTCTGGGCAGCAGGAGAAGCAAAATAATGCCGATGTCACCCTATCTCCAAGACAAAATGGTAAAGGCGAACTGTTTATGTAACATGCAAGTCGCCTTCGTAGACATTGTTTCGTACTCCCGAAGAAAATCATATCGGCAAGTTCGAGTAATTCACGCCTTCATGAAGACCATTGAAGAAGCATTAACCAGTATTGCTAGGAAGTATATTGACTACACACAGAATATCGATGTTCACATTAGGCGTGACTCAGTTTTGTTGCCTTCTGGAGACGGCGCAGCGATCGGTTTTCCCTTTGACTTCGTTCCAGATATGCATCTTTCATTCGCGTGCGAATTATTGCGACTCGTGGCCGAAGCGAACAAACAATTCTCTTGCGATGTTTTTCTCGAACAGGGGTGGTGCAACTGCCACGACGGATTTCTCCTCCGGTGTGGAATTTCTCAGGGTACCTTGATCCTCTACAAAGATCTTAACGGAAATTTCAATATTGCAGGCGATACAGTGAATATGGCGGCGAGAGTTATGGATCTCGCTGACGCTGGTCAGATCTTCCTAACTCGGGAAGCGCACACTCAGATTATCGATCTAATTCACCTTATGGAGCCGCGGTTTCGACGGTACAGTCAAGTTGTAATTAAGCATGATTTGACAATTGACATTTATCAGTACATCGATGAAGGGGTCCCAGGATTAGACGGCTCCCTCAGGCCTGGCCTTGGTCTTGCAGAAGATGCGCTAGCCGCAAATGATGAGCTCCCTTTCGAGTCGCCAACAGCGGGTGCCACAGGGATTTATTTGACACCTCTGGAAGAAAAGCCGCTAGATGACAAGGCACCGCGCGACTTGGTCAAGGAGTTACGTGACCGTCTGGTCAATATTCCCAAGGGCGAGTTCTCGATGGGTAACGATCACGCTGGCAGGGTTTCGGTAGAAATTGCTTATCCTTTCTGGATGGATAGGTATCAGATCACGCAGGAAGATTATGCTGAAGTCATGGGCCGAAATCCTAGCCAGTTTGTTGGCGCCCACCTTCCGGTTGAGAATATTTCTTGGTTTGATGCCATCGCCTTCTGCAACAAACTGTCTGACCTGTCTGGACTGGAAGCGGTCTATACAGTTGTAGGCAAGGAAGCGACGATCGACTTTAGTGCAAATGGTTATAGGCTGCCAACCGAGGCGGAATGGGAGTATTGCTGTCGAGGTGGCGGGTTGGAAGATAGATACGGATCCTTAGATGAGATAGCGTGGTACAACGGTAACTCCGAAGGGAAGACTCGTACGGTGGGAATAAAGGGGGCAAACGGTTTCGGCTTACACGATATGTTAGGTAACGTGTGGGAGTGGTGCAATGACTGGTATCAAAGGCATTACCCAAAGGAACGACAAGTCAACTATGTCGGACCAGAGTCCGGCTTCGAACGTGTGTTACGTGGTGGCTCTTGGAGTGATCTGCCAGATTGCATTAGGTCTAGCTTTCGTCACAGGAAAAGTCCTCTCTCGAGCGAGAACACGCACGGTTTGAGGGTTGTTCTGCCTTTGCGAGAATAAAACAGAATATTCGAAGGAGCTAACTATGAAAGATACACACAAAATACTGCTCATTACCACGGGTGGGACTATTGCGGGGCAGGTCGCGGCCGACAAGCAAGACGAAAAAATGATTCGCACCGCAGATCAGTTCTCCCAGATCGTTGGCCCAACCGTCGATTATCTTAGTAGGAGGCACAATCTCGACATCGATATTCATTCCGAGGAGCTAGACAACGTCGATAGCTCGAACATCCTTCCAGACCATTGGATCAAGTTGGCGGCGCTTATTAAGGAAAAGTACGACGAGTACGATTCGTTCATTATTACTCACGGAACAAATACCTTAGGGTACACTTGTGCAGCTCTCTCATTTTCCCTAGCGAATCCAAACAAGCCAATAATCTTAACAGGTTCCCAAGTTTCTGCTGGGCTGCCCGGTTCCGATGGACTAAGTAATCTTGAGAACGCGATGCGTGTTGCGGTTTGGGAGCGCGAGGATAATCCCATCAAAGGAGTAATGGCGGTGTTCGGCAGCCACATAATTACCGGCACGCGAGTAAAGAAAGACACGGAATTCGATTACGACGCCTTTAAGTCATTCGGCACCGGCAGTATTGGTCGCATTGGTAGAATTATCAATATCAATGAGACTAACTTGGCGAAGCATCTCAGCTATCTGAAGACTGGGTTGTATCCGGAAGCGCGACGCGCTAAGGATCTTCGTTGCGAAAATGCCTTTGACATGCGCATTGCGTCACTTACTGAATTCCCAGGGATGAATTCGGACATCTTCACGAGCCTTGTTGAGCGAAACGAAATCAAGGGATTCATTCTACGGGCATTTGGAGCTGGAGACCCATGCACAAATCATCTCGAAGCGTTCAAGTATCTTAAGGCGAATAAGATTCCAATAGTAGTCACAACCCAGGCACCAAACGGCAACAGCAACTTCCAGGTGAACGAGCCTGGCAAGCTGTTGCGAGATGGAGAACTGGCGATTCCCGCGTATGACATGAGTATAGAGTCCCAAACAACCAAACTGGCATGGCTTTTGGCGAAAAAGAACAAGAATGAACTTAACTATCCGCAGATATGTCAAGAGATGGTTCACGATTTGCGCGGAGAGATCAACGTAATGTGGGAGGTGGGGATTTAGTTACTTGGATTATGCGTAACGCTCGAACTCCCGGACGAGAATGGTCTCAATTACTTTCCCTTAAGTGATCCTCGCAGGTTTGATAGACCGTTCCGTCTCATGCGCTTTCCTTCGTAATGCCAAACTCGTGGTAGCCCGTAGTAGTGGCGTCTTAAGGCGTAGGTTGCCTATTTAAACATCGAGACAATATGAGCCGCAAGAACGATTGGACCGACACGCTTGGTGTTGATGACCTGATTCCCCCAGAAGTCATCGTCTGCGGCAACCGACTACAGCGTGATGGCATTTGGTGGCGACCGTCTTGGAATTACGAGAAGAAGGAGGTTTTTAGTTGTAGAGACGCAGTCAAGTCTCGGGATCGATTAGGGTCCGGCGGGAATGGCGGCATACCGCTTTGGTCAGAGCTGAAAAGTCTTGTTGGCCTCGCCATCGACCAGACAAAGGGAACAAAAGTTGGTTTTGCTGCCCACACAAGGGCTAATACAAGATTTGATGAGCGACGGTTGCTCGAGGCTTTGGGAATAAGAACAGAGGACGGCAGAATCCAGATGGTCGCCCCCGATAAAGATGATGCTTTAGAGACTCTTGTGGATGACCGTAAGAGGGGCATTGAGGAACAACCAAAAATAAGTCGTCGAGAGTGGTTCGGTAGGGTCAATCCTTTCAATGTGGATCGTGTTCTTGCTGACTTTACCGGAGAAGAAACGAAACTTGAGGACATCACACAACTTCTGGACGTGTCTTTGGAGTTGGATGGAGGAGTGCCGAATACGATCATGTCGAATCTCGGCAATAGAACTACTGCGTTTGAAGTACACGCTTTGGACCTGATATCAGTTGTGAAGCAACTTTCTCCAGCGTCGTTTGTAGCTTCTATTGCTGAACCGTGTCCTGTTTGGCTCGGGCTTGAAGGTGCACATCGAAAGGACTATTGGCTACAGTTCCCACCTGCTCGTGGTCCAAAGTTAGGGATTCTTACCGGCAACTCTCCCGAGTCCGGGATGACCTTGTGGCACGATATATTGGAGACTTTACGAGAACTGTACTCTTATCTGCCAGACTCTTTGATGCCTGAGATCCACATTCGCTCAGTACCAGAGATGGGACTCTCGATGGAACTTGCTAGTAGGGAGGCAGAGGTGCGAGATGTAGTGCTGAAGGGCGCAGTAGGTCTGTTGGATGTGGGATGCACCATTATCACGTTCGCTTGTAATACAACGATCTACTACGAGCCGGAAATTGCAGAGCTATGCAAGTTAAGAGGAGCTAGATTTGTCTCGATTGCGGAGGCGTGTATGCCGGCCGTGAGGCGTGCACTCGACCAAAGCAAAGGAGCAGCTCGTGTGGGCCTTTTAGGGATCGGTCCAGTCGTTGATATGGGTGCTGGATTTAGTGGCTATAAAAGATATCTTGAGGCAGAGGGAATTCCGGTAATCGCATGTCCTGCGGATCGTCTGGCTTTCGCGGTTAAGAGCAAAGGAACAGGAGCCGAACTGGTCACGGATTTCAGACGGCTTGTTACTGGGATCCTTCCGAATGAACCGCTCGTTGTAATCTTGGCTCTAACAGAGGTTTCAATGGTATATCGCGAGCATATTACAAAGTCCAACAAGAATCGCAGATCTGAGAAAAGCTTCATCGATCCTTTATTGGAATTAGGGAAGTACGTGGCGTTCCTTTATTTAATGGAAGGTTATAAGAGTTGCCGTGTCTGTCAGATTCCAGAGGCTTTTAATATTGAAGCGGGATTAAAGCGCGAATTTGGGTGGACTGCGTTTGAGCAATCATTAGATAAGTAACACCCATATATAGGAAGGTTTCATCCTCTTCGATCATGTCTTCGCCCACTTAATATGGTAACAGTGATGCCATCATAATTCTGGACTGCGAATGTCTACTGTAGAACGACATCTTGGAAGACGCTTTGGTTTCAGCTGCCAGGCATGGCTAGCTATCGATATCGCTGATCGATTTTTTAGATCCAATTACCGCACATGGTTTTCTACATCACTCAATCCACAAATGAATGGTAGCTCGTCAAATCCTCTAATCCTGTTTCAAGAACTTGATCGAATAGTTCAGGTTAATGACCATAATCACAGTAGAGTGGAGCAGTTCCGAATCCGGCTTTCAAACTGGATTACTGGCTCTTCGCTTCCAGCCGCTGATGTCGCGGCCCTTCTTAAAGAGATCGTCTCAGCTCCGGTGCCAGCATTTCGTCCTCAGATTTGGAAAATTGATTTACGTTCGATTCATATTTCTCGTCTGATAAGTCTGGGCCAATTTCCTGATGAGTATCAGTTGGCCGATGTCATACCTGGCGAGATCAAGGTGATTGTTCCGTGATCGAGAAGATCATTGACGAGAACGTTATCTTACTGTTCGCCCTGCTAGGTCTGCGCGCCCTTGCAGAATACGATCCTGCCGAGTACGCGCGTGCGACTGATTCTTCGAAGATTGAACTCGACAGTCGAATTAACAGTCTGTTTGAGGGGCTTGGTAATCGCCAAACTGAAAATGTTTTGCTTGTAGAACTTGCCTCGAAACACTCGCAGCTTACTGCTCTAACCAATGAAACACGCGGGCGGAACGCTGCTATCTTTCTTTTGAAACAACTGCATGTATCGTGCTTGGAGCGAGCACAACAGTTATCACTGCTCTATGAACCTGAGCCACGGCCGCGTGAAGTATCTCGAAGCACTCTTTTCTCGGAGAGGAACAAGTTTGACCCTCGTGATAAGGACGAGCGCTCGGAGCATGAAGAATTCCTAAGATTAGCCACTATGCGGTTGCTTCGAGAATTGCCTAGATACTCTGCGTCCTTTGAGGTACTGACGCCAAAAACTCAGATTGATTGTATGCTAAATCCACCTTCCGACGATTTGCCGATGATCGTAGTAGAAGCGAGAATGCGGCTAAGGGAGAGTGATGCGGATCGCGTTATAAAACTCCTGAAACGTTCTGTGTCGGCATGGGGTAAAAGGGCTCTCGGGACACTGATATGTGCAACTATCGATCCCCTTTTATGGGATCGACCGATTCAAAAAGATCGTGTCTTTATCTTGGAATTCGACGTTGAAAGCAACGCGTTCCGCGGTCAGGGGGCAGGTGAACTCTCCCGAATAGTGTGGAATCAAATTGACAATTCGAAGTCTTGAGTCAAGTCTCCCCTTGGCTTGATTACCCTCGTTATCACCGGTGAACCGGTGTCCCTGCTAAAAACTCGGTTGCCACTGAATTTGATATTAACGATATCGGTCGTTAATCTCTGTCGCCACCATGAACTCTGTAGCCTACTGGTTACTTCTTATATTACGGTCGTCTTTCCGGATGCGTGCCACGATGCAAATCGAGATTCTCGCACTTCGCCATCAACTTGCGGTGTTGCAACGTTAGAAGAAGCGAGGGAGCCTCGGAGCAGCGGGCCGTTTGCTGACGGTGAAGGAAAAGCAGTGCTAGTTTGCCAAAGCGATTTTTTGTGCTTCAACCGCTTCTACTTCGCTTAGCAGGAATCGAACGGATCTGCCAAATGAAATTCGTCTTAATAGATTGACGTCTGCATCGCCGTGATAGACAGCGCTCAGAGACAAATCCCAGCGAATCGCGAGCTGGCGCGGCGAAATGAATTTTTGCTCAAAAGCTTGTTTTCGTTTTGGCGTTGAAGGGATACCTTCTTTTCGTTTCGTAGGCATTATGGCGTTCTCTGTTGAGTATAAAGTAGTAGTAGCAAGGAGGTTAGGCCAACATGATCGTAGACACATAGACTACACACAAGCCCACCCTTAAGATTTCGTAAATCTCCCAGCGGCCTTGAATGCGTTCGCCGATTTGCCCCTTAGGCGACATTTCAGAAACTCCTAAAACGTTTCCTGCAAGGAAGAGCGACCAACGATGGTATGCGCGAGTATGAGACAAAATGATAATAACGTTGTTAAGGGAAGTCACGTTGCTGATACCGGACTCCGACGATACAGATTCCTCGTGAGCTCACTTCGGCTATAGCAAGGTCACCGAGCGGAACTAGCGCAACAGAGTTAATTAGTACGACATAATGATCTCTTGGGCCACTCAACAGCGAAGGATTCCAAGGTCTTGATCCATCACCTTTCAATGTATCTGAAGGCCAGCGGAGGGCCGGAGGAAATTTCTTGCCTTGGCATTCGTTGGTGGGTTAACAAAACGCCGGCCGTTACTGCTGGTGTACGTTTCTTACGTTGGATCCTAATCATTAGGGAATGCAATTTGAGGTTTGACGCTGCTGCGGTCTGGCGTAGTTGTTTTGGCGCGAGATAGATCACGCGGGATATTATTGTTTCGTGTGGGTAAAGCGGATCGTTGAGTCGGTAGGGGTCTGAGGTTCGAATCCCCACGCGCCTACCAAATTTTTAGTCAGGAAAGAATTGAGATTGATTACGGTTCGCGGAAAGCTAAAAAAATTTGGTGTCACATCCGAGTCACACGAAAAAGCTCTAAAAGCACCAAGAGCAATTTATGCACTGACAGAAAGTGTCATTTTGTTAGCATATTTGCAAAATAGATGAAAAACCCCGTAAAACCGAGGGGGGTGCTGTTCTCCCCTTCGGCACCAAGTCCTTTTCAACCGCTAGAATCCACCACTTACAAACTTAGAAAAATTTTGTGTCTACGAAGCTGTGAAACTAGACACCAAGAGTCGATAGTTTGCGATCAGAAATCCGCGCCTCGCCAGTTCGACTACATCGGCCCTCGTTTCATCTGGAGTCGCTTTCCTCAGAGCATTTGTCATTAGCAATTCAAAACGGAGACGCTTCGTCCATGCGATGATTGAAGGCCACAAGAATTTAATACTTGACGAGATCGGGCGATAACTGTCGATTTGGAGTCCGCTCATTCGACTACGTCATAGAAAGGGGACACGAAGATGCGAGGGATAACGTGCGTTAGAAAATTGAGTATCAAAACCATGAGCACAATGGCATTAATAATGACCTCTCTAGTGTCCGCCGCGATGGCGGCGCAGGAACCAAAGACAGGCTATGCGCCGGTGAACGGCCTCAAGATGTATTACGAAATACACGGCCAGGGTGACCCTGTCGTCCTGTTGCACGGTTCATTCATGACCATCACCAACAACTGGCCGGACGCGATCCCAATGCTTGCAAAAAGCCGGCAAGTTATCGCAGTTGAGATGCAAGGCCATGGCCGCAGTGCTGATATAGATCGCGACTTCAGTTATGAGAACCTCGCTGATGACATAGCCGCCCTGCTCGACTACCTGAAGATCAGACAAGCGGATGTGGTGGGATACAGCATGGGTGGTGGCGTTGCTATGCAGCTTGCGATTCGCCATCCGGAAAAAGTCAGAAAAGTAGTCAGCATTTCAGCCTTCTTCCGCAGCGACGGGCCGGTCAGGGAAGCCGCGGAAGCCTTCTCTAAGATGGAGCCGGGGATGTTCAAAGATTCGCCCATCGAGACTGAGTACAAGAGACTGAGCCCTACACCCGAGAAATTCGACACGTTCGTGAAGCGCGTCCTACAGGTAGCTATCACGCCATTCGACTTTGGAGCCGAGAAACTCAAAAACACGAAAGCGCCGATGCTCTTTATCCACGGTGATGCCGACGGCGTGCGACTTGAGCACGTTGCAGAAATGTTCCGATTGAAGGGCGGTGGGGCGCATGGCGACCTGGGGCCCCGCTCGGAATCGAGGCTCGCAATCCTGCCCAATACGACTCACGTTACGTTAATGAACAAAATGGATGTCATTGTGCCCATGGTCAACGACTTTCTAAATGCTTCCACACAGAAAAAGTGAGTTACTTCAGCGGCGGCGTAGTTGACGGGGGCTTGCGATGGTGCGTTGCTTGTTCGTACGCATAAGCGAGTGCAAACAAGTGGCCTTCGTCCCAGGGGCGGCCAAAGATCGTCAGGCCTGCGGGTAGCGTGCCCCCGCGTGTGAAACGCATTGGCACGGTGATCGCAGGAAAACCCGTCGTCGGTGAATAGACCTGACTGTTATCTCCGGCCAGGTTCTGGCGCACATCACCAATGATCGCCGGTGGATTGCTCCAGGTGGGATAAACAAACGCATCGAGCTTCAGCGTCGTCATCGTTGCCAGCACCGCCTCACCAAACTTCTTGCGATATTCGCGGTTGGCCTGACAA
>Ga0105249_10001391_pt1 | contig 21168 bp, 20 predicted proteins | sample KBSS44metaG_FD_81522 | JGI IMG/M metagenome (GOLD analysis project Ga0105249, IMG submission 81522) | Switchgrass rhizosphere microbial communities from Kellogg Biological Station, Michigan, USA - KBS S4-4 metaG | ecosystem: Host-associated > Plants > Roots > Rhizosphere > Soil | place...
ATAGTAATCCAGGATTTATTTTTAATCGTTCACCCGGGACTTTACCGAAATAATCATCCGTAACTATTTTACCCAGTTTAGAAGAATCTCCCTGCCGGTAAGGTACAGCAACGGTAGTCTTTGCTGATGCATTCAACATACTCAATATCCAAATTGAAAGCATGCCGGTTTTTTTATCCCATCCAGTCGTGCCCTTATTGGTAATACTGTTGCTGGATTCAAATGCAACTGCTTTTATTCCTGCAGGAATCGAAACTCCCAATACACTATCAATTGCCTGTTTATTTAAAAAACGTACAGTTCTATTCACCAGCAGGTCAAATTTATTTCCTGAATAATTTTCAAGGTGCATCTCTTTTTCAAAATTTGCTTCAGTCCCGGTTGAGGATATTAATTTAAAAGATTCCGTATCGAATTCTTTTGGAACAAACCAGTTCTCAAACTTAAACGCTACACCTTTTTTAAAATAGATAGAGAACTGTCCTCCTTCCGGCCCCAGCCAAAACCGATCTTCGCCGCCAACGGCATTCATATGTTCACCGGGTTTACCGGACGCTATCAATTCATGATTCACCCATCCAAAGCTTAACCCTTTTTCTCCTTCAGCCGTACTCGTCATTACCCGGCCCTGGTAAGCGGGTGCAACAAGGATTTGCGCATTGCTGTCTCCTAACAGTATAATATCCTTTTGATGGGTTTTTAAAAAATCGAGATCAAAGCCAAAGCTACCCTTAACATATTCTTCTTTCCCATCCTTATTTTGTATTGATGTATTGTCAGCGTTATTACAGGAATCAAAAACCAGCATGGTAATAATAATTAAATATTTGTTCATGAAATTTGTGTTGTGCATACAAAACTATATGACGTTAATAATTTCTTCATCACAATTCCCTATTGCATTACCGGCAATTCAATATGTGAGGGCAGCTGCATAGAATGAAATATTTTATGTGTGGCGGCTTGAAAATCTTTTTCAGTCGCTTCAAAAATATTCGGCACATATTTCTGCGGATTACGATCAATGATCGGGAACCATGTACTTTGTACCTGGACCATGATCCGGTGTCCTTTTTTAAATACATGATTTAAACTGTGCAGGTCAATTGTATACTGCTCCGCCTTATTCGGTATAACCGGTTCAGGTTTTACAAAACTGTTCCTGAATCTTCCGCGAAATACATCATTAGCAACCATAAACTGGTATCCTGCCATCTGCAGATCAGTATAGTCATCGGGGTAAACATCGATAAGTTTTACCACCCAGTCTGCATCACTACCGGTAGTTGCTGCAAATAGTTTTGCAAAAATGCTCCCGGTTACTGTTACGTCTTCTGTTAATGGTTCAGTTTTCCAGCTGATCACATCAGGCCTGTTATCAACAAAACGCTGGTCTTCGGTAAGCCAGGTGTACCATCTTGAGCCGGGTCCATAGGTTTCTTCAATCGGCCGGCTGCGATAGGGAACAGGATGAGCAGGATCGGAAATATAACTGCTGAATGCAGCGGCTTCATTTGCGCCTGGCTTATCAAATGATAGTTTTCCATTACTATGGAAATAAAGATTTTTCTTTATCGCTTCTTTCGGCGGCCAGCTATCATAGGTTTTCCATTTATTAGAACCCGTTTGAAAAGTAATGGCCTCTGCAAAATTTCCGTCATCCTTACCTTTTAAATGATAAGCAAACCAGCGGGCCTGTATATCTTTCCGGAATACGGGGCCCGTTGCAGAATCAAAATTGATATTCCCCAATTTTTTTCCTTCACCACCTGCCCAGCCACCATGATTCCATGGACCAATAACAATATAATTTTTATGTTGCCTGTCTTTTTTCTCCCAGGTTTCATAGGCTTTCTGCGGACCGTAAAAATCTTCCTGGTCCCACCAGCCGGCAACGTTCATAATATGCACACGGGGAGAATCTAACCGGTATTGTAATCCCTGCTTTTGCCAGAAATCATCATAGTTTGGGTGTTTGGTAAAATCATTCCACGATGGAAGCTTATTAAAAAAGTATTTCTTATTTACATTTGAAAGAGGTCCTAAGTTGAGATACCAGTCATACACATCATGCACGCCAAAAGGAAATAACGTATCTGTTTTGGAAGCTTCTTCCATAAATGAATATTCAAACCCATAACTTAATCTGAATGCCCCGTTATGATGAAAATCGTCGCCTAAAAACATATCAGCCGGTGTCGCTTGTTCCGATACTGCAACTAATGCAGGGTGCGGATCGATGGCCCCCATTACTGTAGTCCAGCCATCATAGGAGATCCCATACATGCCTGCCTTCCCGTTATTGTTCGGAATATTTTTCAGCAGCCATTCGAATGTATCATAGGTATCCGTACTTTCATCAATCGCTTTCGGATCTTTTTTATCACGGGTGAAACGTTGCATTTCAAATTTACCTTCAGATAAATAACGGCCGCGGATATCCTGGTACACAAAAATATAGCCATCATCAGCCATGTCTTTTACATAACTATTTTTTTCAGGGCTTCGATAGCCATTAACGCCATAAGGAGTACGCTCCAATAAAAAAGGCAGGGGCCCGGTTTGTTCGTTAGGTGTAAAGATCACGGTATGGAGTTTGATCCCATCCCGCATCGTTATCATTACTTCCTGTCTCCTGTATTTATCAGGTCCCTGTTCATCATCCGTATAACTATTGACACTAAATGTTTTTAATTTATTTTCATTATCGAGCCCGACAAGAAACTGGAACAATCCATCTTTGGAGCTTGCCTGGTATTTAATGATCCCCTCTTTTGTTTTTTTATAAATAATATTATAGAATGGTGTTAAAGGAAAAAGCTGACCGCGAAATACATTTGAGAATTGCGAATAGGATAATCGCTTTTTGAAATCTTCACCCATCAACGCATAAATGGCGTCCACATTTTTATTGTTAAGATCCCTGAATGCTATTTGCGCAATGCTGTCAGTTCTTTTCTCCCCGGGAGTTAAAGGTTGCGCCAGGAGCCGGGCAGAAAAACAGATAACAAGGACACAACAGTATCTTTTGTTGAATAAATTTCTCATTTCAAAAATGTTTAGATACTAAATTAATAATTTAATAGATCATACTGTTTCTTAATGTTGGTACGTCAGCTCAGTTATGTTTCAACTTTTCATTGCTAACTATCACATATTGTGGTAATAAAACAGAGTGAAAACACGGGCATCATTATTGATTTTCTGTTTAGCAGATGTAACAAATTATTTAACCCTATAAACAGTTATCTATGAAAAAGATTTTTTGTGCAGCAATAATGTTAGCGGCTGCATATACCTTAAGTGCGCAAGAACCGATAGTTTATTCAACAACAACAACCGTTAATTATACTAACCAGGTTCCTGTAATGATACGCACAAATTTCCAAACCGCTAATCCAGCCGTTACACAGGTAACATGGATGCCTATGAGCACTGACTTTTGGTATGCATCCTATCAGAATACGAATAACAGGATCACCCGTGTGTATTACAATACACAGCCCTGGTATATGTATGAGCCGTCAAGAAATGAAGGCTTCAAAGTTTCATTACCTGTGTTGAATACATTTGTGCCGGAAGATGTAGTTGCTTCAGCGATCAAAACCTATGGTAATGATCTGTTCAGCATCACAGCAAAAAAACCTGCTGAAGATGGTACACAATCTTATTTTGTAACATTGATTAAGAATGGTACATCTGAAATAGTTGAAATGAACGGAGAAGGTATGGCGATGAGTCAACCACAGCCGGAACATAACCAATAATAAACAGGAATTTTTAAAAAAGACCCGGGTATCACCCGGGTTTTTTTATCAGTAAACAGCATGAGGAATATCATAATTAAATTTTGATTTATTGCTCATCTTACGATTATGAAAAGAATAAGATTTGGAACTAATTTTACTGTTTTCCTTCTCTTCTTTGGTGTGGCATGCCTAGAAGCATTTCAAACAAGTAATTGGCTGAAAGCTGGTTTTTGGTTGGTGATCGGTTTTGTATTCCTGCTGGCAGACAATCTTAAGAAGGCGTAAACCAAATTCTACCTTAACAACGCAGCAAGAATAACATCCCGCATCTCCCCTGCTTTTGCCGATAGCTTGCTATCAATAAAACACCCAATATTGGTGGACATAAATACATAAACCTTATGAGAAGGGATATATAACAATCCACAACCTGCACCAACACCGCCGCCACCATGTCCGTAAGCGGGCAAACCACCGAGATCAAAATAGATCAAACCCATGCTATAGCGCTTATTTCCTTTTTCATCTTTTACAAAATTCATTAATTCCTTCATGGATGCCGGGTTCAGTAACTTTCCTTCGATCAATCCTTTTAAATATTTTACGGCATCAGTTGTTGTGCACACAATGCCATCATCACCTTTTGAACACACAACCGTCATTTGCTGAAAAGGAGTTGTATTGACTGCAATACCATTATTAAACACATCCCAATATGATTGTGGCAAATAAAGACCTTTGAGATAACTAAAGTCCTTCCCATAATAACTGTGATTGAGTCCAAGCGGTTTAAAAATATTTTTTACAATATAGGCAGCATGATCACCCGTGATCGCATCACCTATCAGTGAAAGCAATAAATAATTCGTATTGGTATATTTATAATTTGTACCGGGAGTAAATTGAAATTCATTACCATCAATACCTTTTAAACAATCTTCGGATGAAAAATTATCCAGCGGATGCAACATAACTTTTGACACAAAAGCCGGCGATTCATTATACTCGGGCACGCCTGAAGTATGATTGAGAAGCATCCGTACTGTGACAGCATTCGCATTTTTAATATACTTAGTGTATTTCAGCGGCAAGTATTTTGTCATCGGCGCATCAAGATCGATCCTGCCTTGTTCATTTAGTTGAAGTATTTCAACTGCCATATAACTTTTAGAAACACTTTGCAAATACTGCAAGTGGCAGTTATTCATAGGTATTTTTTTCCCGACATCAGCATAACCCTGTGCTCCTGCCCACCAGCCTTCTGTTTCAGTATATACCGCCAGCGAAGCACCGGGAAGCATATTTGTTGTGTACTGCTTTAAAATAGAATCCAAAATTTTTGCTTTGGAATAACTACCATTAATGGTCACATCCGGACTACAATCAGGTGCTTTTTTAGATGTTTGATTATATCCAACGAGGATTGAAAGGATAAAGATTACTGAGATCAATAGTTTTTTCATTTTCTTTTTTTTACAAAGCAACTACCTGGATACCCCGTTTACCAAATCCGAAGAGAGGTATTCTCCCGGAATGTATCAGAATTCGGGTTGAATTGATCCGCAATTCTATCATTGAAACGTGAACTGTAGCAAAACGACTTGTGAAATGAATTCAAAATTGGCAGGGATATTCTAATCCCAGCACAAAATGACAGTTTACTAATAGCTTTCAACTGGCTCAAACCAATTTTTAAAAGAAACAGCCCGGGTACGGCTAACAGATATTGAAGTTGGAAAATTATCCTGTGTATTGACAAGTACGTCTATTTTCCCATTTTCCATTCTTTTAAACCCCTTCACTGCATCCCGGTGCAAAATATATTGCCGGTTAAGCCGGAAAAATAACTCGGCGGGTAGCGTGGACTCCATTTTATCTAATGAACGATCTGCAAAATATTTTTTATTATCCCGGGTCAATACCATGGTATAACCATTTTCGACATAGAACCCAAGTATATTATTAAAAGGAAGTAATAAGTTTTGATTGCCCTGTTTGACCGTAAAGCCGCCAACCCGTAATTTTTTTTCTTCCAGTCTTTGACGTTCAGATTCTCGCCATTCATTATAATAATGCATCCCGATATAAATACCGTTGATAACAATAAACCAGATTATGAAAATAAAAATATCAAAGAAGTAAAAATTAGATAATGCAGGTTTTCCTCTTACAATCCAGCTTACCAGTTCAGTCAGCAATATGATCACCGACAAACCGGCCATAGTTGTCACCAGTAGTTGAACAAGGATCCTTTTCAAAGGCCGGTTACCATAGGGCATCTTTTTATCAAGGTAAATTATGATTGAGCGAACCGCCCACCAGGCGAGCCAGCCCTCCATTGTGTCGGTGGTATAAGTGAGCAGGAGGAACCGGTTGAATTTAATATTTGACCAGGTGAGGTAATAGTTAAAAGCGCTAATGAAAGCAATCGCTATGATAAAAAACTTTACATCATTATATTTTTGTGCAGAGGTCATTTATTTAAAACACAAGTATACTAAATAATGAATTGCAGAAATTTTAATGTTCGGAGAAGTATCAGTTTAATTTACTAACTTTTGATGTACAAAAATTATGAGTAAACTTAGTCTTGCTGTCAAACGCTTCATAATGGATCTGCCAAGACCCTCTAAAAGCGTTAACATCAGGAAGCTTATTAAACGGCAGGAGAAAATTGAATCATTTGCCATAAGAGAAGCAACTGAGGCGGATATCCCGGCCCTGGCTACTTTACATGTAAAGACATGGGCAGAAACATATTGGACAGTACTTCATCCACCAACATATCAAATCCGGGAATGGCAATGGCGTGATCAATTCAAAAAAAATGATGGCAGCTGGTTTTGCTTTGTAATAGAAAACAGCAAAAAACAATTAATAGGATTTGCCAAAGGAAAAACATATGCTCACAGTGATCTTCCGGATTTTTCAGGCGAACTCAATAAAATATATATTCTTCGTGAATATCAGCGATTAGGTTTAGGAAAGCGGCTCATGGGATATGTAGCCAGGAAATTTTTGAGTATAGGCATCACGAATATGGTCTTATTTGGAATAGCTGAAAACCCTTCAGGCGGATTTCATGAAGCCGTGGGAGGAGAAAAACTTTATAGTAAGAAAGGAGAGTTTCATGGAGGTTATTGCTGGCGGGATCTGAAAAAACTTGCATCGATTTGTCCGGCATAATACAAAAGAAAGCATGAGCAACTCATTACATACAGCATGGTGTCATTTGCCTGTTGCCGTACGTGCTGTCATCACCGGTGTTATTATTACCGCTGTGGGCACATTACCATGGGCCTTTCTTGTTCAATTGAATATTGATCATTTTCCATCGGTGCCCTGGTCCGTAGTACCAGCATCGGTCTATCTATGGTTTTTTTGGAAATATATAAATGGCGCCGGTTGGCCCCGCTCCACTTCGGCAACAAGAAAAAAAATTGCAAGAGCCAACTCACTCAGCAGTGAAGTATGGGGAATGGCAATCCTTGCGGGCATATTGGGTCTTGCTTCACTCGTAATGTTTTCAGGTTTATTAAATCGTATGGTCAAACTACCACAGCAGGATGCAACCGGGTTAGAACATGTTCCTTTTATCTCTTTATTTTTTATGGTGGTAATGGGCTCTGTTATTGCCGGCGTGGTAGAAGAATCCGGGTTCCGTGGTTATATGCAAAAACCTATTGAAGAAAAGCATGGTCCGATAACAGCAATATTCATTACAGGGATCGTATTTGGCTTAATGCACTATTCACATCATGAAACCACGCTTACTTTAATGCCTTTCTATTTTTTTGTAGCAACTGTCTACGGTATGCTTGCTTATATTACAAATTCCATTTTGCCCGGTATTATTCTTCATGCAGCCGGCGATGTATTGGGGGGCTTGCAGCTTTTATTAAGCGGTCAATCAGAATGGCAGCAAACTCCCGTTCCCAAACCATTGATATGGGAAACAGGAGCAGATAGTTCGTTTTGGCTTTCGGGCATTGGATTAATAGTTGTCGGAGCCATCACAGTTTGGGCGTATAAAAACCTTGCAAAGGAAATGAAAGGACCGGCAGAACGGGATTCCTCTCCAACCTAACTTTATAAAAAATTTTTTATGACATTTTTTTCGATCCAGGCTTTTGTTCCTTCCGGAGAAAATTTTGAAGGGTCCAGGCAATTCTTTCAGCAATTAGGTTTTAATGTCAGTTGGGATGCCGGTGATTATGTTGGGTTCGAAAAGGATGGATGCAGATTTATTTTGCAGAAATATATTAATAAAGAATTTGCAGAAAATTTTATGCTGACTGTTGCAGTATCAAATGCTGATGAGTTCAGAAAAGATGTATTAGATAAACAGCTGCCGCAGAAGTTTGGTATCCGCATCGGTGAAGTTAGTGACCAGCCTTATGGACGCGAAGTAAATATTATTGACCTCGCCGGCGTATGCTGGCATTTTGTAGAACAAGAATAATTGTTTTATGAGCAAGGAACAGGTTACAGATTTGAAAAAATTTCTCAACCTTTTGATGAAGAGATCCAACGCATCGTTCTTTGGCTAAGGGAATTTGTATGGGATCTTTATCCAAAAGCCAATGAGCTGATCTATGATAATTATAACGCTTTGGCATTTGGCTGGTCACCAACTGACAAAGTGGGTCACACATTTTGTTCCATCGCTGTCGGCCGCACATCCCATAATATCCATTTCGGATTTTATTGGGGCAGTGAGATCGCTGATCCTGAAAAAAAATTACTCGGCGAGGGAAACCAATACCGTTATATCCTGGTTAAAAGCAAAAAAGGTTTTCCAAAAACATATATACAGAAGCTTATAAAGGAAGCCTATGCCAATTCACTTGCAAAAGTGAAGGATAAACATCAACTGCGTGAAGGGCTGACGATCACAAAATCCATTTCAACCAAAAAACGTGAAAGAAAAAGCAAGCCCGTTAAAAAAAAGAAGTAACCCTGCCGCTCCTCAAAAAAAGATTTTTTTCCCGCTAAATCATCGTAACTTTTATTTCTAAAACATCGCGTATGAAAAAATTCGTTGTGGCACTAGTTTGTGCAGCAGGTCTTGGCCTGATCGCCTATCCGAGTTTGAAGAAGAACACCAACAGCAAGCGTACAACAGAAAAGAAAACTGATAAGCAGGAAAAGAAAAAAGAATGCTCTCACAGTTGTATGTACAGCTATAGCTGATGTATGTTCCGCATTTGCCGATCCCGTTTCGCTTTTGGCGTAACGGGATTTTTTATGATTCCACATCTATCCAGATAACATTCCTCAGAATAGAATAAATTTGACACCCATTCTGACTCCGTAGCTCAGTTGGTAGAGCTACTGACTCTTAATCAGTAGGTCCAGGGTTCGAGTCCCTGCGGGGTCACAATATTATTGACAGTTAGTGGAAAACTTTCAACAATTAACGATGGTTAATAGTGACTTACCAGCTTTCATGGGATTTGCTGATGGCATACGCAAGTAAATGACAGCACCACCGGATATGGTTATTACGGTCATGTGTTTTATTCACGATAAAACTGGCATAGTTTTTTAAAGTATAAACGATGTATCACAATTAAGAACTAAAAAACCATTTATATGAGACCAGTAAAAATTCTTCCGGGACTTGCATTAAGCTTCTTATTTGCAGGTTTATTAATTAACGGCTCTGTACAGGCACAAACCGGTTCAAAGGACCAAAAGGTTGTTGCTGATGCCAAGGCCGCGAAGGCTGATTTTATCAAGGCCGATGGCCAGATGAAAAGTTTATTTGACAATGCATATGGTTATGTCATTTTTCCAAATGTTGGAAAAGGAGCAATCGGCATTGGAGGTGCAGCAGGTAATGGCGCTGTTTTTCAAAAAGGAGCATTGATCGGTATGGCGAAGATGACACAGGTATCAGTCGGTTTTCAGTGGGGCGGACAGGCCTATCGTGAAGTAATATTATTTGAAACAAAAGCCGACCTCGACAGATTTAAACAAAATAAAATTGAATTTTCCGGGCAGGCTTCAGCAGTAGCAGCAACCGCAGGTGCAGCAGCCAATGTAAAATATAAAGATGGTGTGATGATATTTTCACAAGTTAAAGGCGGATTGATGTATGAAGCTTCAATTGGCGGGCAAAAATTTAAATTCAGAGCTCTGTAAGAACACTAGCGTATATCACAGCCGGCTAATTTTTAGCCGGCTAATTTATTTTAGAATCGGTGATGGAAACCAATCCTGATGAATAAGATTTTACTTCTTTCAGTTTCCAATATGATCTTTTATTAATGTCCCGGAAAAATGCTTTTCCTTTTCCAAGTACTACCGGCATATTTATCTGGCCGAACCGGTTTTTATTGATGGGATTGCTATCAGGAATTTTATTTTAAAGTTTATTTTTAAATTGCCTGGAAAGACATCATTCGCCAACTTAGCTCAGATGGTAGAGCAGCACCCTCGTAATGTGCAGGTCACCGGTTCCCTGCCCGACTGAGTCATTCAGGCGGGGAATCCGGCAGTTGGTTCAGCTTAGTGTGCCATCATATAATCATATACCATTTTGGATACATCCGCCATTGATTGAATTACTTTTTTTTCGTCTTCGGCTTTGAATTTAGAAAGTAATACAAGTACATATTTTCTTCCACCAGGAAGAAAGACAATTCCTGAATCATGCTGTACACCTGTAATTGATCCTGTTTTATGTGCGACCTTCACATCTTTTGGTAATTGAGCAGGAATGATCTCGTTGAATCGCTGGTCCAGTAAAGTTTTTATCATCTCCTGCGAACCTGTTAATTTATCTTCTGCAAGCTGTTTATAGATCAAAGCAAGATCATGCGCCGTAACCGAATTATTTAATCCTTTTTCAAATGCTTTACCATCTTCTACTCCACGCAACACTTTGATTTCATTTGCACCCATCGATCTCATTGTTTTCATTACACTATCCGGCTTCACCAGTTCGATCAATAAATTAGTTGCCAGGTTACTGCTTAGTATGATCATTTTATAAGCCAGGCCACTGATCGTTGCCTTATGTCCTGTTTGTTTATAAAGATCAAATTCGCTGTCATCTGCAGAATCGAGCATGAACTCACTGCTGTCGACAATACTGCGAAAAGAATTTTTTATTGTAATGGAATCATCCAAGGAGAACTTACCGGCCGAAGCTTGCCGGTAAAGCTCGATGAGCACCGGCGTTTTCATGGTGCTGGCAGCATGAAAATTTTTATTTTCATTAATGGTTAATGATTGCCCCGACTGAAGATCTTTAAAGGCAATCCCGAATTCCGCACTGTCGATCGATAATTTATCATTGATGTCTTTCCTTAATTTTTCTAAACCCGAAGTTTTTTCCATACAACCCATTTGAAACAAAATAAAAAGTGCAGCTAATAAGAATGAGATATTTTTCATAACCAGTTTTTATTCATCTATTTCAAAAATTCAGCAATCAATATTCCCAAATAGGTTCCAATAGCATTACCGACCGAACCGGCAAGCAAGCCCGGTAATTGCAGGTCTGTTCTTCCCAGGCTTGCAGCACACACAGGTGCGGAAGTAGCGCCACCGATATTGGCATTGGAAGCAATTGAAACAATATCCCAGTCCTGTTTGAACAAACCACCAAGACCAAATAAGATGACGCCGTGAATTAAAACGATCGCCGTCACCCACAGCAACAGAACACCGGCCGCTTCACCGCTATGAATTAAAGCCTGGATGTCACAAAAAGCACCGATCACAGCAAGAAATAACATGATCAGTAACATGCCGATCATCTTCCCTCCTTTTAACTTTTGAATAAAAGGAATTTGGGCAAGGATCAAAGCAAGTGTTGTTAAAATAAGTATGGATGGGATCTTTGGAAAATAACCCGAAATAGTTGAAGAAATAAATAATGTACCAAAACCCAATGCCAGTAGCAAAGAAATATCGGTAAGATTGATCCCTGCATTGGAACCACTCACCAGGGCTTTTAATTCCTGTTCATTTAAAATTTGCATAGCAGGCGGAATGTTTTTCTTTCTTGGAAAAAGTTTTTGCAGGATCGGCGGCAATAAAATAGTAACAAGCATCCAGGGTGTTGTAATGATGTTGTCGGCTGCATTGATCGCTGCGAAAAGTGTCCCGTCTTTATTTACACCATAATTAATTGCGATTGCATTCAGGTTGGCACTTCCGCCGATATAAGTTCCCGTGTACATGCCGGCAACAGCATAAGCCTGGTTGATTTGATGATGTTGTGGTGAAATAAGCCAATAACTCAGCACGACTCCGATCATTGTAGCAATAGACCCGAGAAAGAACATCATAAGCATGGGTAAACCAGCTAAACGCAGGTCTTTTAGTTTCACTTCGAGTAAAAGAAAAAATATTCCCAATGGCGCTGCATATTTAAATATACTGTCATACAGCGGCGGCGCATTATGGGATGAGGGAATAATGTTAAGGTTGGCTAGTATAGCAGCCAGTAAAATAACAAGTATAACAGCACCTGCTTGTTTAAAGTATCTTTTTGTAGCCAGCCATTCTGAAAAAACAATTGAGAGCAACAATACAGCAATAATGTAAGCGGGATGTTGAATAAATGCCATTACATTTTAATATTCAGCATTGAATGTAACAAAATTTTGTACAAATAAGCTGAACCGCTTCAGTAGATGAGTAATGAAAAAAATTTTAGGATGCCTGGAGGGCACATTCTTTATAAACTGCAGTTTCAGCGGCACCGTATTGTTTCAATTGATTCACCAGGTCATTTGTTTCTGAATTTTTTACAAAAAATTCCAGCACATAGGCATATTGACAGTTTTCATAATAAGCTTCGTAAATATTGAGATCAGTATGAGGAATCTCCTTATAAATTGAAAGATCAGTATTCGCTTCCGTAAGAAAAGCAAAAACTTTGTTTTCGTCGGCTAAGGCGTTATTTTTCCTTTCAAACTGTAATACTGAATATCCCCCGGCTTGTTTTGCAGATATTTCTACTTCAGCAACCTTGGATGATCGCTTCCTTCTTGTAAATACAAACTGGAATTCGCCGGCCTTACACCGGTGCTGGGCAATATATCTGAAGCCTCGCTTATTTTCAGATTGCTGAAGAACAACATTCATATCACTATTAACTGACCGGGTAAATTGTTCCCATTCGATTATGAATTGTTCACTCTCCAATGGGGTTTCAAAACAAACAAACTGCACAATCATCTCTTCTTGCATCCCTGTAAGGTAGGTCTATTATTCCTGTTCACCTATTTTATCCGGATTAAGTAAGATCCGGATCAAAAATGATTGAATAAAAAAATCAGGCCCCGGGTTCACGGGGCCTGATCACGATGGTAGCTATTATTTTTAAAAAAAAATTATTGATCACATTCCAAACCTTCTACCGAAGGCGCAACTTCTACGCCGTTAGCATCCTTCACTGACCAACTTCCGGTTATAACTCCTCCACTATTTGTAGAATTCCATTTTATTCTAATAGTAACCTGGTCGCAAGCAGTTACACTACCTTCAATCTTTATAACACGGTTGGTACTGCCTCCTGGTGTAGATTGAGATGCAGTCAAACTACCTCCTTCAATCGTCACGTCTGCATTCGCACCGGTAAAGTTTGTTAAACCTCCCTGTATCTTAATATAATCCATATCTTCTGTTGCAGTAAACCTGTAAACTGCCTCACGTGAATTACTGCAATAAATTGCTTCACCGGTAAATGATGTGGCACAACGTGCAGCACATATACCAAATAATTTATACGTCCCGGTCATATTGATCGGGCTGTTCTGACCTTCCTGGCGTACAGCAAAAGACATCTCATCACATTTACTCCATCCGGCCGGCAATGGGAATGTAAATGTCGCAGTGGCACCACTTGCTAATGTCGGAACTGATTGCGGGATACCATTAACAGTAACTTTAACCAGGTCAGATGCATTTGTATTCTGCCCGCTCTTTACATAAGTTACTTTTACAATAAAATCTGTTGCTGTGTTGTAGGCAACATAACTTACTGTTTTAGTATTGGCATTTTGATTAGGCCCTCCCCAACTGCTTGATGTGCTAGCAGTGCTTTCAACATAAGGACCTTCCGGGTTGATACAATCAGCAGAACAGTCCATAATACGTTGTGATGGAGCAGTCAGATCCTGGTAAATTGTATTAGCAGCAACAAAGCTATTCTCATCTGAACTCTTAGATGATGATACATCAGCTTTTTTACAGGAATAAATTGAGAGGAACAAAATGAGCAGACCCTGACATAGGATCATGATACGGATAGTTTTCATTTGTATTAGGGTTTACGAATTAAAAAATACAGGTTCGGGAGTTGATCAGAGGTATTGGCGGATTTTTACTGAGGATAGTGGTAAATAACACAAGCGAATTACGGAACAAAAGTAGTTTGGATTACGAGTTATGCAATAGTAGATGTTCTATGTAGAATTCCGTTTTATAAGAACCAGGAAAATTGATCTGTTCCAACACAGCAAAGCGAACAAGGCTTTTCCTGACGATTTCCTTTGGAAAAAGCTCAAAAACCTCTTTTTTCCACTTCAACCCCTATCTTTGCCGACCTTCAAAGAAGGCGTATTAAGGAATACAAAACCCAACATTTTATTTGAATAATTGATTATGGACAAATTGATCTATCTCGTTCCCGTAATGGGTGCTATCGGTCTGCTGTACACCTTTATAAAATTTAACTGGGTGGCTAAACAGGACGCCGGTACTGACCGCATGAAAGAGATCAGCACCTATATTGCTGAAGGTGCTATGGCTTTCTTAAGAGCTGAATGGAAAATTCTCGGATACTTTGTTGTGATCGTTGGCTTGTTGCTTGCCATTATGGCTTCAGCAAATCCCGAAAGTCATTGGAGCATTGCTATTGCATTTATTCTTGGCGCTGTTTTAAGTGCAACGGCCGGCTATATTGGTATGAAAGTAGCCACCAAAGCCAATGTTCGAACTGCGCAGGCTGCACGCAGCAGTTTAAGTAAAGCATTAAATGTTTCTTTCACCGGGGGTTCAGTGATGGGATTAGGTGTTGCAGGTCTTGCAGTACTTGGATTAAGTGGTTTATTCATTGTATTGAAAATGATCTTTGCCAAAGATGCTGCGGTTGATAGCCATGAAATGATAAGAACGATTGAAGTACTTACTGGTTTTTCTCTCGGTGCAGAAAGCATTGCGCTGTTTGCCCGTGTTGGCGGCGGTATCTATACAAAAGCTGCCGATGTAGGCGCCGACCTGGTTGGTAAAGTAGAAGCAGGCATTCCTGAAGACGATCCACGCAACCCGGCAACGATTGCTGATAATGTTGGAGACAATGTAGGTGATGTGGCTGGTATGGGTGCAGATTTATTTGGAAGTTACGTGGCTACCGTTTTGGCAACCATCGTTTTGGGTCAGCAGACCTCTGTGATTGGCGATGATAGTATGGGTGGCTTATCTCCTATTGTATTGCCGATGCTGATCGCTGGTATTGGAATTTTATTTTCAATTGTGGGAACCTGGTTTGTTCGTGTAAGCGATGCAGCCGGTATCAATACAGATAATGTACAGAAGGCTTTGAATATGGGTAACTGGGGTTCAATTATCCTTACTGCCCTTGCTTCTGCCGCATTGGTATATTTTGTTTTACCTGAGACAATGGTATTGCGTGGTCATGAGTTTACCAAATGGGGTGTACTCGGTGCTATTGCCGTCGGTTTATTGGTGGGTGCGTTGATGAGCATCATTACTGAGTATTATACGGCAATGGGCAAAGGCCCGGTTAAATCCATCATTCGTCAATCCTCAACAGGACATGCCACGAATGTAATTGGTGGTTTGGCCGTTGGTATGGAGTCTACTTTTTTACCCATACTTGTTTTAGCCGGTGGTATCTGGGGCAGTTATACATGTGCAGGTTTATATGGTGTGGCTATTGCTGCCGCCGGTATGATGGCAACTACAGCGATGCAGTTAGCGATCGATGCATTTGGCCCTATTGCAGATAATGCGGGTGGCATTGCTGAAATGAGTGAGTTGCCAAAAGACGTTCGTGAAAAAACAGATGTACTCGATGCGGTTGGTAATACAACTGCTGCTACCGGTAAAGGTTTTGCAATCGCCTCTGCTGCATTAACAGCGCTGGCATTGTTTGCTGCCTTTGTTGGTGTTGCAGGTATCACGGGCATTGATATTTATAAAGCCCCGGTATTGGCAAGCTTATTTGTTGGTGGTATGATCCCATTCATCTTCTCTTCACTGGCTATTCGTGCAGTGGGGCAGGCTGCCATGGCAATGGTGGAAGAAGTTCGCCGCCAGTTCAAAACAATTCCTGGTATCATGGAAGGAACCGGTAAACCGGAATATGATAAATGCGTTGCTATTTCAACACAAGCTTCTATTAAGAAGATGATGCTGCCGGGTGCAATTGCAATTGTATCTCCATTGATCATTGGTTTTATAATTGGTCCCGAGGCACTAGGTGGTTTTTTAGCCGGTGCTACCGTGAGCGGCGTGTTGATGGGAATGTTCCAGAACAATGCCGGTGGTGCATGGGATAATGCAAAGAAAAGTTTTGAAAAAGGTGCTGAGATCAATGGCCAGATGTATTATAAAAAATCAGAGCCGCATAAAGCTTCTGTAACGGGTGATACGGTTGGCGATCCGTTTAAAGACACATCGGGCCCTTCGATGAATATCCTGATCAAGCTGATGTCAATTGTTTCATTGGTCATTGCTCCTACCCTTGCGAAAATTCACAGTGGTGAAAATGGAGTGACTGCGCAAAATAAATTCGAGTTAAAAGAAATTCGAAATACGAATACGGATAATACTACGACTGCAACGTATGATAATACGTTAGAAGCTGCATTAGAAAAAGATGGTTTGATCAAAGGCGATTATACGCTTGAGTTTACAGAGAATGGAATGATCATAAATGGCAAAAAAGTTTCTGATGAACTGTATAATAAATACAAAGACTTAATTCCCGGTACATCAAAATAATTAGACAGATACATGAGAAAAACGAGCTCCGCTGAAAGGCGGAGTTTTTTTTGCTTGTTAATAGCGTAAACCATCAACGCCCGGTAAAAGCAAAACCATTGTAGTGCAAACACCAAAGCTACTGATCTCAAAAAAACATATTTCGACTCCAGACAGGTAGGGTTTTTGTACAAGCCATCCTATCGTTTAACTCACTAAAATCATTCAAATGAAAAAGCAATTCCCGCTGGCTGTATTTATTTCCTTTATTTTTTTCTGCTCCTGTAACAGTAATACAAACAAAACAGAAGAGGAAACTAAAGAAGATACTGCAATAACTTCTACTCCAACCGATACATCTGTTCATGAAATGCGTGTGGATACAGCCACAAAACCATTGATGGCACATGCCGAAGCAAAACTATCCGGTACTTATTCAGATACTACAGTCGATGGAACTGCCGTGTTTGATTCAGTAGCCGGTAATAAAGTGAAAATGGTTTTGACACTAACCATATCTAAGAAAGCCGGAAAATCTGTTGCAGTTCATATTCATGAGCATGGCGACTGTGGTGATACGGGTAAACTGGCACATGGACATTGGAATCCCGGTAATACACAACATGGCAAATGGGGTTCAGCAAATTTTCATGCCGGTGATATTGGTAATGTAAAATTGAATTCAGCCGGCAAAGGAACGCTGACATTAACTACTAATCTATGGTCTATTGGAGGAACTGCTGATAAGAATATTGTCGGCCGGTCTATTATTGTGCATGGCGGCATGGATGATTATAAAACACAACCTTCCGGTAATTCCGGTGGCCGAATCGGTTGCGGGGTAATAAAAGAATAATGAAGTTCACGCAAAGCCGTTGATGTTTGCAACGGCTTTATCCTATTTTAACTATCGAATGAAATATCAGTGCCAACGGCTAGTTTCTGCTGTGCGGTTAACAAATATATCTTCACTATTATAGCTGCATCGGGAGTTGTGTAAATTTCATTCTGCTCGGGGTCTTCGTACCAACTCACACAAAAAATAATGAATTTGGATGCGAGACGCCGAGCTAATAAGTCGTCGATAACTCGTCAAGTCCACCGACCTTTAATATTTCAGTAATTTCGTTGTCGGTAACCACAAAATTTAACCATCGACAAATGAAAACAACAAATAATAAGATCCTGATCACCGGCGGAGCCAGCGGCATCGGTTTGGCATTAGCTGAACGATTTATTGAAAATGGAAATACTGTAATTATCTGCGGCAGACGTGAAACTGCATTAAAAGAAGCTTCGGTAAAGCTGCCATCTGTTATAACAAGAGTTTGCGATTTGTCTATTGATACTGAAAGAGAACGTCTCTTTAAATGGATCTCAGAAGAACATCCGGATCTGAATGTATTAGTTAATAACGCCGGTATTCAACAATGGATGTCCATTTCAGACAGCGATTTTTTTACAAGGGCTAAAGAAGAAATTACGATCAACATCGAAGCGCCGGTTCATTTAACTTACTTGTTCCAAAATTTAAAGTCGCTTACCACTATCATGAATGTGACTTCAGGTCTGTCATTTGCCCCACTTATTAAAACACCTGTCTATTCGGGCACAAAAGCTTTTTTTCATTCTTTTACTGTTTCATTAAGACAACTGCTTAAGTCTAAAAATATAGAAGTTATTGAAATAATACCCCCTGCATTGAATACCGATCTCGGAGGCAAAGGCATTCATGACTTTGCACCGCCGGTAAGTGGTTTTATTGAATCCATATTCAAACAACTGGAAGAAGGCAAGACCGAGCTTACTTATGGCTTTACTGAACAGGTATCCCAGGCAGGCTCAGAGGTGTTAAGAAAATCTTTTGAGTAGATAAATCAACTCAACTGATAGCAACTGTGTATGATGATAACCTCAGGTCATAAGCTGAGTTGTGAAAATTAGGGCGCCACACCAATATAATTCAATTAAACCAATGGATGACTTTTTAAAAGCAGCAATAGCTGAAGCAAAAACCGGCCTTAAAGAAGGTGGAATCCCTATTGGATCAGTGATTGTTCATAATGGTAAAATAATAGGTCGGGGCCATAACAAAAGAATACAAAAAGGAAGTGTTGTCCTTCACGGAGAGATGGACGCTTTCGAAAATGCCGGCAGGCAACCGGCGTCTGTCTATAAAGAATGCATCATCTATACAACCCTCTCTCCTTGTCCCATGTGTACCGGCGCTATATTGTTATATGGAATTCCCAAAGTGATTATTGGTGAAAACAAAACGTACCTGGGTGCAGAAGGGTTGTTGATCCAAAATGGAGTTGATGTAACGGTCGTTAATGACAAGGAATGTATTGAAATGATGGAAAATTTTATAAAAGAGAATCCCGCATTGTGGAATGAAGATATCGGAGTATAATATCAACAGCTCTTTCAAGGGCCGGAAATTGATTTTTGCCAATGAGGAAATTATCTATTATAGCCTATTTCTTTATTTTTTTACAGGGATCGATGATTCGAATACCCCTGGGGGTTCTATTAGTAACCGGTCTATTTGACGCCGAACCGATAATGAAAATCTTAATAGCCTAGCTGACCTTTCTTTGATCTCCCTGGTAGTTATTTCCTTTAACGATAACACAAAGACAAGTTTAGTTGTACAAATTACTTCCTATTTTTTACTGTTACTTCCGTTGCTTAAAATAGTTTCATCTTTTCCTTTGGAAAAGTTTGATTATTTTTTGTTTTTATTTCCTGCTGCTTTTTTTGTACTAACATTTCCGTTATCCATTGTCCTGTCATACAGAAAATACAAACGGCAAGTAAAAATTATCCCGGAAGGTTTGCAGTAAACATAAAATTCTCCGCCTTGCTGTTCTATCCGCAACCCATATTTTAATAACTTCGATTATAGTTGATATACCAGGATGTTTATCACATTTAGGATATCAAATGAAAAACAATAATCTTAACAAATGAATGAATCAGAAACCCACTATCGGAAACTCGAACGAATGTATTTATCCGCCCCGGTCAATAATGAATTGTATAATGGAATTACCATTAACATCTCGCAAGAGAAAACCGAGCTTACTTTAAAGATCGAACCAAAATTCTTTCATGCGGCCAATGCGATCCATGGGTCTGTTTATTTTAAACTGCTGGATGATGCCGCATTTTTTGCTGTGAATTCAATTGTACAGGATGTATTTGTTTATACGGTATCCTTCAATACGCAATTGCTGAGACCTGCTTCAGGCGGAATAATAAGATCAGTTGGTGAATTAAAATTCAAATCAACGAACTTGTTTATTGCCGATTCGAGTTTGTATGATGAGAATAATAAGCTGATCGGCAGAGGTTCGGGTAATTTTATGAAAAGTAAGATTGAACTGACTGAAAAGATCGGATATAAATAAAGCTCTATGATTATTCTCAGACCTGCTCAATTCTCCGACCATGTCGCCATCGCAAATCTTCACGCCGAAAGCTGGCGACAAAATTATCGTGGTATTTATAGCGATAACTTTTTAGATAATGAAGTTGAGCAAAACCGGTTAAATGCATGGAATAAGCGGTTTGAATTCCGCGACCCCAACCAGTATGTCACTATTGCGACGCTTAATGAAACCCTTGTCGGGTTTTCATGCATATTACTAGATCATGATCCTGTTTTTGGCTCGCTGCTGGATAACCTGCATGTTTCATCCAATATTCAAAACTCAGGCATCGGGAAATTGCTGATGAAGGACTGTGCTAAAACAATTCTTGCCAATATCAATGATCCTAAAATGTATTTATGGGTATATGATGTAAACAAAAATGCAAGGGCTTTTTATGAACGAATGAAGGGAGAATGTTTTGAAATAACGGAGAAACAAAATGAAGATGGCACACGATCAGTCACCTGCAGATATGTTTGGAATGACGTCTCAGTTTTTATTTAACTGACAGATTAGTTGGCCACAGAGGGCCACTGAAAATAAAAAGAGCCACGGATTTCTGTGCACTCTGGAGTTCTCGATAAAAGCTCTGGGGTTCTCTGTGGGCTAACCTGTATTCAGGCTACTTCAAAACAATTGCCCCCAACGGCGGTAAATTCACGGTAAGCTTATACACCTTGTTTTTCTTATCAACCAGCTCACATCGTATATCCGGGTTATACACATCCCCTGTTCCCCAATATTTTTTTTGATCGCTGTTGAATATTTCTTCTGTATAAGCTTTGCCTTCCACATGAATTACCCAGTCATGCCTTGTTACCGGTGTAAGATTTAAAACGATCAGCAGATCATTCTTTGGCTTTTTCCCCTTTCGTTTATACACCACTACGCTTTCTGCACGATGGTTCAGGTCTACCCATTCAAACCCATCAATATGAAACTGGTTCTCATAGAGTGCCGGTTCATTTTTTAATAACCCATTCAGATCAGTAACACAATCTTTCAATAACCGG
>Ga0105249_10001393_pt1 | contig 21161 bp, 22 predicted proteins | sample KBSS44metaG_FD_81522 | JGI IMG/M metagenome (GOLD analysis project Ga0105249, IMG submission 81522) | Switchgrass rhizosphere microbial communities from Kellogg Biological Station, Michigan, USA - KBS S4-4 metaG | ecosystem: Host-associated > Plants > Roots > Rhizosphere > Soil | place...
GAATTTAAAGAAAATCACCAGGGCTATATCGATCTTATCATTAATGAAATGCTCCCGGTGATCGCAAAAGAAAAACTGGCAGATTATATTGATGTGTTTTGCGAAACCGGTTTTTTCTCACCGCAGGAAACGGAAACCATTTGTAAAGCCGGAATGAGTTATGGGTTGAAACCAAAAATTCATGCTAACCAGTTGAATCAATCCGGTGGTGTTGAAACAGGTATCAAATTAAATGCTGTTTCAGTTGATCATCTTGAAACCATGAATGAAGAGACAATAAAATTATTAGCAGGGTCAAAAACAATCGGAACGTTATTACCGACGGCTGCTTTCTTTTTAAAAATGTCCTTTCAACCTGCCAGGCAATTGATCGATGCAGGATGTGCAGTTGCACTGGCAAGTGATTATAATCCCGGATCGTCGCCGTCAGGTAATATGAATTTAGTGATAGCTATGAGTTGCATACAAATGAAAATGTTACCCGAAGAAGCAATTAATGCAGCAACGATAAATGGAGCTTATGCAATGGAGTTGGAAAATAAGGTGGGCAGCATTACAATCGGCAAAAAAGCAAACCTCATTTTCACAAAACAAATACCAACACTTGCCTATATTCCTTATGCTTTCGGAACAAACCTGATCGATAAGGTTATGATCAATGGCGAATTTATTTCCTAAAAAAAATATTCACAAACAATTCCTAACTTTTATAATAGGTACAGGTTTGTTGCGAATGCCCAAAACGGCAACTAGTTTTTACTTACTTTCGCCGGGTATTTAAACCGTTATGCCTGAACATTCTCACCAGCTTGCAGCGATCCTTTTTGCCGATATAGTCGGGTACACTGCCATGATGCAGGAAGATGAAGAACTGGCCGTACAAAAACTCACAAGATTCAGAGAGGTGTTAGAAGTAATTTCCGGGGAATTCAATGGAAAGATCATTCAATATTATGGTGACGGAAGCCTGATTTTGTTTCAAAGCTCCACCGATGCTGCCGAATTTGCCAAATTATTACAGGAGGATCTGCAGGAATCGCCACAGGTGCCTGTGCGAATAGGCATCCATATGGGTGATGTTCTTCTTCAGGATGGTAACGTTTTCGGAGATGTGGTTAATATTGCTTCACGCCTCCAATCATTGGCCCCTGCGGGCGGCATTTATATTTCAGAAGTGGTATACAGAAATATCGAAAACAAAAAAGGCCTCGATGCAGTTTACCTGAAAGAAGTAAGCCTGAAAAATATTAAGACGCCGGTTCATATTTATGAATTAGTAACCGAAAATGGTAATCTCACGCTGGATTCAGTTTTAAAAGAAAATGCCAACGAATTAAAAATCTCCCGAAACAGCATTGCCGTACTTCCTTTTGAGAATATGAGCAGTGACCAGGAACAGGAATATTTTAGTGATGGGTTGACCGAAGATATCATTACACAGCTTTCAAAAATAAAAGCTTTAAAAGTCGTTTCCCGTACTTCAGTGATGCAGTATAAAAAAAATCCCAAACCCATGAAGGAGATAGGAAAGGAGTTAGGAGTTGCATCGATACTGGAGGGAAGTGTAAGAAAAATCGGTGAACAGGTTAGGATCACCGCACAGTTGATAAATGCCGGAACGGATGATCATCTTTGGGCTGAGTCTTATGATCGCCCCGTGAAAGATCTTTTCAATATCCAGAAAGACGTAGCTACTGCAATTGCCCAGGTATTGAATGCGAAAATTTCAAATAAAGAAACACAGAGTCTCGAAAAGAAACCAACTACTGATCTCCACGCCTACGATCTTTATCTACGGGGCAGATTTTTGATCGAGAAAAGAAATAAGACAGATATGCTGATGGCAAGGGAGCTTTTTCAGCAGGCTGTAAAAATTGATAAATCATTTGCCAATGCTTACTCAGGCCTCGCAGATACTCATTTACTCGCTTCATTCAGGGGATATGACGACCCGAAAACAATGCTGCCCGTTGCCAAGCAGCATATTGATACGGCTATGAAATTAGATCCGCAGTCTGGTGAAACACATGCATCGTTGGGTTATTATTATCATCAGATATTCGAATGGAGTAAGGCGGAAAAAGCGTATCGAAAAGCGATCGTCCTGAACGCGGCTCAATCCAATGTTTATTTATGGCTGGGACTGATATTGGAATCAAAAGGTGATATGGAGGAAGCCATGAATCTTTACAATGAGGGCTGCAATATCAACCAGCTCTGGATCTATTTACTGCAACACAGGATAAGAGCCTTGGCAAATAGCACTAACGAAGAGGAAGTAATATTGCTGCAAAAAAGCCTGATCGAAAAATTCTCCTATGATCCGATTTTGCAAAAAGAGCGATATGGTGAATTAGCAAGATTATATTGGTTTTTAGGTAAAGAACAGGAAGCAATTCTTGCCGCTCTGAAATCGGGAAACCAGGGGTTGGTGGAATTTTTTAAAACAAAAGATATTACCCGGTTGATACTTGAGGCCAATGATTTTTACAATAAAATGAAAACCGAAAATGAATATGTATCCAATATGTGGATAGGAATTGAATTTGCCAAAGCAGGCGCCCGTGAAAAGGCCTTAGAGTTTTTTAATCTTGCTATAGAAGCGAAAGAACCCGCCATTACATTGTTATTGGTTCGCCATTATGACTTTCTCAATATAAAATATTTGAACCTTGTTCCCCTCGCCAGGAAGATCAGGATGCTTATTCAATTCTGAATAAACCATCCATCTTTTCAATTGCGTAAAATCGATTAAGCGCTTCGTATAATTCCCAGTTGCTTTTTGTGAAATGCCCGATAAGGAAGCAAATACTGCAGATGTTTATGCAATGAAATATGGACTTACGGAGTTTTATTTCAATCTTTCGATCCCCGATTTTTAAAATCAAAATTTTATGAAAAGACGAATCCTTTATCTATCCGTTTTTATCCTGGTCATAAGCTTTATGGCCTGTAAAAAAGAAAAAAGCCCTGAGAATACTACTACTACTGAGGACATGGCTGCACATTCAGATGATGAGTCACAGTTTTCAACAGAACTGGATGCTATTATTAATGAAAGTAATATAGCGCTTGAATCTGAAGTATCATTTTCCGGTCGTTTAAGTAGCCAAAGCCAGGAAATATTCTGTGATGCAAATGCTGTAATTGATACAGTAAGTAATCCAAGGACGATTACCATAACGTATAATGGTAACAATTGCATCCCCACCCGTACCCGTACAGGCAGCATTGTTATTTCAATGGCACAGGGCGTAAAGTGGAAAAACGCCGGCGCTTCCGTAAGTGTCAGTTTTCAAAATGTAAAAATTACCAGGACAAGAGACAATAAAAGCATTACACTTAACGGTACTCAAACGTTTACGAATGTAAGCGGTGGCTTACTGGCCAACTTGTGGCAGGTAAACACGATTACTCATCGTATCAGTAGCAGCAATCTATCAATTTCATTTAATGATGGCAGCCAACGCAGCTGGCAGGTGGACAAACAAAGAGTATTTACCTATGATAATGGTTATGTGATAACAACAACCGGCTTGCATACAGAAGGAGCTACTACAGGTATCGCAGAGTGGGGTACTAACCGCTTGGGTAATTCATTTACTACAGCCATCACCACACCTTTAATAATTCGTGAAGAATGCGGTTTTAGACTGACTGAATGTGCCGTGCAACATAAAACAAACTTATTTACGGCAACGGTAACGTTCGGATTGGATGTAGATGGTAACCCAACTACATGTCCCGCCGGCAATTACTATTTTAAAGTTTTATGGACCGGCCCGAATGGCGGAACAGGTACTGTTATTTTGCCTTACTAATCTTTAAACATATTACCTTGAGCTGAATCGCCCCGGTTGGACCGGGGCGATTCTTTTTTTATAGCTTTGGAACTTCGAGATTTTATATAATACTCATCAAGCAGGCAATCAATGAAACATTAATTAAGAATTTAACATGCTTCGACTCAATTTTAAACCTTTTCCTGAGCTGGAAACACAACGATTACTATTGCGAAAAATAAAACATAAGGATGCTCCTGAAATATTTTTTCTTCGCTCTGATGAGAGCGTTTTAAGATACCTGGGCAGAGGGCCGGATAAGGAAATTAAGCAAGTAAGAGATTTTATAAAAGCGATCAGGAAGAGTATGGCTGCGAATGATTCAGTCATCTGGGCAATTACGTTAAAAGAAGATCCTTCAAAACTGATCGGCACAATTTGTCTCTGGAATATTCAGAAACACAATTACCGGGCAGAGATCGGGTATGTGCTGCACCCGGATTACTGGCGTAAAGGAATTATGAAAGAAACAATCCAAAAAGTATTGGAATATGGATTTAACACAATGCAATTACATAGTGTTGAAGCAAGACTGCAACCGGAAAATAATGCATCGATCGCTTTATTGGAATCAACAGGTTTCGTTAAGGAAGGCTATCTTAAAGAAGATTTTTATTTCGATGGTAAATTCCTGGACACACTTATATACTCCCGCCTGCAGCAATCACTGCCCGGTTGACATAAGCTAATAAATTCAAAAGGATTAAAGTACGATGAGGCTGTTGCTGCCGCCGAACTCATTCGGTACTGACTCCACCTCAGGTTCATTCAACCACAAATTTTCATTGACGAGGTATTTGAATTCGTGTTTAGACTCCTTAGGTAAATTCACATCAGCGCTGAACGTTCCGTCTTTCTTTTTACTCATTGTAATGGATTGTTTCCAGTCATTATTCAATCCCAATATTCGAATTGAATCTGCATTATCAGCAGCAAAAGTGAATTTTACTTTACAATAATCTTTTGTTTTGTAATATGTCTTCTGTACCATTTTCTTTTTAAAATTTTAAACAGGTTAATGAATTTTTTGAGCTATGATTTCCTGTCAAAAACAACTCCCGCCACTTAATACAGTGTCCTGGCAAAAGTAACCCCCGCCGACTCTAAATTTTTTTTTAGTTACCAACGATTGTTACTAAACAGACATTCAGCCCATCCTTTTCAACATAATAAGATTGGTATGTGGATATTTATTTGAAGAATAATTTGGGTTGTAATTATTTTCAAACTCAGTTTGACCACTAATTTATTTTATGCAACCAAAACAGTTTGGAATTTTTTCACTGCCTGTTATTGTAGGCTCGCTTGGATTTTTTGTTGATATCTATGATCTTTTGCTTCACAGTATCGTACGCATTTCAAGTTTTACTGAACTGCATGTGCCAAAAGAGGACCAGGGAAGAATTGGCGAGTCAATTGTCAGCTGGCAAATGGGTGGTCTTGTTGCCGGTGGTATTATTTGGGGCATCCTGGGCGACAAAAAAGGAAGAAAGAATGTTTTGTTCGGTTCTATTTTACTCTATTCGTTAGCTACCATTGCAAACGGTCTTGTTACAAATATTGAACAATATAAATGGGTAAGAGTGATTGCGGCATTGGGACTAGCTGGTGAATTAGGGGCAAGTATAACTTTGACCAGTGAATTATTGCCCAAAGAAAAAAGAGGCATCGCTGCAACCATCATTGCAACCAGCGGAGTAATGGGAACGATTGCTGCTTATTTTATTCACGATCTGAGTGGCAAGGACTGGCGGCTTTGTTATTTTATTGGTGGAGGAATGGGTATTGCATTATTGTTTTTACGCATACGCATACTGGAAAGCGGTATTTATGATAAGGTAAAACAATCCACTGCAGAAATGGGAAATTTTTTAATGCTCTTTAATAAACCCGAGCGCCTTTTACGCTATATCCGTTCTATATTAATTGGCTTACCGGTTTGGTTTGTTATCGGAATTTTGATCAGTTTTTCAAATGAATTTGCCGATAAATTTGGAATCAAAGATTTTGATCAGCCGAAATCATTGATGCTGCAATATGTGGCCCTGGCATTTGGTGATATGAGCGCCGGCTTACTCAGCAATTATTTTAAAAGCCGGAAGAAAACCTTGTTTATCTATTATGGGATCGTAAGTTTTTTCATCGCCCTGTTTTTTATTACGAAGGGTGGAGGCAGTGCTGCAAACATGTATCTTATTTGCATGGGATTGGGTTTTGGTTCAGGTCTCTCCGTTTTATATATCACGATGAGTGCAGAACAATTTGGTACCAACTTACGTGCAACGGCTGCTATATCCATACCCAATATGGTGAGAGGTTTTTTGCCATTAATAATTCTGCTGTTCCGCTTTTTAAGAGATAAAAACAGGATTGGCGACTATGTAACTGCAGCCTGGGTAACGGGCGCCATCGTAATTGCCTGCGGGTTTATAGCTGCTTTATACACTAAAGAAACCTTTGGTAAAGACTTGAATTTTGTGGAAGAGTGATCTCCCGTGACTGCAAAAAATATTTCTGATACTGACCATTTTTTCTCATCTTACTAATAAGATAATTTTTTGCGATGGAATATATTAAAGCATGCCTGCTATCCGAATTGCCAAACAATAGCCAGAAGATCATTCAATTTGGTCCGCAGAAAGTAGCGTTATTTCATTACAACAATGAAATAACTGCGCTTGCCAATGCTTGTCTGCATAAAGCTGGACCATTAGGATTGGGAGTGGTGGAAAATAAATATGATGGAATGTATGTTACCTGTCCCTGGCATGGCTGGGAATATAATATTAAAACGGGTTCAGCGCCTCCGGGTTATAAAGATCAGCAGGCGGTGTATGAAGTAAAGATCGAAGACGATTCTATTTTGCTAAGCGCCCAGCCGATAAAAAAAGCACATCGTGAGTTACATGATCTGAAAGAGATCGAAGATTTGATCAAATTGGATTACCTCACAACTCCGGAGTCAAAAAATATTTTAGGTATCTCGGCAACCAATATGAATACTCATGTGCCACGGTATAGCACATCGGAAGCGGCATTGGAGATAGCTTTACAATATGCACAGGAGAAACATGGCGCCGCAACTAAAATGATCAGGCTGCGTGATCTGAAGTTCCGGGCATGTGAAGGTTATTACAGCCAGCACATGAATGCATGTACATGGCCCTGCAGCATAACAGAAATGCAACCCAATGATGGAATGACACCTGTGTACCGGGATATGATCTTATGGGCCGATATTGTTCTGCTGGCAACACCTATACGGTGGGGTAATCCATCCTCGCTGTATTTCAGAATGGCAGAACGATTGAATTGTGTACAAAACCAGATCACAATAAAAGATAAAGTGCTGGTAAAAAATAAAGTGGCTTCATTCATTATTACCGGGGGGCAGGATAATATTCAGCAAGTGGCAGGACAGATGATGGTTTTCTTTACTGACCTTGGATTTACATTTCCACCATTTAGTTTTTTGGGATGGAGCAGGGGATGGACTGCCGAGGATATGGATAAAAATGTATTACAGTTTAAAAAAAGTCAGTACATACAACGAACTGCGAGAGAAATGGTGGACAACTGTATTGAAACACTGTGCCAGGTTAAACATATTCATACAGAAGCAATGAAAGCACCTAAGCCACATAAGCAGGATTCTTTGACTGCGGATATGATCAATCCGGATATGAATGTGTAAATGGCATTTATTTTTTCACGGCCGGTTCCGTAGTTGAAAAATCAGTTTCCTCAAAGATGCAATCGCAGTTGCAATTCTTTGGTTTGAGCTTATCAGTCTCTTTAATTTCTTTATCTATATCCTTGACCTTTTTATCGGCGGCACGAATTGAATCAGCATTCAAGGAAGGTTTTACCGTTACATTCATTTGCTTTGCACCTAATGATGCAATTGCTTTATCAAATTCATCTTTTGTGGTTTCTTTTACTTCAACTTCTAATTCCTGTTTTAGACCGGTTGTAAATTCTTTTAAAGCATAACCGATCTTATCATCTTTTTCTGAAACAGCGAGTATGTATGCTTTTGTATTTTGGGGTAATGGTATTGAACCACTTTTATTGAAGAATGCAAGCTCTTCAGGATTCCTATCAGCTGGTCCTCCTTGACCATAGACGTTGTATGAGGGAATGATAATAAAAGTGTTGATTCTGTCTTTCCAATCACCAATAAGTTTGACAAATAACTCACTTTCTTTTACTTCCTCTCCAAGTTTACTCATTAGTATATCAATATTGTACCAACCGAACGTTTCTACTCTAAATTGATAATACGTTGCCTGGTAATTGTCTGGTGAAACTTTCCAACTAAAATCCTGTGCTAGGGATCGTTGCGGTTGAATGGGCCAGGTTGGGTCAGGTACAACAGTAGTCATTTTCGCATTATTCTCTTTAATGAATTCTTCTCTTTTTTCTTCCTGAACAGTTTTCAGTTTATTTAGTAAACGTATTCTCTCCGTATAATTCAGGCAACTATCATAACAACCACCTTCGCCATCAACCGGGCCTCCGGAATATGGAATACTCAATCTGTCACTTTCGTTTTGAATGTACTTGTAAATATTTTCAAGTTCTTTTGATGTTAAATTAAAAAATGGTCCATCCGTGGGAGAATAGGAATGCATATTGCATTCATACCATCGGAGCCAGTCTAACTCATGCATTTTTTTAGCTGAAATCTTTTTGGAACTATCTGTCTTGCTACGCCTCATAATATCAGCATCATTAATCCACGATGAGTCTTTTGTTTCAGAACTTATTCGGGCTAATAACCCTATGTATGGATGTGCTCTATACCCCCAGTAATTTTCATCTCTATCTTCTGTTAAGGGAAATCTTTTTAAAAAATGAGCAAGAGGTGGGCCTACAACCTTAGACTCAATAGCATGACAACTTGTACAAAGTCTTTCAAATAATAGTCTTCCACTGTCGGTTGCTATTAATTGTTTATTCTTAGGCAATGCAACCGGATTTACCCAATTGATCTTCCCATTCGTATTCACTTCTCCTTTATATAACTGCATCTCGCTATTAAGATTATTAGATGGTAATGCAACCTGAAATGCTTTGGTAATCTTTACATTTTTTTCTTTTGCATTAACATAAATCATCCCGCCGCTGCTTAATGGTTCTCCATTACTGGTTGTCGTTAATCCACCTTTTATTATGTCAGCCGTTGTATAGGCTTCTTTTATTTCAAGTGTAACTGAATTACCATTCTCAGCATTCAATGATCCTTTGGGAATATTTAATAAAGCTCCACCAGGCGTTTGCAGCAGAGTGTCCTTATCCGTATCAATAGTGAATTGCTCCGTTTTCAGATTATCCGTACTGAATAACTTTTTTTGAGTGCTGTTACAACTAAACAGAATTGCTAAACCAACAACAAGCAACGGAATGATATATTTCATAAACAGGGTTTGAGGAATGAGATGCCTATTGATTCCATTTTACATAAAATAGTAACCCTGAAATTTTACGATTCTTAAAAACTTATGAATTGACCAGTTGGAAAGCTTCACCCAAACATTCCGGAATATCCCCGGCAATCATAGCTTCCTGCGAATATTTTTTTGCTGCAAAATCACCGGCCAATCCATGTAAGTAAACACCAAAAATAGCAGCTTCTACTTCTGCATAGCCTTGTGCGAGCAGCGAAGTAAGAATGCCTGTGAGCACATCACCACTGCCGCCAGTGGCCATGCCTGCATTACCGGTGCTGTTAAAAAATCCTTTGCCACCCGGTGTTGCAATAAAGCTATGATGACCTTTTAATACAATAATGAGTTTATATTCTTTTGCTTTTTGCTGCACCAATTGCAATGTTTCAAAATCATGATTTGTTTTTCCGAATAATCTTTCAAATTCCTTTGGATGGGGTGTAATGATAGAGTAGGGAGGAAGTTGATCAAGAAGATTCTTATTTTCTGCGATCAATGTCAATGCATCTGCATCCAGTACCATTGGTTTTTTAAATTGTGCAACCACACTTTGCAATAATTGATGATGGCTTTCATATAAACCAAGACCGGGTCCAATACCGATTGCGTTGAACCGTGCAAGTCCTTCAGCAATCTCAATATAATCCTTAAAGCCACTGATGCTGCACATCGCTTCCGGTACAGATTCCTGCATTATTTCGTAACCTGTTTTAGGAGTATAACAAGTGAGCTTGCCAACTCCACTTCTTAAACATCCTTTTGCTGCAAGCACTGCTGCACCCATCATACCTGTGCTCCCTGCAATCAGGGCTGCATGTCCATAATGACCTTTATGTGTAAAACGATTACGTGGTTTATAGATCGCTTTTATGATCTCTGCATCAATAATCTCGTAGGTTGTAAAGAGATCATCATAAAACTGCGGATGCAAACCGATATCAAGAATATGAACGTTGCCAACCGCTTTTGCATTTTCTTCAGCTAAGAAAGCAGGTTTATAACATTGAAAACTTAACGTATGCGTTGCCAATATTGTTGTATTACCCTTCGATGATTCGTCAGCATACAAACCAGATGGCATGTCGATACTGATGACCTCACAGCCGGACGAATTGATATGATCGATCAGTCTTTGGGCAAGACCTTCAACCGGACGGTTCAATCCTGAACCAAATAATGCATCGATAATTATTTCACCAAAAGCAAATTCATGAAAATTTTCTTGCGTTTGTATATAACGAATATCAGCAGTGGGTTTCTTTTTTAGTTTGGTAAGATTTTGCTGAAAATCATCCGTTCCCGGGATGCCTGTTTCAAGAATATAAACAGTTACAGGGTTATTTTTCGATAACAGTCTTGCCATCGCAAGCCCATCACCACCATTATTACCCTTTCCGCAAAAAATAGTAAAATGATCCCCGTTATAATCATTTTGCTCCAGCCATTTTACACAGGCCACAGCGGCTCTTTCCATTAATTTAATGGAAGCAATAGGTTCATTGGCTATTGTGTATTTATCCCATTCTTTTATTTGAGCTGAGTTAAGAATTTTCATCCGGTGCTGAATTCAGCCCAAAGTTGAGGAAAGAATCTTAATTATTGGGGATACTTGTTACCTTCTTGTTTTTGATGCAACAGCTCTTTCTAATTTAGGCGTTGTTTTGGCTTCACCCATGCTTAACGAATCCGTCTCTTCGTCGTCGTCTGATTTTCCGCCCGGGAAATACGGACCAAAGCTATTATAACACTTTGATGCGGTATGATAAATTTTCCAGGAGAGCCGATTGCCTAAAATGATAATGGTTGCTTTCTCATCCGTCAATCTTGCAAAGGCAGAATTAAAGCCATGCCAGCGACCATTATGGTAAATAACTTTTTTGCCGCTCGGCAATAACATCATCCGAAAGCCTAAGCCATAATTGTGAACAGAAGGTCTTTCTAAACTGTAAGGAGTGAAAGCTGAATCCAATAATGCTTTATTGATGAATTGTTCAGTATATAATGCCTGGTCCCATTTCAACAGGTCACGGGGAGTAGAGAACACGTTCTTATCACCATAAGTGCCTTCCAGGTTATCATATTCCCATGGCCTGCCACCAGCAGTATATGACTGAAGAACCTTCGCTGAATCACTCCATGTAAATATGAATGTATTGTTCATTTGCAATGGTGTGAAAAAATGTTGCTGCATATAGGTTGGGAATGGCTGACCTGTGAGTTTTTCAATGATCATCGCCAGCAAAACAAAATTTGTATTTGAATAGGCAAATCTTTTACCTGCGATAAAATCAGCATTCGGTTTTTTGTTGATCAAAAAATCAAGCACATCCTGGTTATAGACCATTTTCTTTCTATCCCATTTACTGTTTGGAATAAAATAAACATAGTTCGGAAGACCGCTTCGATGACTAAGCAACATTTTCACTGTTACAGCAGGATAAGGGAAGCCGGGAAAGAATTTTGTTAAGCTGTCCTGGAGACTTAATTTACCTTGCTGCACTAATTGCAATAATGCAACGGCCGTAAATGTTTTACTTGTTGATGCTATATGAAAAGGAGTATTTGCAGTTACTGAATCAGGGCCTTTCAAATTTGTAAAACCTTTATAGTGCTCATAAATAATGTTACCGTCTTTGGCAACAAGAATACCACCGTTAAAATTTCCATTTAAAAGTTCACTTTCCATGATGCCGGATATCGAACGATAAAATTTTCGGAACTCAGTTTTGCTAATTTGTACAGGTGTTGGCGGATAAAATTGAAGAGAATCTTCAATAGGTAGGTTGGTATTTCTACCGGAAAAAAGGCTGCAGGCACAGATCAAAGAAATTGCCATGAAGAGGGTAAGAAGATATTTCATAAGGATGAATTTCAAGTCTATAAAATTAATATTTAGCAATCATAAGTCCTAACATCTGTTCTGATTTTTTATGGGCAGATATGCGCATCTTTGCGCCACGATGGAAATGCCTAAAACAAGTTATCCCAAAAACAAGATCAGGATCCTTTTTTTGGAGAACATCAGCGACGTGGCTGTAAAAAATTTTAAGCAATATGGCTATGTGCAAACTGAAAAGATCACAAAAGCCTTGACAGAAGAGGAATTGATCGATGCGATTAAAGATGTTCATATTCTCGGAATACGTTCGAAGACACAAATCACAAAAAATGTGCTAAATGCTGCTAAAAAGCTGCAAGCCATTGGTTGTTTTTGCATTGGGGTTAATCAAGTGGATCTAAAAACGGCAACAAAAAATGGTGTAGCGGTCTTCAATGCTCCTTATTCCAATACACGATCAGTAGCGGAACTCGTGATTGGCCTTTCCATCATGCTTATCCGGCGCATACCTGATAAAAATAAAGCAGCACATGAAGGCACCTGGATGAAAGATGCAAAAGGCAGTTATGAACTACGTGGTAAAACATTGGGTATTGTGGGTTATGGAAATATCGGGTCCCAGGTAAGTGTTTTGGCTGAGGCAATGGGAATGAAGGTTCAATTTTATGATGTTGAAACAAAACTACCGTTAGGTAATGCTGAAGATGCTAAATCGCTAAAGGAACTATTAAGGAAATCAGATATTGTAACATTGCATGTGCCTGACACCAGTCAAACAAAAAGTTTAATTAATAAAGCGACGCTCAAGCATTTTAAAAAAGGTGCAATACTTATTAATTATGCACGGGGAGAGGTAGTGGACCTGGAATGCCTGAGAAAATCTATTTTGGATGGACATCTGAGTGGCGCTGCTGTTGATGTATTTCCCTGGGAGCCTGAGAAGAATGGTGATCGTTTTCAAACACCCTTACAGGATCTGCCGAATGTAATTCTTACACCGCATATTGGCGGCAGCACGGAAGAGGCGCAACAGAATATCGGTGATGATGTAAGTATTAAATTGTTCAACTATCTTGAAAAAGGCATCAGCTTCGGTTCACATACGGTACCTGCTTTGGCATTACCACCGCAGGAAGGCACACATCGCATTCTGCATATTCATGAAAATGTGCCGGGTGTTTTATCTGAGATCAATACACAACTTTCAAAACATAAGATCAATATTCTGGGCCAGTATTTAAAAACAAATGAAGATATAGGCTATGTCGTGCTGGATGTAGATAAACAAATTTCCGGTAAAGCATTGCAACTGCTGAAGGAAGTGAAACATTCGATCAAGGTTAGGTTGCTGTATTAGTCAATAGTCTATGGTCATTAGTCATGTACAATATGCAAAAATTTATTTGACCAGTATGACCCATATGACCTCATTTGACTCCAAACTAACGACTGATTTCTTTTTCCCAATCAAGTAAGCCTCAATATTCGCATAAGTCTTAGATTTGCAGCCCCAAACAAAGATGAAAGATGTACACGGTTAAATTGAATTTTGAAGAAAAAGGAGTAGCACCAGTCGTTTTTAATAATGTAGAGCCGGGACAAACAATGCTTGAGCTGGCCTTGAAGAATGATATTGAATTGCATCATAATTGCGGTGGTGTTTGTGCATGCACCACCTGCCATCTATATATTGTAAAAGGGATGGAATACCTGGAAGAGATAACTGATAAGGAAGAAGATTTTATAGACAGGGCCGTGAATCCAAAACTGAATTCAAGATTAGGTTGTCAATCGCTTTTATTGGATGGTGACGGTGAGATCGAAGTAACTATTCCGGATCAGACGCAATTTTTAGGAGAGTAACTAAACCAAACCAGAAACAAATAACCAGCAACAAGTATGAGTCATTTCGAACCCCCAATACATTGGAGCGATTATGAAGACATCGCATTAAAACTATACGAACGTTTTGGTGATGATTTCAATGAAGGTAAGATCTATCGTGTACGGTTTACCGACCTGTTAGAGTGGGTCCTTCAACTTCCCAACTTCGAAGGTAAACGTGAAGAAAGTAATGAAGGCCACCTGGAGATGATCCAAAGTGCCTGGGTGTATGAGTGGAGGGACAGTCAGAAATAATTATAATTTGCAAATGTGCCGATGTGCAAATTTGCAAATACAGCATACAATTCAGGTTTTTACCCGCACATTAGCATATTAGCAAATTTGCACATTATGAATGTTCTCGAACTCTTTAAAAAAATTACCACGTTTGTTTTTGATGTTGATGGTGTATTGACCGATGGCACTGTCTTAGTGTTACCCAATGGTGTGCAGGCGCGTCAAATGCATATTAAAGATGGATTTGGTTTGCAAATGGCAGTAAAGAATGGCTTTAAAGTAATCATTATTTCCGGCGGAACTTCTGAACCTGTTATCGACAGGTTGCACAAATTAGGTATCAGGGAAGTCCATATGACCGTGTCGGATAAAAAGCAATTTCTCGAAACATGGATGAAAAAAAATGGGCTTAAATGGGATGAGATGCTCTATATGGCTGATGATCTTCCTGACCTCGAAGTGATGAAATACTGTGGAGTAAGTGCATGTCCCGCCGATGCTGTAATGGAAGTAAGAGAAGTTGCTGATTATATTTCACCGGTAAATGGCGGGTTTGGTTGTGTAAGGGATGTAATTGAAAAAGTTTTAAAAGTGCAGGATAAGTGGAACTATGCGACGGATGTTGTTTCTAAATAGTTGTTTGCCGACTGCGACTGAAATTCTAACTATCTTTCAAAAAAAAATGCATGAGATTGATCGCCGCTTTTTTCAGGATGATACGGCCCGTTAATCTCTTTTTTATTGCGTTAACGCAATTTCTTTTTCACGATTTTATTATTCGTCCCATACTTGCACGGGTTAATGAACTGCCTGTTTTGGATGGCTTGAATTATATCTTATTGTCAGCAGCATCTGTTTTGATTGCTGCAGGTGGGTATATCATCAATGATTATTTTGATATCAATATTGACCTCGTGAATAAACCGAAAGGAAATGTGGTAGACTCAATTGTTTCAAGAAGATGGGCCATTGTTTGGCATTTTATCCTAAGTTTTACGGCTGTGTTATTGAGTGCTTATATCTCATGGAAAACAGGTTTATGGTATATTGTTATTGTGAATACAATTTGTATAGCGTTGCTGTTTGGCTATTCTGTTTCATTGAAGAGAAAATTATTATCGGGCAATGTGCTGATCTCATTATTGACGGCATGGGTAATATTGATCCTGGTACTTGCCGAAGTTTGGAAAGGTTTGCATGCACCCGTTGAAAAGGCGAGAATAATCCGGCTGGGATTTTTATATGCCGGCTTTGCCTTTATTACCTCGTTGGTACGGGAAGCTGTAAAAGATGTGGAAGACATGCATGGCGATGCAAAATATGGTTGCCAAACAATGCCGATCGTTTGGGGTGTAAATGCTACAAAGGTGTATGTGGCAGTTTGGTTATTGGTTTTGATCGCTTCACTTACGATCATTCAATTCTATGTTGCGCAATTCAGGTGGTGGTGGCCGATCGCCTATAGTGTGCTGTTAATTATTTTGCCGCTATTATTTTTTTTATACCGGCTATATCATTCCAAAACAGAAAAAGATTTTCATTTCATGAGTAATCTTGCCAAGTTCATTATGCTCACAGGTATTTTATCCATGATATTCTTCAAATACTATCTTTGATTCATGCAGAAAATAATTTTGGCTTCACAATCTCCGCGAAGAAAACAATTGCTGGAATGGGCCGAAGTGCCTTTTGAAATTGCAAGCAGTGATTCCGATGAAACCTATCCGCCCGGCCTGGAACCTCAAGAGATTGCCATTCATATTGCGCAAAACAAAGCAACTGCCGTTCAGCAAAAAACAAAAACAAACGATACCATACTTGCCGCAGATACAATTGTTGTTTTGGGTGAAGCTATTCTCGGTAAACCTGTACACCGGGAGGAGGCAGTTAGTATGCTGCTTGCATTGCAGGGAGAGAAACACAAGGTAATAACGGGAGTGGTTTTAAGAAAAGGTGAAAAGGAGATCAGTTTTGCAGATACTACTGAAGTTGTGTTTCATTCCTTGTCACTTGATGAAATTGAGTTCTATGTTGACAAGTATAAACCTTACGATAAAGCCGGCTCTTACGCCATACAGGAATGGATAGGGGTGGTGGGCATACGATCCGTGCACGGTGATTTTTATAATGTGATGGGATTACCGGTAAGCCGCGTAGTGAGAGAATTGCAGAAAATAAATGGCTGAATGGTTGGATGGTGAAATTGTTTTGATTGTTGGATGGTTTGATTGAATTCTGTAACTTAAATAACAATTTAGCAATCGGGCTATTTAACCATCAAACCCTTTCGCAACCATGACTGAGCGATTACTTCAATTCATCTGGCAATTCCAGTATTTCAATAAAGGAGACCTGGCAACAACAGCCGGCGAAGAGATACAAATCGTTTCACCGGGCTATTACAACACAAACCAGGGCCCGGATTTTTCTGATGCTAAAATTAAAATCGGAAAAACAGTTTGGGCAGGGACTGTTGAATTGCATTTGCAAACTTCTGACTGGAATAAACATAAACACGAAGATGATAAAAATTACAGTAATGTGGTATTGCATGTTGTTTGGGAAGATAACCGACGGCACACTGACGGCATACCGATCTTCGAATTAAAACAAAGAGTATCTAAACTTTTATTGCAACGGTATGAAGAATTAATAAATACATCTTCATTTATTCCCTGTGAAAACTCAATTCATTCTGTTCGTGATATAACATGGCAGGGATGGAAAGAAAGATTGCTGGCGGAAAGACTATTGCGAAAAGCCAAAGCGGTTCAGATCTATCAACAACAGAACAACGATCATTGGGAAGAAAGTTTTTGGTGGTTGCTGGCCCGCAATTTTGGAATGAAAGTGAATGCAGATGCTTTTGAAGCGATGGCCCGGTCTATTCCATTAAATATTCTGGCAAAACAGAAAAATCAGATTCATCAAATCGAAGCTTTAATACTGGGCCAGCCAGGATTGTTAGAAGGTAAGTTTGAAGAAGATTATCCGCAACTCCTGCAGCGGGAATACGTCTTCCAGCAGCACAAATATGATCTCCGGCCGATCAAAGTTCCGGTCTATTTTCTCAGGATGCGACCCGGCAATTTTCCTACCGTCAGGTTGGCCCAGCTCGCCATGCTGGTTCATAGTTCAGTTCATTTGTTCTCTAAAATTAAAGAAGCAGATTCGGTAGAAGATATTAAACAATGGTTTGATGTAACAGCCAATGACTACTGGCACTATCATTACCGTTTTGATGAAAGCTCTTCTTTTAAAAAGAAAAAACTGGGAATTGCCATGATCGATAATATTGTTATCAATACAGTTTGCCCGGTTCTATTTGCGTATGGTAATTATCATAATGAGATAAGGTATAAGCAAAAAGCCCTGGACTGGCTGGAAGAAATTTCTGCTGAATCCAATTCGATCACCGATGGATTTAAAAAACTCAGTATCGAAAATAAAAATGCTTACGACAGCCAGGCATTGATCGAACTGAAAAATGAATACTGTACAAAAAAACGTTGTCTTGAATGCAGCGTGGGTAATTACCTGCTAAAAACTAATTGATGTTTGCACGAACATTGCTCTCCTCCCAATTGGCATAATTATAGGGCTATTAATAACTATAAAAACTACAGTTATGCAAGATCCTGTATTTGATCGCAGACATTTAAGAGAATACCTGGTCTACGGAACAATAGCCGGGATTCTTTATACTGTGCCTGTGTGGTTTTTTTTACATAAAGCCACGTACCAGGCATCGGGAATTGCGTACATAGGCTGCATCTTGTTTATGTTCGTAATATTAATTTATTCGATCAGGCTTAACCAGAGAAAATCGGATTATCAAAGCGCCTGGCGAATGATCGTGGCCGGTCATATGGCAGTGCTGGCCGGAATAATTATTTCGGTCTTTTTATCCATACTCCTGTGTCTTATTTATATACCCGGATTCCTGGGCGGTAATAAACCGGCAGAAAATAATATCGATACAACAAGTGCGATACAGGCTATATTCTTAACAGCAACAGTCGGCAACTTTGGTGTAGGGGCATTTATTTCGTTACTGTGTTCTTATGTTATAAAGCCAAATCAAACTACTGATGAAACGCCGGGAGTATTACAGGATACAGAGGCAACGGAACCCTCAAGTAATGTGGTGCATCATCCCGGAATAACTCACTGAGACGATAAGAATTACTAAATGTTGAACGGAGCGTCGCAACAAAAGCGTCATAGTAGCAATGCCGCCGGTTACCTAAAAACAATAACCAGCAACCAGCATCAATTCCATGCGCCCCAATCTACTTTCCACTCCACATCAGGATGAATGCTCACAGCAACAGGACAAGTATTACCCGTGTTTTTAAGAATGGTCTTTGTTTTTTCATCAATGTTCTTTAGCTCATCGGGGATATGAAAAGTCAGCTCAATACCACCTACGCGACGCGGATCTGCTTTCATAATTTTCAATACTTCGATCTTTATACCTGCCAGGTCAAAACCCATTGTACGGGCTTTAATACCCATTGTTGTGATCATACAACTGGCGAGACTTGTTGCCAATGTATCTGTTGGTGAGAACCGTTCTCCTTTGCCATTATTATCCACAGGGGCATCTGTTTCAAAACTATTTCCGCTTCTTAAATGGGTACAGGTGGTTCGTAGCTCACCGTTATAGACTACCGTCGATGTCATTTTGAATATTTTGCCCTAAATTTACGTTTAAAGAGGATAAATAATTTACACCGTGAAGAAACTTATCAGCACTGCGATCATTGGTATCACCTGTTTGAGTATGGCGGCACAGCCTAACACCCGTGAAAAGCGAAATGAAAAAAAGGATGAGCGCCGGGAAAAAATTAATGCACTAAAGAAACAGGCAGAAGAAGGCACATTGGTGTATCGTAAGCAAAGCATTTTCGGGGCACAGCTTCGCACTAATGGTTACGGTGGTTTTTATGAGCTGGGAAAGATGAAGACCAATCGCAAAACAAATATTTATCGGCTCGATATAACGGAAATTAAAAATCATAAAGAAGAAAAAATTCCTGCAGGCGGTGTGATATTTGGGAATCCTTTTATTTATGGTAAGGTGAATAATTTTTACCAGGCCACCCTTGGTTTTGGCCAGCAATATATACTTGGACAAAAAGGGAATAAGAACGGAGTAGCTGTATCAATGATCTATAATGGCGGACTTGCAATAGGACTCTTGCGTCCTTATTATATCGAGATACAGGACCCTGTTACAAACGAGAACCGGTTTGTAAAATATGACTCACCGGACAGTCTTTTGTTTTTAGATGAGGCTTCCATTATTGGTGGCGGTGGGTTGAGCAAGGGCTGGGGTGAAATGAAAGTAAAACCCGGAGTATTTGCCAAAGTGGCGATGCGGTTCGATTATGGACGTTTTAACGAAGTGGTATCAGGTCTTGAGCTGGGCCTCAGTGCTGATTTTTATACTTCCAAAATACCTATTCTGCTGTATCAAAAAGAACGCAGATTTTTCTACCAGGCCTATTTGGCCGTGCTGTTTGGCAGGCGCAAGTAATCAGTGTATTTTTGCGGGATAATTGTTGCTGGTTGCCAGTTGCTGGTTGCTGGTTAAGTTGTCAAAATAATTGACAATTGACAATTCACAATTGACCATGATCGAACTTCCAGTTACTTCAAATATACCCGACAACACAAGAGTCAAAAAACCCGACTGGCTTCGGGTAAAGCTTCCGATTGGTGAAGAATACAAACATGTAAGAAGCCTCGTTGATAATTATAAGCTCCATACTATTTGTGAAAGCGGCAACTGTCCCAATATGGGTGAATGCTGGGGTGCTGGTACCGCTACATTCATGATACTGGGAAATACCTGTACACGCAGTTGTGGTTTTTGTGCTGTTGCTACCGGCAGGCCTGAACCACTGGATTGGGATGAACCGCAACGGGTGGCTGAAGCTATTCATCTCATGAAGGTGAAGCATGCTGTTATTACTTCTGTTGACCGTGATGAAATAAAAGATGGCGGCAGCATCATCTGGCATAATACAATTAAAGCTGTCAAGTTATTGAATCCCGATACGACCTTAGAAACATTGATCCCTGACTTTAAAGGCGAGAAAGAAAATATACAACGCATCATCGATGCAGCGCCTGAAGTAGTGAGTCATAATATTGAAACAGTAGAACGATTGACAAAACAGGTGCGCATTCAAGCCAAATACCGCCGCAGCATGGAGGTGATCAAAATTTTAAAAGGCGGTGGCATGCGTACCAAGAGCGGAATCATGCTTGGGTTAGGAGAGAAGAAAGAAGAAGTGATACAAACCATGACTGACTTAAGAGATGCAGGATGTGATGTAATCACTATTGGTCAATACCTGCAGCCTACCAAAAAACATTTACCCGTTCATCGTTTTGTACATCCTGATGAATTTGCAGAGTATCGTGAGATCGGTTACAATCTTGGTCTTGACTATGTAGAAAGCGGCCCGTTGGTCCGTTCATCTTATCATAGCGAGAGGCATGTGTTTGCTGGGTTGGGGAGGAAGGAGTGGGAGAGAAGTCGGGAGTCTGTAGCCGATAGTCAATAATCGATGCTACTAAAATTATAGTCATTTCCATATGGACAATACTCAAATCTTCATAAGCTTGGGCAGTGCTGTAATTGGAGGTATCGTAGCGACGTATCTTAAAACTTTCCTGGAAAAAAGAAAAGAAGTCGAGATTAATTTAAAAAAAATTACAGCAGATAAGTATAAAAGTCTGTTGATATTTATGGCATGCACTATCGATTTTGATAAAAGAAAATTCTTTTCATTGAAAGAGCAAGTAGAACAATCTTGATTATAGAAATCCAAATATGACTAAGTTTTATTTAGTATTTCTGTTCACATTTTCATTGAAAATAGTCTATGGGCAAAA
>Ga0105249_10001394_pt1 | contig 21148 bp, 14 predicted proteins | sample KBSS44metaG_FD_81522 | JGI IMG/M metagenome (GOLD analysis project Ga0105249, IMG submission 81522) | Switchgrass rhizosphere microbial communities from Kellogg Biological Station, Michigan, USA - KBS S4-4 metaG | ecosystem: Host-associated > Plants > Roots > Rhizosphere > Soil | place...
CACCGAGCTCCTCAGCCAGGCGACCGGCGTCGCCCCGGCCGATGCCTGGAACCCGGCGGCTCAGGAAGGTCAGGCTCTCAGCGCGGGTGAAAACGTCGACCTCGACGACGTCCGCCTGGCCCTCCCACCGATGATTGCGAGAAGTCACCAGCACGTGCCCCGGCGAATGGCTACTGCCCTGGATGAGCCAAGGTATCAAGTGCTGGATGGTCTCCGGCTGGTCCGCGTTGTCGAAGATGAGCAGCCAGCGGGAGTACGGCACGCCGGTACGCAGTGCGTCCAGCACCGCAGGAACCGCTTCCTCGAGCCGCCCGGGAGCGATACCGGTCAGACCGAGCCTCGGCGCCAGCGCCGCCAGCGCCGATCGGGCCAGCGGCTCCTGGTCCGCCGAGACCCACCACACGAGGTCGTAGTCCTCGGCGTACCGACAGGCATACTCGATGGCGAGCCGGGTCTTGCCCACCCCACCCAAGCCGTGCAGCGTATGCGGAAGCACCGCGGTGACCTTGCCGGTGAGCCGCTCCCGCAGCTCCGTGAGAAGGCTTTCCCGACCGGTAAAGTTCTTGTTCCGCTGCGGGACGCTCCCCCAGACGAACGGCACGCCACGCGTGACCGGAGAGGTCGTGTCCTCGGTGTCTGGCACTGGCCCCCCTGCTCGTTCAGATCCAGATGCGCCGCTGCGGGCCAGGGCGGCGTCGCGATCGTGCCCAGCACCGTGCCGACTGTCGTCGAGGATCATCGGATCGGGAGCAGGCGAGGAGACAGGCACCTCGTCGGCGAGACCGCGCCCACGCTTCCTCAAGAGGCGGCGGATCAAAGTCAAGTCCCCCCTTCTGCGTCGAGCCGCCGCACGGTGTCCCAGTCCCCCATCTGGGCGTAATCGTTGGCGAGGTTGAAAAGCACGTCAGCGAGTAGTGGTGGTCGCGGCCGAGGTTCCCCTCGAGACCGGCGCGGGCGCTCTTCAATAGCTCGAGTGCTGTCTTGAAATCACCGGGCTGGCGCCGCGCCGAGGTCAGATTGATGGTGCCTCCGTAGACGTAGGGGTGAGTCGGGCCAGCACCTCCCGATAGCGGCCCACCGTCTTCTGGATCCGGTCGGCCGCCTCGGCCAGCTCGTCTGGCCGAGGTCGAGCGCTCCCCGGAAGTCACCGGCCATCCGACGTGCGACCGAGAGGTCCTTTGCAGCCAGCAGTACCCACGGGTCGTTCTCCGAGAACCGGCCGCCCGACCGCAGCAGGTCAACGACGTGTTCTTCATCGAGCCGGCGGGGGACGACTCTCACGTCACCTAGTCGATGACCGGTCCACAGACCTTGATACCGCGGATTATGGGATTTGTCATGCCCTGGAGAAGATCGCCGGTCTCGGCTTCGAGAAGGGCCCCGCCCGCCTCGAGGCCGTCACCGAGACCGCCACGGCGTCCCGAGTTCGCACCGCGAAATCGCCGCGCCCGTCAAGGAAGCGGGCGGACCGTAGCCCTCGCCGCTGCCGCGGCAGCCAAGGGTCGTTGACGATCATCAAGGTCGGTCTATCTCTCGGTGCACCTGAGCCCCCGACCCTCCGGTCAACAAACCCCAGCGGCAGGTAGCACCTCAGAAACTGGTCGAGCACAACCGCGCGGGGCACCGCCCCCTTTGAGGGGATCGTCGCGGCAACTCGGCTCCACTGCTCGCGGGTTCCCGACACCCTGCGCCCCAGCTGTGCACTCCGGCGGCAAACGCCGGGAATTGCCGGGGAACCGTATAGACTTTGTCCCATCGGACCGCCCGACGGACGGTGTGGCCCTCGTCACGGCAGATTCCGTCTCAGCGGGTGGCTGGCCGACGCTGACCTGAGCGTCCAGACTCTGACACCGTCGACACCGTCTAGATTCTGGCACCACCCGGGGACGTGCCCGTCGGGTCCGCGGTAAGTTGGCGTCGATCGACACACTGGGGGAGGCCAAGTGTCACGATTTGATCCGTTCACTGTGGCGCTAGGTGCCGCCGAGCCCGACGCCGACGCCGACGCCGCAGGCTATGTCGACTCTGGTCTCATCGACCTGAGCACGGTCGACCTCGGGCAACTGGCCGCCGTCGGCCATTGCCCACCGGGTTCAGCGCTTGGCCGTTCGGTAGCACGGGTTCTCGCCCTCGCTGCGAACCGGGACACAGGGTTGTCCGATTTCAATAGCTCGATCTGACGGTCGGCGTCGCTGTGCTGCCCGTCGTCGAGCCGGTGCCCAACCGGCCGCCGGCAGCCGCCGAATGGCCGCGTGACCTGCTCGACGTCGCCGCGTTGCGGGCGCATGGCTGGCGTCCAGTCCCCATACGGCAGTTCGTCATCAAGATTCACAGCCGCTGCAACCTGGCTTGTGACTACTGCTACGTGTACGCCATGGGGGACGAGACCTGGCGAGACCAGCCGCGGGTGATGCCGCCGGCGGTCACCGCTGCGGTCGTGCGGCGGATCGCCGAGCACGCCGCCACGCACCGGCTGGCCCGCGTGCACGTCGTCCTGCACGGCGGCGAGCCGCTGCTCGCCGGCCAGGAGGCGCTGTGCGCCTTCGCCCGTGAGCTGCGCCGGGGCATCGCGCCGCCGACTCAGGTCGTGGTGACCGTCCAGACCAACGGCGTCCAGCTGGACGAACCGTTCCTGCGTGCGCTTCTTTCACACAACATCGGCGTAAGCGTGAGCTTCGATGGTTCCACGGGCAGCGACCATCGCCGGTTCGCCAGTGGCGCGGCAAGCAGCCCCGCGGTCATTCGGGCGCTACGGCTGCTCGGCGACTACCGTTTCCGGCGAATTTTCCGAGGCATTCTCTGCACTGTCAACCTGGATGCCGATCCGGGTGCCACCCTCGACGAGCTGGCTGAGTTCGAGCCGCCGCGGATCGACTTTCTGCTGCCGCACGGAAACTGGTCCGCCCCGCCGCCCGGGCGTGGGTCCGAGGATCCGGTCGCGCCGTACGGCGCGTGGCTGGCCCGGGCTTTCGACCGTTGGTATGACGCCCGGCCATGCCCTACTGACGTCCGCCTGTTCTCGGAAATCATCAACCTGTTGCTGGGTGGCCCGAGCCAGACCGAGTCACTGGGAATGTCGCCGGCAGACCTCGTAGTCGTGGAGACGAACGGCGCCCTCGAGCAGGTCGATTCCCTCAAATCGGCATATCCGGGCGCCGCCGCGACCGGGCTGACGGTCACCAGGCACTCCTTCGACGATGTTCTGGCGCATCCCGGGATCGCCGCTCGCCAGCTCGGTGTGGAGGCACTCGCTCCGGCCTGCCAGAGCTGCCGGGTGCGCGACGTCTGCGGCGGCGGCCACTACCCGCACCGGTACCGGGCGGGCAGTGGGTTCCGCAACCCTTCGGTGTACTGCACCGATCTGCTTGCCCTGATCGAGCACGTCCGCGGACGAGTCGCTCGGGATCTTCACGTCGGGCCTCAGGCGGGCCGATGACCGACGGAACGCACCGCATCTCGCTCGCTGAGCTCGACGCCCTCGCCGACGGCGGCGGCAGCGCATCCGGAGTGCTCCGGGCGGCCGAGGGCAGCCTGCGCCTGGTGCTGCTGCGCACCGTGGTCGACACCGCTCGGCAGCGCCGGCCGCGTGACCTCGCCGAGAGCGGCGCCGAGGCGGGTCTCGACCTCATCACCAAACTGCACCAGGTGAACCCCGCGACGGTCATCGACGCACTCCTTCATCCGCCGCTCGGCACCTGGGGGATGCACTGTCTGGACCGGCTTCACGGCCCAGACGGCGGGCCGTCGCTCGCCGTCGACCTCGGCCATCTGGCCGGCGCGGCGGCCGCCGCCGCAGTCCGAGTAGGGGTGCCCTTTGAGCTTCGGGTGCCGGCCCGGGACGGGCTGGTACACCTCCCCGGCTTAGGTGCCGCGGCCGTCGGGAGCGACGACTGGCAGGTCATCCGCAGCGGGTCAGCCGGGACGACGGTCGAAGGCCCCGGCCTCGGTGGCGAGCCGCTACGAATCGGAACGGCTGACGAGCGCTGGCTGCCGGTCCGCCGGCTGCGGAGCACGGCGGGCGGCCTCCAGTTCGACACGGCTTTGGACGACGTCGACCCCTTCCGCGGATTCGGCGGCAGCATCCCACCGCAGCCACGTCTCGACCAGGCTGCCGTCGCACCATGGGAACGCGCCCTGGACGAGGCATGGCGGCAGCTCGTCCGGCACCACCGGCCCCACGCCGAGGTAATCCGCGGCTATGCCACCTGCCTCGTGCCGCTACTCGCTAGCCCAACGGGGCAGGAGTCGAGCGGGAGTTCAGGGCATGCGTTCGGCGCTGTAGCGCTGACGGCGCCGTCCAGCGGCCCCGCGCTGGCGCTCGCGCTCGTGCACGAGACGCAGCACGGAAAGCTGTCGGCACTGTCACATCTGGTCCGTTTGGTGGACGAGTCGGCATCGGTACGCTGCTACGCGCCTTGGCGGCCTGACCCGCGGCCGGCCGGAGGCCTCCTGCAGGGCTGCTATGCCTATCTGGGGGTCACGGACTACTGGCTTCGGCGGCGGACGGCTCTGGAGGAGGCCGGCGTGCACGGGGCTGCGCACCGGCGTGCCGACTTCGAGTTCGCCCGCTGGCGGCGGGCCGTGCTGGCGGGTCTTGATGCCCTGGTCGGCTCTGGGCAGCTCACCGAGCACGGCGCGCGGTTCGTTGACCGCATGCGCCGTAGCGTGCAGCCGATGCTCGAGGTGCCAGTCCGCCCCTGGATCGAGAGTCTCGCCACCGACGTCACCGCAAGCCACCGGGCCGGGTGGCAGGTCCGCAACGTCATCCCGGACGAGGTGGCGACCGAGCTGGCGGCCGCCGCGTGGCGGGCCGGGGCACCCTCACCGGGCATGCCTCCGCCGCGGGTCGCACTGACCGGGGCTCGGGACGTCCGCGACGTCCGCGAAGAACTCTCCCGTCGTCGCCTCGAGGACCCCATACGGTTCGACGAGCTGGCCTCGCACCCAGCTCAACTGGCGTCGGAGGTGGGCGGGGCACGCCCCGGCGACGTACTGCTGATCTCCGGACGTCACGCCGAGGCGGTCGCCAGCTATGTCACGGATATCCAGGCCGGCCAGCCGGCCGACGGATGGGCGGGGCTGGCTGTGGCGAGCAGCCGACTTGGCGGGACCGGGGCAGAGGCCCTGCACCGCTGCCCGGCCCAGGTGGCAGCCCTGCATGCGGCCCTCTGGCAGACGGCGAATCCCCCGGACCCAATGGGATTGGCAAGTTGGCTCCGGGATTCCCTTGGTGCCGCCGTGGCGGCACCAAGGGAGCGCGCAGCCTGGTAGGAACCACCCACCGGTACCTGGGCGGAAACCTCGGCTGACAAGGCGCGCGGGCTACAGCGGCAGCGGCTCGAAGTTGAAGTCCACCCGTTCGCTGTTAGCCGTCGCCTTCACGTCCGGGTGGTCCTTTCCGAGCGCGGCTATGTACTTCTGGAGCGCGTCCTCCAAGCGCCGGTCCGCCTCGTCCGTCTCGCCAAGGAACCGCAGGTCGTACGCGAGGTTCACCGCGCATGCGAGCGTGTGCGGATGCGTCCCACCCAGCAGCTTCGCCAACCCGACGAGCGCCTCTTCGTCGAGCAGCCGCGCGGTGTGCCAGTCCCTCATTTCCGCGTGGACGTTGGCGAGATTGAACACGCAGGTCAGCGTGTAGTGGTGGTCGTGGCCGAGGCTCTCTTCCAATGCCACGCGCGAGCTTTTCAGCAGTTCACGGGCCTCATCAAGTTCACCCAGCTCGCGCTGCGCCGAGGCCAGGTTGAGGGCGCACCCGTGCAGGTAGGGATGGTTCGGGACGAGCGCCGCCTTGTACTGGTCCACCGTCTTGCGGATCAGGTCGGCCGCAGGCTCCCACTCGCCCATGGCTCGTAGCGCGTTGCCCAGGTTCATGCCGGCCGCGAGCACGTCGAGCTGCTGCCTGTCGAAGGTGTCCAGGTACTTCTCGTGCACCTCGCGGCCGAGGTCGAGCGCGGACTCGAAGTCGCCGGCCTTGCGGCGGGCGACTGAGAGGTCCTTCGCCGCCAGCAGCACCGACGGGTGGTTATCGGTGAACCGCCCGCCCGAAGTCAGCACGGCCTGGTAGCGCGCGTAGGCCTGTTCGGCGAGCTTCCGGCCGGCGACGTAGTCCCCGGCCTGCCGCATGTCCCGCGCCCAGGCACTGAGCGAGAAGATCACGGAGGGGTGGTCGTCCGCGCCGTAGAAGTTGAGCCGGTCTCGGTAGGTCTGCTCGTCCAGGTCCCGGGCGGCAATGTAGTCGCTGTTGAGCCCGTGATCGACCGCCAGGTTGTTGGCGATGTTGAACGTTCTGGGATGTTCGTCGGTGAATGCCTGCTTATGGCGCGCGAGGGACTCCTCGTCGAGCTTCTGGGCGGCGGCGAACTCCCCGCGGACCCGCAGGTCGGCGCCGTAGCCGCCGGTGGCGATGAGGGTGTCCTCGTCTCCTTCCCCGAGGGCGGCGCGCATCCGTCCCAGGGTGGGCCTGCGCAGGTCGTAGGCCTCCTCGTAACGACCGAGCTGCCACAACACGTCCGACTTGAGTGAACACATGCGCAGCACGTCTCGGTCTTCTTCGCCCGATTCCGCGGACCACCGGTCGAGCGCCCTCTCCAGTAGCTCCAGGCAGGTGGTGTAGTCGCCTGTCTCGTACAGGTACTGCACGATGTTGTAATACAGCCGCCGCACGCCGAGCTGAGTGCTGGAGACGACCTCGGCCGGCACCACGTGTGCCAGCAGCTCTTCGTACTTCGTCCAGCTGGACGGCTCGCTCGCGTCGAGCGGATCGGCAGCGGCCAACAGCTCGTGGACCTCACGCTGCATGCCGGCGGACTGTTCCTCGTCGAGTTCATCGCGGATGAGTTTCTGGATAAGTCGGTGTACCTGGACCGTCTTCTTCCGGTTGTCGATGCGGGCCAACGCGTACCGGCCCAGCTCCCGCATCGCGCGGCTGATCAGGATCGGGTCCTCCAGGGAGGCCCGGATCGGCGAGTCGATCACGGACCGGCCCCGGTCGAACACGTCACGCGGGATCGGCTCCGGCCCGAAGAATGCACAGCGACGCAGCAGGTCCATCGCGAACGGCATCTGCTCGCTGAGGCGGCTCACCGACAGTGCCCACGCGGCGGCGACCGGGACCGGGTAGTCCGCCGGCGAGTTCTCCGCCAGCAGCTTGCTGGCTTCTTCCTGGAGCAGTCGCAGGTAGTCCGCCACGAGCATGCCGGTCTCGGCCTGCAAAGCGCCGGCCTGTTCGAGAGCCAGCGGCAGGTCGCCGAGCTCCTCGGCCAGGCGGCCGGCGTCATCCGTGCCGATGCCCGGCACCCGGCGGCCCAGGAAAGCCAGACTCTCAGCACGGGTGAACACGTCAACCTCGACAACGTCCGCCTGGCTCTCCCACCGATGATTGCGGGAGGTCACCAGCACGTGCCCCGGCGAATGGCTGCTGCCCTGGATGAGCCGCGGCATCAGGTCCCGGATGGTCTCCGGCTGGTCCGCGTTGTCGAAGATGAGCAGCCAGCGTGCATACGGCCTGCCGGTACGCAGCGCGTCCAGCACCGCAGGAACCGCTTCCTCGAGCCGCCCAGGAGCGATACCGGTCAGACCGAGCCTCGGCGCGAGGCCTGCCAGCGCGGAGCGGGCCAGCGGCTGCTGGTCCGCCGAGACCCACCACACGAGGTCGTAGTCCTCGGCGTACCGATAGGCGTACTCGATGGCCAGCTGCGTCTTGCCCACCCCGCCCAAGCCGTGCAGCGTATGCGGGAGCACCGCGGTGACCTTGCCGGTGAGCCGCTCCCGCAGCTCCGTGAGAAGGCTTTCCCGACCGGTGAAGTTCTTGTTCCGCTGCGGAACGCTACCCCAGACGAACGGCACGCCACGCGTGACCGGAGAGGTCGTGTCCTCGGTGTCTGTCACTGGGCCCCCGGCTGCTCGTTCAGATCCAGACGAAGCTTCATGATACGCCCTCACGCTGTTCTCGCAACGGCTTGCGGGAACAGCTCGGCGAGTTTCATCGGCCGTTTCCAGGAGCAGCTGACTTGCGACGCAAGTCAGCCGGGCTCCTCTTCGAGTGGCGTCGCCAGGTGAAACCATACTGGCCTGACCATAGCTACCCCGGCCGATGGCCTCCTCCGGATGAGAAGCCTCCCTTGCCAGACCGCGAACCTCGCCTCGCAATGACGGTCGCCAGAACCCAGGACGGCCTCGTCAGCTCTGTCCCGCGAGCAGTCAACCGGAAGGTCCTCGAGCCGGGGTCAGGGCCCAGCCCACCAGCGACCGTCTCCTCGAGAAGTTCTCAGGGCGCGAAGATAACGGCCGCGCAGACCCAGCCTCCGGTAATGTGTAACGGGTTGACGACCTTGATAAATGCACTGATCTTCGCAACCGAAGAACTCAGGGCACGCTGTCTCGCCCGTCAGGCTCCCCGGTAGGGCGCGCACGAGCGCCGCCGAGTTGGCAGGACGCGTAGCGGACCTGATCCGGACACCGTGGACACGCATGGTCGACGGCTCGTACCCGGGCGCGGCGGATGTCGGCGATGGCTCGCGTGCGGCCGGCCAGCACGTCACAACCCGTAGGGTGGGCAGCAATATGAGGCGGATGCGTCGACCTCTCACGCGAGGCCAGCCGCGCGCCGCGTCCTCCTCGCGCGGCACGACCAACCGGCACACCATGAGATCTCGCGTGCAGCCACTGTTCGAGTACGCCAAGGACAGCGCGTGGCAGCGGAGCGAAAGATGACACCCGGCTCGCCGCGCGCGTTCGGTCCATACGTGGGCCACCGTCCCTATCAGGCGCACGAGCACAGAATCTTCCACGGACGCACCGCAGCCTCCTACGAGCTGGCCGAAGAGTGCGTGAACAGCAGGGTCGTCGTGGTGCACGGCCCCGCCGGGGTCGGCAAGACGTCGCTGGTGCAGGCGGGCACCCGGCCACTGCTACGGAGTCGTGGCGCCAAGATTCTGCCGGTCGGCCGCGTAACCGGTCGGCCGCCTGTGCCGGTGGCTGCCCTTCCGGAGCACAACCCCTACACGCTTGCCCTCCTGTCATCCTGGTCGCCGGCCGAATCACCGGGCCAGCTCGCCGGTATCTCGATCGCGGAGTTCGTCCGGCGGCAGCAGCATTCCTGGGACATCGGCTCCTCCCGGCCAGCGGTCGTGTTCATCGACCGGCTCGACAGCGTCCTCCGTGCGTCCGGCACGGCAAGCGTCAACCGGCTTGCTTTCTTCGATCAGCTGGCCGAGCTGATCGAAGATTTCTCGGCCATCCGGCTCGTAGTCTGCGTCCGGGATGAGTCGCTGCCCGACCTCGAGCCGTTCATCGCTCGGCTGCGCGACCAGACACCAGCAATGTTCCACTTGGGCCCGATGACTCCAAATGAGGCTTTTCAGGCAATTATTGGGCCAGTGGCCGAGACTGACCGCTCATATACCGCCGATGCGGCGGAGGAGCTGCTCAGCCGCATTCGCGACGAGGGCGCGTCGGAACTCTTCGGCGACCGCCGCCCGATGCTAGGAAACTGGATCGAACCGGTCGTTCTCCAGATCGCCTGCCGGGCGCTCTGGGCTCGGCTGCCGGCCGGCCTGTCCCTGATCGGGGCCGACGACGTGCGCCGGTATGCCGACGTCGACGGTGCGATCCGCACGTTCGCGGCCACGGCGGCAGCCGCCGTGGCCGATCTTCATGGCGAGCGGCCGGCCCGTCTGGGTGAGTGGCTACGCCAGATGAGCTGGCCCCGGCTGGGAGAGGCCGCAGCCCTGCTGCCGCGGGCCGAGGCCCCGCCCGCGCCGGTGGTCCGCGCGCTGGTGGACCGGCACGTGGTCCGCGACTCGGCGCCGGCGGGCAGCTCGTCATCACCCAGCGGCTCGATCCCACTGAGCGGCCGTTTCCACAGACCATTACAGGAGCTGACAGTCCGTCCCGAGTCGGGGCCCACCCGACTGGCCCAGACAGTTTTCATGGAGACCGCCGAGTCGGCATTCGCCGATGACGACCTCGTGCTGGCGGAGCGGCAGGCCAGGAGGGCGGTCGCGGCGCTGGAGTCCGCCGACCCGGAGTCCGCCGACCCGCGAGACTGCGCACGGGCCGAAGTGCTGCTCGGCGACGTGCTGTTCCGCTCCGGGCGGCTTGACGATGCCCGCGAAAGGTACCGGCTCGCCGCCGCCTACTACGAGATGGCTCAGGACCACGCGTCAGTCGGCTGGCTGCTCGCCGCGGACGGGCGCCTTCTGGTTGAGGAAGGACGCTATACGAGCGCCACGGTGCAGCTCGCCGCCGCGGTCCAGCGGCTTCCGGCCGAAGTCGTGGTGAAGATCGAGCTGGCACAGGCGCTGCGGTTTGCCGGCGACCTACGAGCCGCCGCGGCCTGCTTCGGCTCGGTACTCACCGTCGCGCCGGACGCGGTGGAGGCGTTGGCCGGGCGAGGTGAGGTGAACGCGGCATTGCACGACTACGCCGACGCTCTCCACGACCTGGACAAGGCACAGCGCCTGCGGCCAGGTATCGGATCGCGGCCCACCATCCGCAAGGCGCGAGCGTCCGCCCGCGCCGGTTTGGCCCACGGGCAGCCCCCTGTCATCGGCGGCACGGGAGCGCTCCGATGAAAGGCGAACAGCCATGGCAGCGCCCCGATGATTCCGACCGCAGCCACGGTCGCAGAGCGCATAATGACGACAGGCACGCCGATGGGACATTGGCCATCGAGCGCCGAATCGGACTCGCCGCGCCACGGAGGTGCAGTTGGCCGAGCCAGCCTGCTTCTTTAGCTACGCCCACGCGGACGAGGACCAGGGTGGAGCCCAGCTCGGGCTGCTACACCGGATGCTCACCGACGAGCTGCGCGTGCAGTCTGGGCGGGACTTCCCGGTCTTCCGGGACCGTGACCACCTCGCCTGGGGCCAGGCCTGGGAGGAGCGGATCTACCGCGTCCTCGACGCCGCGAACATTTTGGTGCCAATCATCTCGCCCAGCTACCTCCACAGCGTGCAGTGCGTCGACGAACTGCGATGGTTTCTGAGTCGAGAACGGCGCCTGGGCCATGGCGGGCTAATCCTGCCGATCTACTGGGTCGACATCGGGCCGCTCGTCCCGCAGGCCAACCCCGGCGTCGAGGACGTGGTGACCGTGCTGGCCGAACGGCAGTACGACGACTGGCGGGAACGGCGCTTCCAGGTCGCCCGGCACCGCAGAAAGGTCGCGGCGCTGGCCGAGCGGATCCGCGACGCCTTCCCGACAGCCGTGGACCTCACCGCCATCAACCGCACATCGCCAAACGGCCTGACGACCTCGGAAGCCGCGGTGGCCGTCGACCCGGCCGGCGCGAACACAGCTGGCACAGCGATTAAGATCAGCCCGAGTGCAGATGCAGCTCCAAATTCTCTGGACGGTACGCACGGCACGCCCGGGACGTCGATCCAGCCCGCCATCCCGGCTTTGCCCACTGTCGACGCCACCATTGCTCAGCAGTACGACCTGCGGCCTTTTCTGGCCCAGCAGGCTGACCGCCTGGCCGCCGAAGACCAGTATCGGCAGTCGCTTTACGTACCGCAGCGCATCACCTGGCTCAACCCTGGCAGCGGGCGGCAGGTCTGGGCCGACGCGGCCGGCCAGATCATCGACGCGCTGACGAACGATGGTGCTCGGGTGGTTGCCCTGCTCGGTGACGCGGGCCAGGGCAAGACCTTCCTGCTCCGCCGGCTCGCCCACGCGATCCCCGGCCGCCACCCGCATCTGACACCCGTGCTGATCGACCTGCGCACTCTGGATGAGGTGCGCTCACTGGACGAGCTGCTCGCCGGCCACCTCACGGCCGCCGGGGCCGTGCGGCTCGACCGCGCGCAGATGCACTATCTCCTGCGTGCTGGACGGCTCGTGCTGCTGTTCGACGGGTTCGACGAGCTGGCATTCCGGATGACCTACGAAAAGGCCGCGGAGCATCTTGACCGGCTGTTGGCCGGGGCGGTCGGCGAAACGAAGATCGTCATCACCGGACGACTCGAGCGAGCCCGGTCGATTGACGAGGTTGCCAGCGCGCTCAGTCACCGGATCGCGCTGGAGCCGGGAAGCCGGCTCGCCCGCCTGGAGCCGTTTTCCAGGGACCAGATCCTGGCCTACCTCGCGAACCTGTTCAGCCCGGCTGGCGGTCCCGCCGGAAGCGCTCGCGCGGGCCCAGGCACCGACGGTAGCGACCGCTCGGACAACGCCGGCTCCAGTGGCGCCGTCGAGCAGCACGCGCCGGCACGGCTCGCGGCGATCCAGGCGGTGCCAAATCTGGTCGATCTTGTCAGTAACCCGCGGATTCTTAGCTTCGTCGCGGTCGTTGAGTCCGACCGTCTGCGGCGAATCGCCAGCATCGGTGGCGGCGCCGGCTCGGCCGGGTTCTACCGGAAGCTGGTATCGGACTGGATCGACATCGAGGCGGGCAGGTCTCAGCCGCCCGGAGCCGTCGAGAGCCTCGCCCCTGCCGACTACTGGCGGACGGCGACCACGCTCGCGGTCCAGCTGTGGGAGGAGGGCTCCAGCACTGGTAGCAGCCATGATCTCCCACCCGCCGCTACTGCCATGCTCGCCGCGCTGTCCGAGCCGGAGCCGGAATCCGGCCGAGCCGTCAACATGGCTGACTCGGGGACGCTGCTGACCCGCGCCGATGACGGGCGCTTCAGGTTCGTGCACGACTCGCTCACCGAATATCTGGCTGCTGTTCACTTGGCACCCCAGCTGCGGCGTGGTGACCGGCCCCGGGCGCTGATGCTGCGCGAGGTTTCCCCTCTGATGGTCGAGTTCCTCGTCGCCGAGGCCGGGCAGACGGCGGCACTGGACTGGGCCCGGTCCGTCCTGGGCGCGGCGGTGCCGGTCGGGCCTGAGCGGACCAACGCTTCGACCGTGGCAAGGTTTCTGGGTGAGCTGGGCCTTGCGGACAGTGGGCTCACCCCCGGCCGCCACGAAAACCTGGACCTGTCGCGACGCGAGCTGTCTGGCGTCGACTTGGCCGACGCGACGCTGGTCGGCTGCAACGTCACCCATGCTGACCTGACCGGGGCGAACCTGGCCGGCGTCACCGCCGAGGGCTGTGATTTCACGGGCGCTCGTCTCGAGGGCACGCACCTGGCCAACGCCCTGCTCGATCACTCAGACCTCACTGCAGCGGACCTGACCGGCGCCGATCTGACCGACGCCACCCTGGTCGGCTGCTCACTGGTCGGCACGGTCGTCACGGGCTCACGTTGGGATGGTGCCTTGCTGCTGGGCACCGACTTCGACGACAGGACCAGCAGCAGCCCGGAACTGCTCACCGCCACCGTCGTCGGCCGCGACAGGACCGAGGTCCGCCTCACCCCCACGCCGGGCGCTTGGGATCTCGCCTTCACCGCCGACAGCGTCCGGCTACGCGCCCTCACCGCGGACGGCACGACGATCTCCTGGGACTGCCGGACTGGCGCTGCGGCGGTACTGGACACCGCGCCACCGCTAGCGATCGACGCCGCGCAAGCGTCCTGCGTCACGCTTGCTCCCGGCGGCGAATGGGGCGCCGGCCAGCTCGCCGGTCGGGTCGACGGCCAACTTCAGGTCGTCGATCTGACCACCGGTGCCTGCCGGGCCATGAGCAGCGTCCGCCCGACCGCCCGGGCACTGGCGTTCAGCCCGGACGCACAACTGGTTGCCGGTGGCGGTGACGACGAGATCACCGTGTGGACGGCGAGCACCGGCGAGCCAGTCGCCCATTTGGCCGCTCCTCCAGGCGGGGTACGGGCGATCGGTTTTCATCACGGCGGAGCATTGCTCGCCGCGGGCGGGCCGACCGGAGAGCTGGCCGTCTGGGAGGCCACCACAGGAACGCTGCGGGCGAGTGTCACAGCGACCGGCGGCGACGTGGTATCTCTCGCCTTCGCTCCGGACGGCAGGCTCGCGGTTCTTCACCAAGATGGGCAAGTCGAACTCGTGAATCTGCTCGGACGCGGGGCAGACCGAACATTGGCCGGTTCGGTGGGTGCTGCAGGAAGACTGTGTGTGAGCCCGGATGGCGCGCTGCTCGCCGCCGGTGGGGAGAAGGGCCTGCTGGTCTGGGACCTCGCCGACGGATCGCCGCGCGCCAGGCTCTCCGGCCACACCGGTCGCGTGTCGGCAGTCACGTTCTCGCCTGATGGCGAGCTGCTTGCCTCAGCCGGCGACGACGGCACGATTCGGCTATGGAGCCTGCGCCCAGGACAGCAGAGCAAAACGGAGGGGACGATCGGCTGTGCGGTGCTGTCGCTTGCCTGCCACCCTGACGGCTCCCGGATAGCCACGGGCGGTGTATCGGTCCAGATTTGGCCAGCCACCGCCGACAACCCGATGGAACAACTGGACGAGGGCAGTCCGTGGGTCCGCTCGGTCGCGTACTCGCCCGACGGCAGAATCCTCGCCTGGGGCGGTGACGACGGGGAGGCGTACCTGGGCCGAGCCGCGCGACCACCGGACGCTGGGCGGACACAGGCGAGTCTGGCGGCGGGCCCGCGGCAACGACTCAAACGCCATGGCAAGCCGGTCCGCGCCGTCGCGTTCTCGCCGGACGGGACTCGGCTGGCCACAGCAAGCGAAGACGGCACCGTGCGCCACTGGGACACCATCACTGGCGCGGAAGTCGGCCCGACCATACGCACTCCGTGGGCGCTGGCCATTGCCTACACGCCGGACGGTCGCCGGCTGGCCACCGGCGGCAGCGACGGTCGGGTCCGAATATGGGATGCCGTGTCCGGACGCCAGCTCACCCAGCAGCCGAGCCGCGCCTACTGGGTACGAGCCGTCTCCTTCTCCCCCGACGGAGCCCTACTGGCTAGCGGCGGCGACGATGGCATGGTCCGGTTGTGGAACGGGATCACCGGCGAGGAACTGGCTCTCCTGCCCGGCCACACCCAGGCGGTGGCCTGCGTGGCGTTCTCGCCAGACGGCACCAGGCTGGCCAGCGGTGGCCAGGACGGCACGATCCGCATCTGGGATCTGGAGGGCGGCCCGGACGGCGCCCGGGAGCTGGCGGTCCTGCGCGGCCACGTTGAGTGGGTCTGGTCGATCGCGTTCACCCCGGACGGCACCCGTCTCGTCAGCGGCGGCAGCGACGGCACGGTCCGGCGCTGGCGGCTGCCCTTCGCTCCGGACGCCACGCTGGTCCACCTGCCGCCGGATGGCTGGGCCGTGCTTCGGCCGGACGGCTCCTACAAGCTGCGGGGGAACAGCGACGGGCGCCTGTGGTGGTCGGTGCGGCAACGCCGGTTCGGGCCTGGTGAGCTCGACGGCTACCTACCGGCGCTGCGCCGGCTGCCGGAGGACTTGCCCCTGCCGTGACCCGTGTGCGCCGGTCGCCGACGCGCCTTACTGGTCGGACACGGTGACGGACCGGGACACGGCTACGGTGGAGGCGTGGCGGACACCCCAGTCAGGCTCCGGCCCGTCAGGGAGTCAGATCTCTGGCTGTTCGAGCGCCAGTGCACCGATCCCGAGGCAGGGGGTGACTTCAACTGGTCAGGCTTCAGCAGCGCCGCTGACGCCAGTCGCCGGCAGGCCCAGGACGGCTGGCTCGGCAACGACGACGGCCGTCTCATCGTCCTGCATGACTCCGACGCCACCGGGAATGTGAGCTGGCGGCGGGTGACGTACGGGATCCCCGGTTGGTGGTGCTGGAACATCGGAATCGCGTTGTTGCCAGAGTTCCGAGGGAAAGGCATTGGTACAGAAGCCCAGAAAATTCTCGTCGAGTACCTTTTCGATGTCACCTCGGTACAGCGGATCGAGGCTTACACCGATCGGGACAACTTTCGGGAGCAACGGAGCCTGGAGAAAGCTGGGTTTCTGCGCGAAGGCGTCATCCGTTCGGCGCAGTTTCGCCAAGGCCATTGGCGCGACATAGTCATGTACAGCACACTCAGGTCCTTCCCCACAGCCTGAGCTCCCGCTGTCGCATTCGTCGCGCGCACCGGCGGCGTGGGGCGAGTTCCGCACGGCCGCGGCGGGATCCGGCCAGGCTGGCCGCGACCTGGCCTGACGCGAGTGGTTCAGTCAGCGCAGCGGGTCCGAACTGCAGGTCGGTGGTGAGGGCTGTCTGCATGCCGCCCGAGCCGGAAACCCAGACCTCACCAGGCGACCCCAGTCGGCCGGTGAGGAGGCCGCGTCCGGAAAGCTGACGGCGGGGGCCGAGTGGACTGCTCACCAGCACCCCGCAGGGCTCCACTGCCTCCATCCATGGCGATGTCCGCAGGCCAGCCGACATCCTCGCGAAGGCCGCCGCCATCCTCGACTTCAGTCAGCCCGTCACGCTGATGCTGGTCGCGATCATGCACTGCGTGAGCGACGACGAGGACCCCGCTGGCGTCGTGCGCGCCCTGTCCGACGCCATGCCCGCCGGCAGCTACCTGATCCTTTCCCATCCGGGTATCGCGGACTCGGACGCCCCCACCGGCGCCCCGAGCACCGACGTGCTCGCCGCGGCGGACTGCTGCGGTCGGCGTCCCCGGGTGTCACCATTACCTTCCGCCGCCGCGAGGAGGTCGCCGGTCTTTTCGACGGCTGGGACCAGCTCGATCCGGGCGTCACGCTCGCGACGAAGTGGCGGGCGGACGAGACCCTGGAGACCAACGTCTGGGCGGGCATCGGCCACAAGCCGGCCTGAAGGCGCCACGACACGCCACCTGCCAGCTGCCCTGCGGACCGCGCACGGCGACACGACGCCCACGCACTCCCGCCCCTCGCCGGCCACAACCAGGACCGCGCTCGGGTCATCCGTGGCACGCCGACACGATCACCTGACCCCGCGTCGGATTCGAGAGCTCGCCGCGGCCGACCGCGACGGAATCCCAGCGGCCGGTCCGATGTTTTGCGCGAATTGTGGCATGATTTTGTGGCCGTCGGCTCGGGAGCCTGCGCCGAGAGCACCGCGATGTTGTCTCGACGTTCTGATCGGGCGGCCTTGCCGCGCATCAGGCCGCCCAGTTTCCTGACGATGCAGCGCTCCGCGGCTGTTCGCGGCGCGCCAGGTAGGCGAAGGGGAATGATGACGAGGGAACGTGTACGTGGGCATGGCCCGGCGAGACCGGGTCCGCACCGTCCGGGGCCGACTGAGCCGATCCGGAACGGACTGGTCGGCGCGGGCACGCTCAGTGGCTCGACCTCGTCTCCCGATCGTTGCCGACACAACGAACCGGTCGGTCAGCTGCACCACGTCACCGCGCCTGTCGCTCTGTGGTCGTATCATTCGCAGCTACCGGGGCGGGGGTCGGGGAACCCGCCGGTAGGCCCATCCCCCCGTCCGACGCGCCGGCGGTGCGCACGCGAGGGGACCGGAGAAAGGACCTGCGCAGTGCCGCGAACCCATCTTTGGGCAAGCCTCCCGGTCCCAGCCCGGACGGTGTGTGGGTGACCCTCGTGGGAGCACGTCCCAAAGGGCCTCGCCCGGACCTGAAGAATGGACCCCAGAAAACGCTGCTGACCCGCCTGAACGAGCTCAACAATCCTTATCGCGTCAGCTACGACATGGTTGCCCGCCAGCTCTGGCCGGATCAGGGTGCCCCCAATGTCCAACGTTCCCGGACGCGGGACCTAAGCCGCCAGTTCCGCGGCGAGAAGGCCATCGAGTGGCCGGTCGTCGAGATCTTCGTCAACCTGCTTTTCACCGCGACCGACCAAGCGCCGACGACCGAGCTCGCACTCCTGCGTGAGCTGCACACGCAGGCCTTCGGAACGACCACCGTCGAGCCCGAGGGCGTTCTGTCGTCGGAACCAAAGAGCGCGCCCATCGACCCGGCCTACGTCGCCGACCTGGAACGCCAGCTCCAGGAGAGCCGAACCCGGGCGTCCTTCGCCACCGCGCTGCTTGTGATCGTGCAGGCGGAGAACACGGCGCTACGCGGCCGTGGCTCGTCCTTCGACTGGTTCAAGGAGCCGAAGCGCCCGAGCAGCAGCGCCGACCAGGCCGCCGAGAACGGCGCCCGCCCGCGCACCGGCAGACGGGCCGTCACCGGCCCCGTTGCCACGGCCGCCCGGGCCGGCGGCGACACCGCGGAGACCACCCGGGCCACCACCACGCCACCCGCGGGCGGTTCCGCGCCGGGGACGGCACGCCGGGAGCCAGGACCTCGCCCCGGCGGCGGCGCGGCGCGATCCGCCGACCCGGCCACTACACCGATTCCCCGGCGCCAGGGCCACCGAACCGGGCAGCGCCGCCGCCCCGGCCCGAACAGGCCGGCCGCGGCCGACGCTCTCCCGGCCGGGGTCCGCACGCCGGCCTACCCCGCCCCCGCGCCGCCGGCCCCCCCGTCGACGCCAGCACCGTTATCGACCCTGGCCCCGTCGTCGACGCTGGCCCCGTCGTCGACCCTCGCGCCGTCATCGACGCTGGCCGCCCTCGCTCGCAGCCGCGCCGCCTCGAGCGCGCTGCGCCACACCCCGGCGACCGATACCACCCCCGAAGACTCCGGCATCGACCTCCTCGTCAGCGGCGAGAAACGACGCCGCGGCAAGGGTCGCTGAACCTCGGCGATCCAGGTCCGCGGGCGGCGCCGTACGGGTCCGCGCGCCGGCCGCGAATCTGAAATGGCTCGTCGGCTCGTCGGACCGAAAGCCGCCGGCCCTGGGCCGCGAAGCCGAAAATGCGCACGTCACCGCCTCCTCCAGAAATTGGCGCGATAGCCGCCACTTGATCTCCCGGACCTGTCAGACAGACCAGATCCCCGGAGACAACGCCGCGATCAAACCAGCTTCAGCGAGACGGCCAGAACCCGCGGGACCACAGATCGCCCCTGAGAGGCCACAGGCCCCCTGCCCGGGAACCACCTTCGGCGAGACGAGGCCAAGTAACACGCGACCGGACGGCAGACAGGATCGCGCTAGCCCGGGCCGGTTATCCGCCGGTGTTCTCTTGAATACGGCTGCTTTTCGCCACGCCGTACCATTCAATTGGATTACGGTCAGACCACGGAAACGCCGCGCCACGGACGGGTGTATGGTCGCCGCCGCAACCGTCGGCTGCTTGACGGCGACCCGGCAGGATGGAGTGGCTTCGGTGGATGGGCGACGGGCTCGGGGCGTCCGGGTGGCGGAGGTCCTCGTTGGGCTGTCCGCCGTGGCCGATCTCGGGATGGGCCAGCCGGTCGGGTCGGCGGCACGTACGTGTTACCTGGCGGTTGCCCTGGCCCGGGCGTGTGGATGCGACGAGAGCGTCGCTGCGGACGTCTTCCTCACCGCCCTGTTGCAGCACGTCGGTTGCACCGCGTACTCGCACGAGGCGTCGCTGCTGTTCGCCGACGAGCTGTCGATCAAGAGCGCGGCGCTGGTGACGGACTTCGACAGGCCGGGCGAAGTGCTCGGCGGATATCTGCCTCGCATCGTCCGGGAGGCACCAGCCGGGCAACGGCTGCGCACGGCGCGGGGCGCCTTGTTGCACGGGCGTGCGTTGGAGGACGGTTACAGCCGCGCCAACTGCGAGGTCGCTTCGGTCTTGGCGCGGCGACTTGGCTTGTCGGTCGGCGTGCAGACCGGGCTCCGGCACATTTTCGAGTGGTGGAACGGTCAGGGCCGCCCCCATCGGTTGAGCGGCGATGACATCTCGGTGGCGGCGCGGATCGTCAACGTTGCCGCCGTCGGCGCGCTGTTCGACCGGCTCGGCGGCTGGCACGGCGCAACACGAGCGCTGCGGCAACGATCCGGGCGGCTGCTCGACCCGGCAGTCGTGGACGTCTTCACAGCGACCGCGCACGAGCCGTTGAAGGAGCTCGGCGAGGTCGATGCCTCCGACATGCTCCTTGACGTCGAGCCCAGCCCGGCCATGACGGCGCCCGACGCGGACCTCGACGACATGCTGCGTGCCTTCGGCGATGCCGTGGACCTCAAAGCGCCCTTCCTGCACGGGCACTCGACTGGCGTAGCCCGGATCGCGACGGCCACCGCGACGGCCCTGCGACTGTCCACCGACGAGGTGCGCGACCTGGGTCGGGCGGCGTACACGCACGACCTGGGTCGATGCGCCGTACCAAGCGGCATCTGGGAGCGCACCGCCACGCTCGGCCACCAGGCCTGGTCGCAGATACGCCTGCACGCCTACCACTCCGAGCAGATCCTCACTCGATCCGCCACGCTGGCCCCGCTGGCGGGTCTGGCCGGCGCACATCACGAACGTCTGGACGGATCCGGTTATCACCGCGGCACGAGAGCGGCCCAGCTGAGCCTGCCCGCGCGGGTGCTGGCGGTCGCGGACGTGTTCCAGGCGCTGACGTCCGACCGGCCGCACCGCCGCGCGTACCCCGTGGACCAGGCGGTCGTACATCTGCGCCAGCTGGCGCGCGACCGGCGGCTGGACGCCGACGTGGTCGAGGCGACCGTCGGTGCTGTCGGCGCCGCCGGTGCCGCCGGCGGCGCGCGTGTCGCCCGCGCGGCGGCGGGCGGCCGCGCGGGCCTCACCGCCCGCCAGGTCGAGGTGCTGAACCTGCTCACGCAGGGCCTGTCGAACCGGGCGATCGCCGCGCGGCTCACTATCTCGCCCCGCACGGCCGAACACCACATCCAGGATGTGTACGCCCGCATCGGGGTGTCCAGCCGGGCCGCGGCGGCGATGTACGCGATGGAGCACGGCCTGCTGCCCCAAGATTGGTAGATCTACCCATGCGGTCGAGTGGTCACCGCGGGCAGGCTGACGGCTGTTATCCCGAACCAGTGGAGGCAGTTGTGAGCGAGCAGAACAAGGCCTTGATCAAGAGATTCGTGACTGAGTACCAGACCGGACACGACGAGAGGGCGCTGTACGAGCTCATCGCCGAGCACGTCGTCGACCACAACGCGCCGCCTGGACTGCCGCCCGGTCGGGCCGGCGTCAAAGCGCTGTTCGACACGTTTTTCACGGCGTTCGAGGGCTTCTCCGCGCAGATCCACGACCAGGTCGCCGAAGACGACAAGGTGGTGACGAGCAAGTCCCTCCACGGCCGCCACGTGGCCGAGTTCATGGGCATCCCGGCTACCGGCAAGAACGTGAAGATCGACGTGATCGACATCGTGCGTATCGCCGACGGCCAAATCGTCGAGCACTGGAACGTCGTCGACCAGCTCGGCCTGATGCGCCAACTCGGCGTGCTGCCCGCCTGATCCGCCGATCACGCCGCCCGGTCGACGGAGCCGCCTGTTCGACGGAGCCGCCTGTTCGACGGAGCCGCCTGTTCGACGG
>Ga0105249_10001396_pt1 | contig 21120 bp, 42 predicted proteins | sample KBSS44metaG_FD_81522 | JGI IMG/M metagenome (GOLD analysis project Ga0105249, IMG submission 81522) | Switchgrass rhizosphere microbial communities from Kellogg Biological Station, Michigan, USA - KBS S4-4 metaG | ecosystem: Host-associated > Plants > Roots > Rhizosphere > Soil | place...
ATCCGCGATCGGACCCCCGTTCAGCAGGTCGAAGGCAATCGCCACACCGCTATCGGTGCCGCTGTTCGCCGCGATGCCGCTAGTCCCTGCGTTATGGGTTCCGTCAGCCGAGGGGCTGAGACCCACGACCTTCCCGGCTCCCCAATACTCCGAGTCCACGGTGTAGGTGCCCCAGATGAAGTCGTCGAAGTTGGCGACCTGGGTGGTGTTCGCGTTGGCCGCCCCGAACTCGAGGTGGCGCTGGTCCGTAGCGGCGTGGCTCCCAGCGGTGGCCGTGACCTCGGTCCCGCCGTCGAGCTTCGCCCGACACGTCCACGTCGTGCCGGAGGAGTCGAACTGGGCGTCGACCCGGTACCACACGTTGGCCGCGACGGGGTTGGGGCCGATGTTCTGAGCCGACCCGCCCGTCACCTGGATCGTGAACCGCCCGGTGGACTGAATGTAGTTGAAGAACGCCATCTGCCCCGTGGTCGCGTCGTACCAGGAGAAGATGTCGACGGCGCCGTTCGGGAGGGTGGTGTAGCGGATGTAGAACCGTGCGCAGGTCTTACGGACGCCCGTGGTGGCGATCCACCAGATGACGGTCTCGGTCGAGGCCGACGGGTTGATGAGCAGGCCATAGCTCCCGCTCCGAGCCGCCGCCGCGTCCGCAGTGGGGGTCCCGGCGATGGTCGACGCGATACCGCCCCCGCTGGTGCTGAGGACCCCATGCTCCCAGCCTGTGCAGAGGAGCGGGTTCAGGGCCATCGCGGCCTACAACTCTCTGACGTAGAGGGTGCCCGAGAAGTTCGTCGTGGCGTCGAGGGTCGACTCGCACCGGACCACCATCGCGCTGTGGGCCGCCCCGTCACACTTCGGGCGCATCTCCGGGGGGAACACGATCTGGTAGCCCGTGCGGACGTTGAAGGTGTCCGAGTGGATGCGGAACGTCGATCCCGACGTCGTAGCCACGCCCCCGTTCGCGTTGAACGCCTCGTACGCCCCGGAGGCCGCGCCGTCGTTCGGGTCCACCGGGCGCGGGGTCGTGGAGACCTCGCCGCCAGAGGTGAACGTGGCGCCGTTGAACCGGAGGATGGCGAGCCGAACGAAGTCCTCGTTCGCGTCGCCCTCCACGGTCTCCTGGCCGATGTAGATGGCGAGGATCTCGACGGGCTTATCCGCGGCGGGGTCGATCTCGAAGAAGTCGAAGTCGGCCATCGCCGCGGTCGCGGCCTTATTCGTGAATTCGACTGTGTAGACCCCTCGGGTCATCTGCCCTCCCTACGGGTTGGTGATCGTCCACCAGCCGGCGCCGGGGGTCGTCACGGTGAAGGTTCCGGCGGTCGAGGTGAACGCCCCGCCGAAGTAGGTCAGGAAGACGAGGTTGTTACCGGCGAGGGCGTCCATGTAGTACAGCCCGCAGACGGCCGAGCCGATGGTCGCCGTGGTCCAGACGAAGTTCGACGAGGTGAACGACAGCACCCCCGAGCTCACCGCCGTCGAGGGCGAGGTGACCGTCTTGCCCCCGGTGGCGTAGTTGGCGTCGACGATCGTCACCTCGGCCGTGTTCGTCCAGCCGGTGTCGGTGTCGAAGGCCGGCGTGAGCGAGTTCGTGTGCAACGCCATCTTGGGGGTGGTCAAGTCGAGGTTGATCACCAGGCCCGTGGTGTCGATGACGTCCTTGAAGTTGGCGAGGTAGAGCCCGCCCTTCGTGACTGCCATGTGCTATCCCTCCTTCGGGGATTGGACTTCCTCGAGCACCTTGGCGAGGAGGTCGCGGATATCGGCCAGCATGATGAGCGTGGCCCGGGGGATGCTGACGGCTTCACCGTTCATCAGGACGTGCTCGGGGCGGTGGCCGTTGTCGGACGTGAGGATGCGTGGTTGGGGGAGGTTCACGCCGGCGCCGAAGGTAATCGGCTCGGTCATGCTTGGTCCGCCCCGGCGCTCGGGGTGACGGGCTTGGCGTGGACGATGGCGTCCTGGCGGCCGTCCCAGTGGACGACGTGCTCCCCGGCCTTGGTGCCATCGCGCTCGTCCGTTACCGGCTGGCGCTCGGACTGGCCGAGCTTGCGGGGGGCGGAGATGGAGCGGATCTTCTCGACGTACTCGGTGTCAGGCATGCGGAAGAGACCTCCGGGAACGTAGGGAACGGGCGGTCGCCGGTGACAACACGGCTAGACTTGTCGAACGTTAGAACGCAATGGTCACGCTGTCAACGGTCTGCGGCGGGTCTCCTGGCCCTGTATCCGCAGGCCGTAGGCCACTACCTCCGCCTCGGTACGGTCCCTTCGGTGACGTCGGCGGAACATGTAGCAGGGGGCGCATCGTCCCTTGGCGTAGACCGGCGCCCAATGGCAGACCCGGCAGACCTCACCCCTCACCGAACCCTTCCCCACGTCCCGTCCTCCGCTGCTGCGCCTCACCGGCCGCGGTCAGGTCAGCCCTCGAGGCCGTCCGCGGGTGTCTCACCGATGGCTCGTAGCCCGTGTCCGGCGTGAGGTTCCGTAGGACCGACTCGCACTCGGACCGGGCGCTGCGGAGCATGTCGACGGCACTGGCGATCTTCTTCGCCGCATCGGCCACCCGAGAGCGCATCCGCTCCTTCCCCGCCGCGATGGAGCCTGTGGGATCCGCCGCCACCGAGCGGACCTTGGCGCTGTCCGTCACCGAACCGCCGAGGGTGGCGAAGTACGACCAGCGGTAGGCGTCGATGAGGGCTTCGCCGGCGGCGTCGTGGACGAGTTGGAGGTCGCGTTCCACCCGTTCGGGGGTCGGGAGGAAGTCACGTCGGGTCACGTTGGCGTCCTCTCGGTTGAGCCGAGGAGGATTTCGGCTGCGTCGCAGCGGTGGCCCTGGTACGAGCAGGGCTCGTCGCAGTAGGAGCAATGCCAGCCGTAGCAAGCGGGATCGAACAGGACGCCGTTCGCCGTCCACGTTGTCGGCCGGGTGCAGAGGACGCTGTTGCAGTCCTCCTTCCCCCGGTAGGCGAGCGGCCCTCGGCGCTGTCCGTCCACGATCAGGAACGTCTCGTCGCTCACGTTGGCGTCCTCTCGGTTGATAGGGCTTGGCGGGCGATGTCTACCGCAGCCTCGACGTACACGGTCGGGTGGCCCTCGATGTCCTCGGCGCTGTCCATCGCTGCGATGACCCGTAGCGCCTCCTCCACTTCCCTGAGTCGTTGTTGGAGGTGGTCAACGGTGTCGGCAGCAGCGCGGTCGCGGTCCCGAATCTCCTGTTGGAGGGTGTCGATGACACCCCGCAGCGTGTTGACGCAGGCCGTAGGCGACTTCATCTGCCGGTGGGCGGGCTGTCCGCAACGAGGACAGGACTTGTTCATGGCTTCACGTCCCGGTTCCTCTTGGCTGATTGGGATGTCAGGTGGTCGAGGAGTTGGGTTCCGAGGAACTTTGTGTAAGCGGGGGGGATGGCCTCTCGGGCTTCGTGGGCGTTCATCCAGCCGCAGCCCATCGCATCACGGAACTCCGATTCGGTCTGCTTGCTCCCGTGGTCGCGGCTTGCATCCGTAGCACGGTGCTGGCACGGCGGCACCAGTGGGAAGTACGGCGGCGATACCTCGAAGAACCGATGGCTCTGAACGGGCACGCCGAACATCGACCCGCAGAGCATGACCGGCTCTCGGAGCAGCCGACGGGCATCCTGGACGTTCTCGATGACGTAGGGCAGGCCAACGACGTACAACAACGCCTGGACGGGTGCGATCAGGTCGGGGTGGCTGCTCCGGTCGCCCGTCCATGCCGTAGCGCGGCTGTACGCCTGACAGGGCGGTGAAGCGTGGATCGCGTCGAAGCCTTGCATCCACAGAATCGAGAGGTCGAACACGTCAGCCTGGTGGAACTCGTAGGGGTAATTCGGCTGCGACTTGATGTCCACCCCTACGACCTCGAACCCGGCATCGGCGTATCCCTTCGCTGCGCCTCCTGCTCCACAGAACAGGTCGAGGAGTCTCATCGGTTCCTCTTGGCGCGGATGTCGATAACGGCCCAGTCGCCCCTCAAGACGACGCAGGGCAGCGCGTTGGAGCCGACCGGGACGGCGCGGCGGGTCTGCGAGAGCGCATCCTCGAACCATGCGGAGCCGACGAACTTGTCCCACGACGCGGGGATCTGAGCGCCGACCTTCACCTCCGGCATGACCGTGACCTCGACGGTGTACGGCCTCGCCGATTCTTCGTTGGACGGCGTGAACCCGGTGCCGCCGAGAGCCCGGTGCGTCTTGGCTTGGCCGGCCTTGCCCTTCCGTTGCGATCTCCGCCCCGTACAGCTACGGCACGAGCACTTCGGGACGTGGCCTGCCCTGGTCAGTTTCAACGCCGTGGTGGAGCAGCCACAAGGGCAGGACGGCCAACCATCCCACCGCAGGGTTTCGGCTCCGAGGGTCACGTCGGCACCTTCCGCGAACGCTTCCAGCCGCACTTGTAGCAGCGCCACCGCTCGACCTTCGGAGCCATGTCGGGAACGGCCTGCCAACGAACGTGAGACGAGCCGCACTTGGGGCACGCCGTCCACCCCAGGAACTTCGGCGCTGGCGCGAGGGTCAACGGTCAAACCCCTTCTGTCTGGAAGAGGGAGACTGCGAAGTCCTCGACCTCGGGGAATACGGGCTCGGGGAATGGCTCGTTCAGCGACCGCGACCAGCGGCCCTTGAGTTCGGTGGGCTGATCCGAGCGGCGCGGCTTCCCGTCCGTGTGGACCCACTGACCTCCGCCCGCAGGCCCCTCGTAGACCCACCCCGCAGCCCGAAGCGAGACGCCGGTCTCCGAGTCGAGAATGTACGTCTGGATGCGCTCGTAGCCCATCGCCTTCCCCGCTCGGGCAGCGGCGGCGTACAGGATCGAGCAGGCATTGTAGGTGCCGTCCGTGACGAGCCGGTTCACGTCGAGAACGCGACGAGGGGAAACGCGGCGGGCGACCGGGCGACCGCAGATAGCGGCCCCGTGAGCCTCCCCATTGTCGTCCACGACCCCGAGCGAGAAGCGATGTCCGACGGCGGGGACGTGGTGCCGATGCCACCGGGCAACGAGCGCGTTCGCCTCGTCCAACTCGAACGGAACGACTCGCAGACTCAACGGTCAAACCCTTTCTGTCTGGGAGTCGGGAGTGTTGAAGAGTGGGGCGTCATCCGTTATGCGGTTCCTCGCCATCTCCGCGTAGGTCGGGGAGAGCTCGATGCCGATGAACGAGCGACCGAGGCGAAGCGCCACCAGCCCGGTTGTACCTGAACCGCAGAACGGGTCGAGGACTACTGCGGGGATGGGTTCGGTGTCATGGGAGCAGGATGGACGCCAGCCGGTAGTCCGCACCTCCCGGTAGCCAACTCCGCTGTTCTCCGGTCGGCCATGACTGACGCTTGTGTAGTTGGCAATTCCCTCGACTTTCCTACCCGCAAAGGACTTTCCCCGCCTTTCTTCGTGGTAGGTAGGTGCTGTCCTCTCCACAACCCTCACCCATCCCTTCCCACACTCAGGACAGCACCCCTTCTCACTAGTCCCCGCCTTGATGCAGGGTTCTACTAGGGCCTTCGGGAAGGTGGCGAAATGCGCGTCAGGGAATGGCTCGGTTGCGATGTTCCAGACTGAGCGGAGGTTGCGGCCGGCCTCTGGGCCGGCGCTATGAAGGGACGACCGCCCGAGCCCGTTCGTATTCCCGCCCGAGCGGTCGAACTTGTTGCCCTCGTGAACACCTAACCCCCCGGGGGCGTGGCCCGTTTGCGGCTCCCTCACCGCGTCCGCGTCATACATATAAGGCAATGGCACCCACCGTCCGCGGGGCGGCGGACGGAACCATGACAGGTCAGGCTCCTCGCCGTGGTTGAGGGCCGAACAGGCGGCGGCGAGACGGCGCTTGGCCTCCGTCTCCGCTGGCGTCGTGCGCGGCACCCGCCGACCTCTGTGCTTCTGCACCATCTCGTGAGCAGCTAGGGCGAGGTCCGCTTGCCGCGTCTTCGCAATGAGGTAGGGCCGAATCGCTGCGATGATGCGAGCCGCCTTCGCATCGGTGACCTGCCACGCGAAGACGGACCGCCCACTCGTCCCGTCACCCCGGTAACGCGGTGACGGAGAACCCGGCCCTCCGTCAATCGACGTGAGGTCGGTAATCCGTTCCAGTAGGGCGCGGTTCGTATTTACCAGCGAGAGACGAATCCCGACATGAGGCTCCATTGACGCCCGGGCCTTTTCCTGGAAGCAGATCGAACCTTCGCCATCGACAAGGGCCGCTAGCCACGCCGCGTCCGCCTCTCGCATGGGCAGAGGCTGAACTCCCCCGCGCCATTCGGCCTTAGACAGGAGAAAGACCTGCTCGTGGGCTTTGGTGGGCCTGTCTGTGACCGATTCCGGCATCGGATTCGGCTTCGACCAAACGATTTCGCTACGCAGCACCCACCCGTCAGCTTGAAGAGCGAAGGCTAGCCGCCAGGGGATGCCGATTAGGTCTTTGGGCTTGAGGCCGGGAGGCGTCTGCCCCGTGTTCGACTCCTTCGCCGGATAGCGGCCGTCGAGCACCGGAGTCAGCATCCCGCCGTTGATAGGCCGCTGCGTCCCGCGCTCCTCCTCGCGGCCCTGATTCCCCCACGACCCCGCGTAGCTGTCCCCGAGGTTCAGCCAGACCGTCCCGTCCTTCGCCAAGACCCTCCGCACTTCACGGAACACCTCGACCATCGTTGAGACGTATTCCTCGGGTGTTGGTTCGAGGCCGATCTGCTGGTCGATGCTGGCCGCACCGCAGCGACCACAAACACCGCCGCGCTCCTTCGTCTCGTTGCGGCCCTTCGCGTTCTTCGCCGTGGCCCCGGCTGGCCCCGGCACGCTGTTCGCCCAATGCGTTCGGACGGTCTCGACGGCGTAGTGCTCGCACGTCGGGTCCCCGCCTTCCCACATGGCCGTTCCGTAATCCCGCAAGCCGAAGTAGGGCGGCGAAGTCACCACGCACTGCACCGACTCCGCCGGCATCTCCCGCAGCCGCTCAAGGGCGTCACCGACTCGAACTTCCCAGGTCATCGGTCTGCCCCGGCGTGCGCCTGCGCTCGTTCGCGGAGGTAGCCAGAAGGATTCGATACGCCGGCCGCGTTCTCGTACAGATCCTCGATGGCGGCGTTCACCGCTCGAGCGCCGTAGCCGGGGGAGTTCTTGCCACCGAGAACGAGCCCGGTCAGTAAGCCCTCGGTCACGCCGTCCCACGGCTTGCGTCTTCGGTAGCGGTCCTTGAGCGTGACGACGAGGTGGAGGTTCACGGCATCGGCCAGGTGAAACGGTTCGCCGTCCTTGCCCTTACCGTTGCTCGCCGCTTGCGGCGAAGGTCTTTGCCCTTCGGGCGTGGTAATGGCTTGTTCTTGGCTTGATTGGGTGACTGTGTGTCCAGGGTGGGGTGACACGGTGTCAGGGGTGGGGTGCCACTGTGTCGGGGGTGCCACTGTGTCACTAGTCACAGAGTCACCAAACGTGAGTTGCGTCGGGACGATCCCCGTGTAGAGGGTGGACGTTCCGGGGCGGCGTTCGCAAAGCAGAAAGCCTCCCCGCTCAAGGGCGTGGATTCCCCGCATCACTGAGCGCGTGGAGAGCCCGCTGTCCTCGGCCAGCGTGGATAGTGACGGCCACGCCGACCCGCCGCGCTCGTTCATGTAGAGCGAGAGGGTGAGCGCCACATGCCGCACGGTCGGAGGGAGCTCCGACTTGGCGATGGCGGTGCGCCAGGTGAAGATGGGTGAGAGGGTCGGGGTCACACCAACACCTCGAGCCGGTCCACGGTGTTCGCCTGTACCCGCTGAACGTGTCCGTGGATGATGCGGTGGAGCAACCGTTCACCGGACTTGCGGGCTAGCCCGTAGCGTTCCGAGTACGCCTCGCCGGCCTGCTTGACGGAGCCGTACCGCATGACGAGTCGTAGGGCCGGCTCAACCGCCTCGGCCACCAGGGGCCACAGCGGCGACTCCCCGATGTAGTCGTCGTGGCGCCTGCTGTACCTACCCGGTGGTGGGCAGACGTGGCCTGTTACCCAGAAACGGCCGCAGCCGTGGCAGTGGGGGCGGGCGTTGGGGTTCACGTTGTCCCCTTCCTGAACACGGAAAGGTATTCATGCACGCGCACAAGGCGCCGGCCGCCCTTCTCGAAGTTACCGACGCGCTGTATCGCCCCGTTCCCCTGCTGGTTGAGGATGACCTCCTCGCGGAAGACGAAACCATGCTGCGCGTGCAGGCGGGCGAGGTCGTGGGGGATCGGCAGCAGCCGGCCCGCGCTGTCCCGAATGAGCCCCGTGACCCACACCGCGAGCGAACCGCGGCGGAGAACGCGCCCGCACTCCCGGACGACTTCCCCGAGCTGGCGCAGGAACGCGTCGTAGGTCGGAGCCATCGACAGGTCGGCCGCGCCGCCGTTGTACTGCTCAAGGTTCCAGTACGGCGGGCAGGTCAGTAGGAAGTCGGCCGAGTCCGATGGGAACGGTACGGAGCGGGCATCGGCCGTGCGAATGTCCACGCCGTCCGACAGGCCGCGAGCGGCGAGGCGGCGAGACACCGCAGCGGTTTCTTCCGCTCGGAGTTCAACCCCTCGGTACTCATAGCCCTTGGCGGCAGAGACCAGGGCACGGGTGCCTCCCCCGGCGAACGGGTCGAAGATGACAGCGGGTTGATCCGGACCGAACATGTTGAGCGCCCAAGCGGCCACCGCTGGGTTGAAGATGCTGGTCGTGACCTTCCCCCGGTAGACGCTCTTGTCGTCGGCGGTCTTGGTGAAGACCTCGGGGCGGGCTTCCCCTGCGTCGCCCGTCAACTCCTTGAGCGAGCGGGTGCCCGGGTCCGACATCGCGCAGTTCCAGACCGTCGTGGGCCACACTCCGTACCGCTCTACTAACTTGACGTAAGGGTCAACGACATTGCCCCAGAGGTCCACGACCTCGCCTTGAGCGCCGTTCATGCCCCAGCCGCCTCGAGTATCAGTTCCTCGACCTCGGAAGAGGTCAGGTCCGCGATGAGTACGTCCCCGATCTTCTCGAAGCGGTCGAACATCTCCACGGCCTTCGCCTTGGCTTTGGCTGGCCGCTGGCCGTACACCGCCAGCAGACGGGTTCGCTGTTCAGGTGTCGCCGGCACAGAGGCTCCGGGGCCTTCCCCTGCACCCTCGGCCTCTGTGCCTGACGCCTCCGCAGGAGCGGTGCCAGCCTCGCCCGCGGAAGATGGAGCCGGGACGGAGGCGGGGGGAGATCCATGAGTGGCCCCCGTCCCGGCGTTCTCTGAGCCACCGCCAAGATGCGACGTGCGGGTCGCCGTTGGCTCAGAGGTCAGGTCTTCCTTGGCCCACAGGTCGAGGGCCACACCGAAGCGCATTGCACCGCGTCGGATGAAGTCGGAGATGGCTTCCTTGAGTTCCTGGCCGTAGGACGAGAACGAGTCCACGGCCCCGGCCTCGGTCCTCGACACGCCGCCGACGGTCAGCGTCCCCAGCACCGCGACGACATGCGGCGTACCTCCCCCGTCCACGACCGTCACGGGCTCGACGGTGTAGGTCCAATCCGGCGCCGCATGGTTGAGCCGGTCGGTGACAGCGGCGTGTCCCACGTAGTCGAGGGCCGGTCGCTTGCTGGTCGCCGGGAGCTTGCTAATCAGGTGGGGCGGGAACGGCTTGCGGAGGTCCGCACGCATATCCGGGTCGCTGTGGAAGCTCACACCGCACCCCCCAAGTCCACGTCCTGCTCCCACGACGACTTCGCCCGGAAGTACGTCCTGGGTTCCTTCTCAGCAGCCCACGGTGAGTCGGCGGGGTCGGCCAGGGCTTCGCGTTCACGGTCCTGTTCGGCGAAGGATTGCTGCTCGCCCCGGAGGCGTGCGGCCCTCGGACAGCCGGGGGCATGGTCTACGAAGTGACTCCGCATCCCGAGCGTCATAAATCCGCGTCCACAAGCCCCGCAGTAGTCGCGCTTCGGGCGGAGGAGCATGTCCTCGGCGAGGGTCATGACATCCTCCGAACGGCTGCCGAGTCATCGATCGCCAGCACTTCGGGCCTCCGGGCATCCGGGCGCAGGAAGAACACCCAGCGGTCCTTGACCCCTTGCTCGTTAGCGGCCCACGAACCGTTCCCGGTCGGAGGCGGTCGGAGGCGGTGCCACGTCGGAGCCCACATCCAGTTCGAGGCCCGGTAGAGCGCCCCGTCGTGTCCTTGCTCCGGGTCGCTGTAAGACACCAGCGTTGTGACGAGCGCGTCCCGCTGACGGAGCCACCGCACTACATACCGATGCATGCGCGACCCGCCGTTAGCCCCCGCTTCGGGAGTAAGGCACCAGCGTTGGAGTTCGAGCCAAGTACCGTCGCTCGGAAGATTCCGGGCGGTCGGATAGCCCCACACCTGGGCTGCCACGATGTCCTCGGTAGCGAAGCCAGCAAATACATACCGGACGCGACCGGGGGCCACAGGCCCGAGGTAGTGCTTCTCGGTTAGCAGCGGGTTGACCTCGACCGCCGTAGCAAGCCTCCAAGAGACTCCGCGGTCCTCAGCAAGTGCCTCCGGGAACATCGACCGCTGAACGAGGGTCACGGTTCCTCCCTGACGAGCAGGAGCACCCGGTCCAGTTCGAGGAACGCGGCGTCCCGTTCGTTGATGGTGAGGTCGAGTTCCTTACGGAGCGCATCCATCTCGGCTTGCAGGGTCTTGACCTTCTCCTCGGCTTCGAGGTACGCCGACTGCCACGTTCGACCGGCGGCGTTCCGCATCGTGGTTTCGAGGAAGCCGGACACGTCGGGGCTTGTCACAGGAACCGCCGCCGCCGAGTACGTGGAAAGCCTTGATTCCGAGTCTTCTGCAACCAGGCAGCGAGCGAGACGAGCCCGAAGAACAGGGCGGTCCCAACCACGGCCATACCGAGGACGGTGCAGAGACGGAGGAACCATTCGAGGGTCGTCACGCCAACTCCTCGAGCATCTCCTGCTCGGTCAACTTCTCCGCGAGGAAGTTATCGGCGCACCCGCGGTGGGCGGGAAACTTGTCGCTCACATACGGCAGGTGCCAGGTGTCCCAGCGGATCGGGTTATCGAACGAGCCACCCTGCCCGCAGAACAGGCAAGTGTTCAGTTCGTCGCGGAGGTCCTTCATGACATCGCCTCGGCCATGACGGCGCGGGAACCCTCAAGGTGCCGTTGCACGGCAGGAGACTCGCCGGCGTCCAGTTCAGCAAGGTCGACGGCGACGTCCCGGAGCACCGCCAATAGCGCCGCAGACCTCGCCTCAAGAACTTCAACGCGAGCCGCCAGAGTGAACAAGGTTTCGGATACCGCCCCTAGGTAGCGGTCAAAGTCATCAGGGTTCATATCCTGCTGCAACGCCGTGGACAGCACGGCGGCGCGAGTCCTCGCACGCCTCACTAAGTCGCTCACCACGCCTCCTCTTCACGCAGGACCCACGGGATCCCCCACGTCGACGTAGGCCTCGGCCGCTCCGCCACTTCCACTTCTCCGGTGGCGTAGATGGTGACGAGGATCTGGTTGCCCACCCGATGGGCGGGGTAGTCGGTGGGGTAGTCGTAGACCAGCGTTCGGGAAAGGGCGTCGTCGCCGTTGGGGAACGCGGCCGAGGTCATGGCGTCGCCTTCGGATGCCAGAGTTTCGTCAGGCGGGCGTGGGCCTCGGGGCGGTCGCTCGGGGTCATCTCGCCCTTCCACTCCACGAGTCCCTGACGCTCCGCCCACTTGAACAACGAGCCGAACATGTTGGGGCGGGGCGGTGAGCCCACGTCCTCCCGGATTTCGTTCGCTGAGAACGGCTGTCCGAAGAAGCAGCGGTTCCGCACGGCCCGCTCGGCGTTGCCCCGCCACGGGTCGAACATCGTTGCGGTGTCGATCAGCCGCAGGCCAGCGTCCCTCCGCTTGCGGCCTTCCTCAACGCCCCATAGCGTCGTCGGGTGCTCCGGGTCGAAGTGGTGGCTCAAAGCACACCGCCCGTCGTGGGTGCGATCCAACCGGGCGGAACATTCCGCCAACGGATATGAACGCGGACGGGGTGAGTCGCGTTGCTCTCGACCTCCTCGCGGATGGCGTGCATCGCGGCGAGCGCCGTCGAGAACTGGGATGACCATCCCGTCACCACCCAAGCGTTGTCCGCGATCATGTCGACGGTCCGGTGCTGTGTGCTGGGAGGAACGGGGATGACCATCTCGACGCTGCTGACCTCGGTCAGGACCGACATGCACTCGTCTCCTTCCAGTGCCGGACGATATCGGCGAGCGTGGCCCACCGGCCGCATTGACGGCACCACGTCCAGACGGTCACGCCGACTTCTCCGCGTCCTCGGCGAGCCGCTTGAGGTGCTGCCGTACCGCCTCGCGGCTGATGTTGAGGATGCGGGCGATCTCGGCGCCGTTCAGGCCCTTCGCGTGGTACTCCGCGACCCTGGCCTTGGTGACGCCGGTGCCGAATTTCGGACCGTAGTTGTTCGGTGCGTTGGTTGACATGCCGCGGATGCTACCGCCGTTGCCGTTGACGTGTCAAGAACCTTGCGCTAAGTTTCCGGTCTACGGAAGGGGAGACATGAGGAAACTAGCTCTACTGGCCATACTCGGGGTGCTGCTCATCCCGACGACCTCGAGCGCCGGCGTGCCGGTCGTGAAAGCCTGCACCCAGGAAGGAACCACGCCCTACCAGGTACGGAACCTGATCCGCTGCGTGGGCCCGCGTCTCGGCGTCTCGACGTCGATGGCGCTCTACATCGCCCACCGGGAGAGCAAGTTCCACCCGCAGGTCTGCAACGCCTCGGACCATTGCGGCGTGATGCAAGATGCTCAGGCGATCTGGACCTACATCACGGGCCACTACGTCTACGGGCGAGCCATGGACGCGCTCCTGGGCGGAGGTTGCACGGCTGGGCATATCACCCCATGGGGGCGATGCTCCGGGCGAGCGAACGTGATCCTGAACCTTCGGTACGTCAAGCACCACGGCTGGCAGCCGTGGTCGTGAGGGGACGAGACAACATGAAACGGCTACTCGGAATCGGGCTCGGCCTCTTGGTCGCGCTGTCGCTGGTCGGCTGTGGAAAGGACGACGAGACATTCCCGTGCGAGGCCCACGGCGCCATCCAGCGGATCGTGACGGTATTCGCCGGAGCTCCGCCGTCGGGGGAGTACGAGTGTCAGGACGGCCACAGCGAGCTATGGGAGAACGGCGTCAAGACGGTCGGCTGAACGCAAAGAACGGGCTCCCCCCGATGACGCTCGCTCGACGGGGGGAGCCCGACTGTAGTTCGCGGCCACGGAGGGGACCGCTATGGTGGCCCTTCCCCGCAAGAGAGGACCGGTCAAGGATTGTATCCCAGAACCGTCCTACCCGTGGGAACGGCCGGGGGCCGTGCGGAGCAAACTTTGTCACCCTTTCCCTGTCGTTTGTGTTGACAGTGTAATCGTCAGGTAGTATCTTATGGGCATGGACACGACAGGAAGGAACGGGGAGATGGGCGACAAGGCACTGCGGGACATGCTACTCAGCATGACCACCGAAGAGGTCCGCGAATACTGGGAGGCTCGCCAAGAGGCGGCTCGGGACGCGGGACAGCCGCATTACACGTCCCTCGTGGACGCCATCACTGGCGAAACGTTCGTCACCATCGAGAAGTAATGGACACGACAGGAAGGAACGGGGAGATGGAGACCAAGACGAGGCTATGGGTTCCGGTTCGTGGCGCGCCTTCGTCGCTCAGGAGATTGGCCCCGACGCTAGCCCCTTGTGAGGAGTGTCGCGCATGACCTGCTACTGCGGACGACCTGCCACCCACCGCGTTCCCGTTCCGCGTCCGTCCCTTCGGGGAATGGCATGGCGGTACGAACGGGGATGCGTCGAACACGCCAGTCACCTCGCCGCGACCCTGCTCCTTGAGGGCTTGGACGCCGTCGAAGTCGAGGCCATACCGATGAAGGAGGAAACACGATGACGAGGCAGACGATCACGCTGGACGGTATCGAGTTTGAGGCTTGGCCCGAGCAGGGTGCTTGGTACGAGGTCGGTCGGGTAGACGAGGTCGGGGCGCTCTACGCTCCGATGAACGCGGACGGGTCGCTTCCGACAAGCGACGAGATCGGCGAGATCGAGGTCACCTACCGCGAGGAGATGGACGAACTCGTATCGTCCGAGCGAGGCCACGCGGCATCTCGGTTGGCCGACTGCATCGCCCACGGCGACCACTTCATCAAGCCCGACGAGAACAATTGGTGCGGCGGTTCCGACGAACACGAGTCGCGGTGCGACACGGGCGAGTGCTCATCCTGCCACCGCCCCGTGTTCTTCGGTGCGGACGACTGGTACCACCACATCACCGACCCCGAGCGCGGATGCTTCCTCATCGGAGGCGAGGACGCTTGACCACCCTCTACCGGATGTTCCGAGCCGATGGATCCCTGCTCTACGTCGGCATCTCCGATCAGGTGCTCGCCCGATGGTCTTCGCACTCCCGAGAGCGGCCTTGGTGGTCCGAGGTTCAGCGGTTCGAGGTCGAGCAGTTCGACTCGCGGGATGACGCTCTGCGAGCCGAGGCGCAAGCCATCGTGGACGAGCGGCCTTTGCACAACATCCGAGTCGATACGGTCCCCGTAGTGCGCGTCGGCACCAATGAGATCGGGCCGTTTGTGGGCATCGCGGAGATTGCGAAGGCCCTCGGCGTCTCCCGCGGATTGGTCGCGCAGTGGTACAAGCGAGGGAAGTTGCCCGAGCCCACGGCCCGCCTTGCGATGGGTCCGGTGTGGACGGCGGAGGCTATCGACCCTTGGATCGCCTCCCGCTAGGGCTTCGGCGCCGGCGCACCCGTGTTCTTGTCGTAGCCGCCACGGTTCACGAAGCGGAACCCGAGTTGCTCCATCTTCGTCGCGTTGGGTCCGGCGCTTCCCTCGCCCTTCATGGCGAGTGATGCGCCCTTGGCGAATCCGAAGACCCGATCGAAGTCCTCCTCGTGTGCGCCGATGTACGCCAGCGCATCCTTCTCTGCCTTGGTCAAGGCCACGTCGTCCACCTCCGGGTAGGTTCCGTCCCACTGGCCGTACCACTGGGGATTCTCGAAGTGCATCGCGTCGTTCCAGGACAGGCCCCACTCGAAGCCGTGTCGGATGAAGCAATCGGCGAACCACTGCGGGATGTCCCCGCGCCCGCCGTTCATGGCGTTGTTCTCGGGGTTGATGTCGATGGCCACCGGCCAAGAGTGCAGCGACGGCTTGTTTGCCGTCCGCATCGGCCGGCAGGCGAACGTTCCCGCGGTGGTGACCTTGTACGGCGCGACCTCGTCGGCGATGTTGATGGCCTTGATCTCGGCGACCGCCGCGAGGAGCGGAGCGACCGCCCCGGTCTGGTACGAAACGTTGAACACCCACCCGCGACCGAAGTCGAGCGTCACCGCCACGCGCCCGCGGTTCGAGTCACAGTGCGACCACCCGGGTCCGTGTCGTGGATCGACCCAGGAGCCCATCTAGCCCACCCACCCCAGCCGGCCGCCGGTGTTGACGACCCAGCAGTAGTAGGCCGCGGCCTGCTCCCAGGTCCCCCCGTCCTGCACCCGCTTCGCCTCGACCACCGCACCGTCGGGCTCGGCGGCGAGTTGCTTCGCCCCGAGCGGCGTCCGGTGGGCGCTGACGGCGATGTCCCAGTGGTCGTAGGTCTCGACGTTCCCCGCCGGGTCGCGGACCTTGATCGTGTTCGGGGCGAACACCTTGGCGTAGCTGGCGATGGACGCGGCCCGGATCGGGACGGCGATCTCCGGGTCGAAGGCTTCCTCGTCTGACAGGAGTTCGCTGTCGTGCAGGTTGTTGGCCTGGGTCAGCCCCCGGTCGCGGCTGTCGTCGGAGTTGGTGAGCTCCGCGCCGGGGTCGTCGCCCGACTCCCAGTGGCAGTGCGCCCGCAGGAGTTGACGCGGGACGCCGTTCGCCGTCTCGGCCGCACCGTAGACGCCCCGGAACAAGGCGTTGGCCGTCCGGCGCCCGACGATGCCATCGACCGGCCCGACGTCGTTGCCGGCGGCGGTCTCCTTCTTCTGCACGTCCTTGACGGCCGCCCGGGTGAGCCCGCCGAACTGGCCGGTCCCGAGGTGGATGTCGACGTAGCCGAGCTCCACCAGCGTCGACTTGATCGCCTCGATGCCGAACCACTTCCGGCGGGCGTCCTCGTCACCGGAGAGGTTCCCGCGCATCCCGTAGCGGTAGACCCACGGCCAGGACGAGGCTGTCATGACTCCGGTGAACGCTCGAGCGACGGCACGAACATCGCACCGATGGCCACGAACAGCGCCGAGAGCGTCGCCACGACGCCCTTCGCCGGCTCCCATACCGAGACGGTCAGGAGGTTCAACCCAGCCAGCAGGCCGCCGAGGGCCGCGCCGATGGCTCCGGCGTACTTGTGACCGAGGTAGCTGATCCGCGGGGCGAAGTAGCACGCCACCAGGACGAGGCCCGTCGTCACCTGCGCCTTGACGGCCTCGGAGGCGTTGAAGCCGAGCGTGGCCAGCAGGTCGAACCCGGCGAGCACGACCGCGGCGATCGCGGCCTTGATCTGGGCGTTCGAGAACATGTCTACCCCTTCCCTTCCGGCGGGCCTCCGCCCGCTGCGAACATCTCCTTGGCGGCTGCCAGGGAGGCCGGCGACGAGTCGAGCCGCCAGTCGTTCTCCTTGTTCACGTCGAACCACAGCGCGCCCCGAATCTGCGGGTAGGCCGCGAGGGCGTCGGGGAGGGCGCGTATCCAGTCGGGCTTGCGCGGGTCCTCGTCGCAGGCCGTCTCGCAGACGAGGATGTGCTTGCGGGGCCACCTCTCGACGATCGGGGGGATGGCCTCGGCGAGCATGTCCGCCGGCGGACGCCACCATTGGGGCCAGCAGTACGGGTCGACACCGATGAATTGACTCCCGCCCATCCTCCATTCGGCGTAGTGCTCCCGGGCGTACCAGCCCGTGAAGATGGGGCCGATGCGGATGTTCTTTGAGGCCGGCCGGATCACCGAGTAGAACCGCCGGTAGGCCGCGAGGTACGTCTCGAGCCAGTAGGCGCCTTGGTCGATGGCCATGTCGGCCTCGTGCTCCAGCGTCAGGTAGATGGGGACGCCGAGCGCCGCGAACCCGCTCGCAAGGCTCGTCAGGAGGTCGTCGTGGAACCCCGCCGCGATCTCCGAGAGGATCTGGTCCTTGGTGTGGCCTGGGAACCGCCAGTGCTTCGCCGCGAGGGAAACGACCGGGGTCCGCCCGTCCGCGACCAGCGCGGCGATGGTGGGGAGGTTCACGTCGAGGTCCCAGAACGTCCGGGCCAGCTCCAGCTTCACGCCGTAGCGGACGTCGGCCTCCTGGAAGGCTTGGACCGACCCGTTGGGGGATTCAAACGCGCCCCATCTCATTGAGCCTCCTATGCCCCCAGCGCCTTCGCTATCGCCGCGCCGACCGCGCCTGCGAACAGCACCAACACGGCACCCACCGCGACCGCCTTGGACTTGAAGTTCTCCAGCGTCTTGATGCGGGCGTCCATGAGCGCGGCCAGGTTCTTCGTCTCGCCCGCGAGCGCGTTCGCCATCGCCTCCTGCCGGTCCTTGGTCACGAACTCGCTCCGGTCCTGTAGGGACTGTTCGTGAGCGTGGTTGAGCAGGTCGAGTCGCCGTTCCAGTTCCTTCGCCGCGATGGCCACGGCCTGGTGCTGGGCATCGTGGGCTCGCTCATGCTCCGTCAGGATCCGCTCGATGAACTCGCGGAGGGTGACCCCCTCGGTCACTTATGCCTCCGGTTCAGACGGTCGTGCTCGGCGGGATGGAGAACGAACAGGGACAGGGTGGTCCCGAGGGCGTAGGCCCCCAGCCCGATGAGGTAGACGAGCGTATCCATCGTCAGCGGGACGTTATCCGCGTGGTAGACCAGCTTCGCAATCGAGCCGATGACTATCGCGCCCCCAAGCCGTGCGAGGGCACGGCCGATCCAGTTCACCCTCCAGGCCCAGTCGGGGAGCATCGCCACCCGGAAGTCGAGGACGCCGAGCCAAACGGAGAAGCCGACCGATATCCCCGACAGGAACAGGATGATGTACCGCGCTATCAAGGGGTGCCTCCGTTCCCGTTGGTCTTGAGGACCGTTCGGAGGGCCTTACCGACCGGGGATGCGAACAGGTAGCCGGTAGCGACCAGGCAGACTGCGTGGATGCCGAAGTCCACGCTGCGATTGTGGGCTGCGGAATAGACGACGACTCCCGCCCACGTCAGAAGGACGAAGGTCGCCACCACCAATCGGAACAGGTCGAGCCCGGTTAGATGGTCTCGTTCGGGGTCGTCGTTCATCGGGCATACCCCGCCCTTCTGTAAGGTTCACGGTGTCCAAGGTGGCTCCCTTCGCCCCCTCGGCTAGTGAGGATTCACCAGAGCGCGTGAACGCCTCCGGCGTCGTCCTGCGCGTAGAGTTTGGATGTACCCGCTACGACCTTCGAGTAGACCCTGACGGCCCCCGTGGGCGGGTTCGTGTTCGGGTCGGCGGAGCGCTCGGCGAGCTCGATGTAGTCCTTGTACGCCAGCAGGGAGGTGCCGTTCCCCGCACCCCCGCCGAACTCGATGGAGGCCGCGATACGCCCCAGGACGTTACGGACCTCCGCCTGTCCGACGTCCGGCTCCCAGACTTCGACCTTCTCCTCCTCACCCGGCTCCCGCGTTCCCGGCTTGAGGAGGGCGCGTAGGGAGTGGGGGACGATCGCCAGCAGCGGCTCACCGTCGCCGGTGTCGACCTCGGCTACCCGTTCGGTGTCCTCGTGGTCGAAGGACCACGGCGCGATCCAGTCGCCAACGAATACCCCGCTGGCGAACGCAGAATCGCCAACCGCCCCGCTCAGGGTGTTGCCGTCGTAGTCGGCCGTTTCGTAGGCGCGAGTCGAAGCGTCCGCGAGTAGCATCGTCCCGCCGTCCTCGTTGAAGTCGTCGACATCATCCAACGCGATCGCCTGCCCACCCCCGATGATGGCGGTGACCTCAGCGCCCAGCCGCTCGTCGCGCACTACCCGGACCGTTCCGATCATGCGCCCCTCCTGTGGATCGACTTCCAGTTCGCCGAGATGGGCTTCCACGTCCCGATGGTCATCGGGTTGTTGGCGGTCAACGGATGGAAGCCGGATCGGAGCGTGAACCGCTCATCGACCTGCTGGTCCTCGTACTCCCCCACGATCCGGCAGAGCATCCCCGGCAACAGATGGGGGACCGGCAGCGAGTCGAACGAGACCGTCTTCGTGGCGACCTGGAGCATGTTCTCCGAGTGCCGCTTGAGGTCGTCCTTCTTCTTCGACTCGAACTGGAGGTAGTAGGCGTCCCGCTGTTTCTTGGTGTACTTCGGCGGCTTCTCGCCCCGGTTCCACGGCTCGCGCCAGTCCCAGCCGAGGTCATCGGTCGCCACGGCCCGACGTGGAACGTTGTGGCGGGCCATCCGCTGTGGGGAGAACGGGTTGGCCGGCGGGAGTTGCGCGGGAATGTGGAGCGCCTTGACCGGGCCGTCCGGGTTCGGGCCGCTGGTCACCGCCGCGTTGATGATCGTGGTGTAGTCGTCCGCGATCTCGGGCGGGGTCAGCACGACCTCCGCATCGAAGACGTAGGCCACGGTTCGCGGCCGGACCCGGCGGAGGTTGAGGTAGCCCTCCCCGTCGAAGTACGGGACCATGCCGATCTTGGACGCGGCCGCTTTCATGTACCGCCACGGCTCGGAGAACCGGGGGATCACCATACGCTTCGCCAGTTTCCGGTCGTACTCCGGGAGGCGGAACCGCCGCTCCCCGTGGCGGAAGGCGATGTCGTGGATGACCTCGACGATCTTTGTGTGCTTCGGGTAGGACTGCGCCGTCCACGTCACGAACGGGTCGATGTAGAGCGACTCCTTCCCCTGGCAGTTGATGGACACCTCCGCACCCTGCCGGGAGAGTCCGCCCGAGCTCATCGGCCCGGTGAACATCGGGAACCGGAACCACCCCCGCGGGGTCTCCTTCGCGTAGATGGCCCGGACGAATCGGCGGGCCTCCGCGGCCTCCTCGATGGGCGCCCCGGAGAGGAGCCGCCCGCCGATGTCCAGGACCGTCACGTCGAGGGAACGGTCCGGCGTCTGCGTGACGTCGAACGACACACCCCCATCCGTGATGGTGTCTATCTCCCACATCGGGCGCTCGTTCTCGTCGAGGATCTGCACCCACGCCCCGACCTTGTGGTTACTCCGGGAGACGGCGTGGTAGACGTCCTGCTCCGAGTAGGCGTCCGGGTCGGCGAGCACCTGCGCTGTGAAGGCCGGCCCGGTGTCAGGCATCCGCGCTCGTCCTTGAGTCCTCGCGCCACTTCGTGCCGTCGCACCAGAACGTGATGGAGCGGGAGAACCCGTTGGCCGGGGTCGGTGACGCCGCCCCGAGGTTGAAGTCCGACCCCCAGGTGATCGTCCCCATCGCACCGCCGGAGCTGTTGAGGATGCGGAAGGTCAGCATCTTGCCCGTGACCTTGTTCGTCGGGTTCCCGATGGTGAAGCCCGAAGCGGTCGTCACGGTGAGGAGGTAGCCCGGGCCGTAGTCCGAGTCCACCGTGTAGGTCCCGGCCCCACTAACGGCGACGTCGATATAGCGGATGCGCGGAGCTACGGGCTTGACGATGTCCCCGTCGTAGACGAGGCCCGACTGGATCAGCGACGGCGTGAACCCGGTGTAGGGCTCCGTGACAAAGTAGGCGAACCCAGGGTCGAAGACGGTGTTGGTGGGGCTGCCCGTCCCGGACACGACCGCGGAGAACCGATGCGTGGTGTTCTGCCCTACCACGGTGTTCTTCCCGATCACCGTTCCGTCGAGGGTGCCGTCCGTCATGTCGAGGCTGATCGCCGGGTACGTGTCGTCGACCGTGATGGTCGGGGCCAGGAATACGTTGCTCTGGATGATGGTTCCCCGGATGGTGTTCCCCGCTCCGGGCTGGATGAGCACCATCGGCGCGTCGAGGGTGATGCCGCCGTGGTCGAAGTAGTTGCCCTGGATGAGCCCGATTGACCCGGCGGTCTGGCGGATGCAGACCGACCCGGCGCGGTTCGCCACCCACTTCGCGACCGACGAGCGCGGCCAGGTGGTGCGTGAGGTGCCCGTCATCGAGGTCTCCGGGCGCACCTACCCGGTCGAGCTGCGCTACCGACCCCTCGTCGAGCTGCA
>Ga0105249_10001399_pt1 | contig 21102 bp, 17 predicted proteins | sample KBSS44metaG_FD_81522 | JGI IMG/M metagenome (GOLD analysis project Ga0105249, IMG submission 81522) | Switchgrass rhizosphere microbial communities from Kellogg Biological Station, Michigan, USA - KBS S4-4 metaG | ecosystem: Host-associated > Plants > Roots > Rhizosphere > Soil | place...
GAACATAATTGGGAGCAAGTGGCAGCCGATTGCCGCCAGCTTGTAAAAGCTAATACAGTTGCTTTCTGTGAATTGCTGGGCACAACAGCTCTTGCACCCTTAACTGATGATTTTATACTACAGTTATTCAGTGCGGAAATAAAAACACCAGAGCCCGAAAAACTATACGAATATTTTTTTGATAAATATAAAATAGAGATACCCGTAATGAGACATGGCGATAAAGTGTACCTGCGTTATTCCATCAATGCTTTTAACAATCAACAGGACATGGATAGACTTTTTGAGGCCATAAAAGAAATAAAAAAAGAAACCGGCCTGATTGAATAATCCTGAAAGTTGAAAGATATTATTTTGGCCGGTAAGCAAGCTAATAGCCTTTGCCAATTTGAAACCCTTCTTTTTTTCACAATTTTCAAACTCATTTCATAAATTTGATTTCACCTAAAATAAAGTTATATGAAATATTTTCTGACAGTATTGCTTCTCGCTGGCGGCTTAACGGTTTTTGCTCAAAACAGTATTGATGGAACCTGGAAAGGTACACGGGAAACTCCTAATGGAAATTTTGAAGTCACTTACACTTTCAAAGTGGAAGGGACTGTATTGAAGGGTACCTGGAAAACTCAATTTGGCGAAACAGAATTAACGAATGGAAAAGTGGACGGTAAAAAAATTTCTTTTTCGATTTCCTTTAATGATAATACGATCAACAGCACAGGCGAACTTATTAATGACAACGAGATTGTCGTTAAAAATGAAAGAGGTGAATTGAAGCTCACCAGGGTGAAACCCTAAGTTTTTAATTTGTTCAATGCCACAATTATACATTCGCAAAGTGTATGGTTGAGGTTTTTTTATTAAGGAATTGAATAGAAAGCCGCCATTCATAACTTTAAACTGCTTTTTTATAATTTAATTTCTGTGCATTCTTTTGGGCTTTCAATGCAAGCTCTGTGGCAAGAAAGCAATGAGCCTGTGTCATGGCAGTTTCGGTGCGGTTAAGAATATCATCAACCAACAGCCTGCCATAAGGAAGCTCTACATTATTGCAATCGATGTATTGCGTGTCTTTTCCATTTACAAGAAATAAATGATTACCACCTGCCCTGCCAGCTATATCAATATTCTTTCGCACTTCAATATATCCTTCTGTACCGAGAATAGTGAGACGTCCATCACCCCATGTTTTCAATCCATCGGGAGTGAACCAATCAACACGGATATACCCGGTGCCGCCATTACCACGGAGCATGATGTCGCCAAAATCTTCAAACAATGGATACTGCGGATGAGCGACATTACCCGTTTGTGATGATACAACATTGGCCGCAGTAGACCCCGTGAAGTAGAGGAACTGATCGAATTGATGCGAGCCAATATCGGTGATTATGCCTCCAAAATATTTTTTATCAAAGAACCAGGAAGGTCTTGTGTTTGCATTCATACGATGAGGGGCAAGAATAACAGTTTGTATTACCTTACCGATGGCTCCTTCTTTCACCAGGTCGCCTGCCTTAACGGTAGCTCTGTTTTCAAATCTTTCACTATACATAATAGAATAAATGCGACCGGTTTGTTTTTGTACACGGCGCACTTCTGCCAGTTGTTCTAATGTAGTGATGCCCGGCTTGTCTGACATATAATCTTTTCCATGTTGCATCACACGAATGCCCAGTGGTGCACGGTCAACAGGTATGCCTGAGCTAAGAATAAGCTGTATCGATTTATCTTCAAGAATTTCTTTTTCACTTGCTGCAACTTTAACCTGCGGATATCTTTTAGTAAAATCAGCGATAAGGTTTGCTTCTTTTGCATACAGGGAAACCAGCTGCCCCCCGCCCTTTAACACTGCATCTACCTGTAAATTGATATGATTGTGATTAATACCAATAACGGAGAATTTGAGGCGGGGATCAGCATTTGGTTTTATTATTTCCTGAATTGGGCTTATCGCTCTTTCATCGATCAGCTTTACTGATGATGCAAACACTTGCTGAGGCAGCATCGTTGATAAGCCTATACCTGCAGCGGAACCAGTTGTGTACTTAATGAATTTGCGGCGGTTGAATTTTGAATCTTTCATGATAATTTATTGAGCGGTTATTTTTTTAAAATATTTCAATAAAATAATTAATGTTCCATTATAATTTTTGCTGCCCAGTCTGTTGAAGAAGGATTATGCTTATCCGGGAATTCCGGTATTGATAATGTTCCGTTCTTATCAGCTTTAACAATGAGCAGCTTTTGCCATTTGCCATTTCGCGGATCGAACCATTGAAAAGAATAAGAAGTATTGGGTTTAAACCCATTTAGTTTTGGCAGCTCTGCTTTGTTCTCAAAATATAATAAAGCAAGATCTTTTTCAGGAGTACGCATCATGTGTGACCAGCCATCAAGTCCTCTTTCCGAACTGTTTACGGCTTTTTGTGGTTCTATATCTTTGTAAGCGGGTTGCAATCGCTGGTACTCTTTTCCTTCTGAAAGAATAAATGATCCGAGATGCCGCATATAATTTGCGGATTCATATTTTAATGCATCCCAGATATGAGGCCGCACTCCGGCAGGCTCTCCAGTTGTAGTAATATCATAGGCTGCTGTGCCATGAACATGTCCTGATAATCCTCCCGAAAGAACAGAACCATACATCTGCGCTCTTGAAAAATAATTATCTCTTTCTGAATTTGCCGCAGGACGTTCGCCATTCGGTGTATTGTTGTCATGATTCCATCCTGTATAATACGGTTCAAAATTAATAGCCGGATATGGAGGATCAAGATTGAATAGTGTATCCAATGCCCCATAAAACCCATGATCTCTTGGTTTATTTCCTACACTATGCATCGTGAGCCAGGGTACATGCTGTGCATGGCCAAACTGTGTATAAGTGGAATTATTAATTAAAGTAGTATATGGTTGTCCGAAAGGCAGTGGCCCATATTTCTTCAGATGATAGGTCAGCACGTCATTAAATTCATCGGCAGTAAGGCTATAATCTTTGGGTATCCAGTCAAGATGAATGCCGCTAAACAGGATATTAAAAGCACCATACCTCGAAATAAGATATTGAACAAACCGTGAGTAAGATTCATTGAAATCAAAATATTTTTTCCATGCCGGACAATTATCTCTTCTTACTGTTTCAAGTAATGAGGTGAATCCCTGGTCAGAGAGATACTTCATTTTTTTATCAAGACTTTGAAAATAGGCAGGAATGATATTATCAAAATCAGCAACGCCTTCATGTTCTGCCGACATTTCAAAAGGCTTGTTGCCATATTCATCACGCATATCCTTTGATGTAAATTTTCCATCCCGAACCGTGTAGCCGAATTTTTCCCATGCATTGCGTAAGTATATGCCATCGCTATTAGCAACAGTATTTGCATTGCTATCAGCTTCCCAATTGGGAAAACAGGAGATCATACTGACAGAATTAAATCCCTGCTCTTTCCGGTAAGTAATTGCATCTTCAAAACCAATACCCGGACCTGGAGTATAATTTTTTGTACCGGCAACTCCGCGATAAGGAAGCCGCCATGTAGTACCGGCAAGCCATGTATCACCTAACATAAAAAATGCTGTGCCATCATCGTATTCTAACGCATGCCCATTCGCTGTAGCATGTATAAACCCATGCCGGTTTGGATTTACTTTTTTCTCCGCATCGGTCCATTCAATGGCCGTAAACTCTCCGGATTGGTTATTCAATCCATTATCATCGGGTTGATCAGATCCGCTTGTCCATTCCCACCTGCCGGGCTTTGTTGCAACAACACGTACATTAAAAATATTTTCTCCATTCCAGAAACCATAGATACGTTTTGAAAAACCGGGGCCTTTTAATTCTACCCAGCACGTTACTTCCTTATAATAATTCTTATGAGGTTTTTCGGCTTTAAGAGTAATTTCTTTCATCTCCCACACATGAATATGGATGGATTTTGGGGGTTGAGCATTTAAACGAAAACCAGAAAAAAATAAACCAGTATATAAAAATAGTTTGAGGTTCATCTGAATTTTTTATTCTTTATTCTGAATAGGTTTCGGCACGCCTTTGCTGATCCATTTCATTACAAAAAATTTAAGTGTGTCTTTACCGGTATTGGAAATACCATGTATATCCCAGGGTTTGGCATACATCAGGTCGCCTTTTTGAATGGGAGTTTCTTTTCCATTTAAAAACCAGGTGCCGCTGCCTTCGATGATATATTGAAATTCTTCGTTCACATGCTGGTGCGGAGGTTGTAATTGTTTGCCGGGTAAAAATTCCAGTTGTGCTGTCAGCATGCTTTCTGTTCCATACGTGGAAATTGAATCATTTGTGTACATATATATGGAGCCCCAGCTACCAGTTGATTTCTTTACTTCCGCCTTTTTATAAATATGACTTACTATATCAGGCAATGATCTTTTCTCTTTCCAGATAACACCTCCTGCAAAAGAGATGACAGAAGTGACAAGCATGAGCAGCAAAACCGTCTGTTTTTTCATAAAGAATCGTTGCTATAGTTTGATTATAAATTTTATTTTTTGATTAATGTATAAACCAGTGCATAACCTGTCTTGATGCTACATTAAATAAGAGATAGCTTCCTACAATACTTGCTACGCTTTTAAATACTACCCACCATATCGCTTTGCCCTTAAAAAAGTTTAAATAGGTCCATACATTGTAAGATAACAAAAAAGCAATTTCGCAAAGAGAGATCGTTCCATTAGGTAATACAAATGAAAGGAGATTGATAGGAATTATGAACACGGACATAAACCCTACCATGTATACATTCAGCACCAATGCCTCCGCATAAAAAAGATTCGGCCTGAAAAAAAAGATATAAGTAAAAAAGGCATATACAGGAAGCATGATCGATTGTACAAGAAAATAATAATGATGATAAAAATCATCTTCAACAGAACTTGCACTGTTCTTATATATAAGGTATAAGGCCAGTGCAGCAAATGTGGTAGAGATTGCAAATAATGGAAAAGGTTTTTGAAAACGTAATCTTTCTCCCGATAAATATTTCTTTTGCATTGTACCCGGATGTCGGGCTAATTCTTTCAGTGTATATAGAAACCCTTTTTCAAGATGCATGAAAGTATGCGCCACCTCATGCAATAGATGTGGCAGGTTGATGCGTTTGATCTCAAGGATTTGGCCGCAGTTAGCGCAATATTTTTTATCCGCTTCATATCCGCAGTTCTGGCATATTATCATCTGTGAAATATTATGATGATCTATTGAATCGAAAGGGGATAAAGCTAAGATACCTTAATAGTTTATTCTTTAAATGGTATTTCGGTTTTCCCATTCATATTCAGTTTGTTCATACCCGGCTTCCATTTTACAACCATATCAATATCCTGCTGTACCTTTTCTTTTAACTTCTCAACATCTACATATCCCACCCTGTTATACAAAGCAGGTTTATTTTTTGCTGAATAAATAGCGGTATACTGATTCCAATAACTTTTTGCAAGCATTAAATGTTGTAAGGCTGTTGAGCGATATTCTTCATTATGAGTGGTATCTAATAAGGCAAGATCGCAGGCAGCTTTAATCTTTTCCGAATAATATTTGCCTATAAATGCAAATCCCTGGATATCGCTGAGTGTTTGATTCGTCTCATCGGCGGATGTGTGAACCGGGCTGGATAATTTTTGAAGAGAAGCTAAAGCTATATTGCTGAGTAATTTTAAAGTATCAGCTACAGCAAGCGGTGATAACATATCTGATCTTATTCCTGCAAGCTTTTTGTTTACCCATGAAAGGATCCCTTCAATGTTGCTACACTGCATAGGATCTCTTTCTATATAATCTTTCACTGTATAAAATCCTTTCTGGGAACGATGACTGATATTGGCTTCAGGAAACCACTTCATATCTATATCCCCCCACACAAATCTTGTGATCCATGGAAAGATCATGGATGCTGCCGACCATCCTTTTATTAATTCAGTTGCAGAAAGAGCTGGAAAGTGCTGCTCGATATGTTTTATAAAAATGCTATCCGGCAGATCGGGGTTATAGCTCAACCTTCCCCAAAGCATAAATGAATACCATTGCTTCTGCATTATCAATGGCGGTGTTTTATTCCCATTCAATTTGCTTAGATAATCTCTTCCCCAGCAATAACCATCGGGGCCCATATAAAAGCCCGCTATCTTTTCTGTGTCAGGGATTGACCGGATAAAACTTTTTGCATAATCAATGTTTCCCCACCGAAAACTATAAATATCATCATTGCGAACGGTTAGCCAACTTTGTACCTGTGGTGATAATAATGGCATAGCGGGCAAAACAAATTGCGGGTTAGGAATTGAATACATGTGTGCAATAGCATACTTCAAACTAAATTCAATTTTACAGGGTAATTCTTTGAAAGCTTCCTGTATTTCTTTCATCGATGCCCAGTGAAAACGGTGTATTAATGTAAACTTTCTGTTATGCTGATCTTTTAAGCCATCACGAATGCCTTCGCCATATGTTTTCCATAGCCATTTTTCATTGGCATATTCATCCTTCCTGTTGTTTTCCATTCCTTCGCCAGCAGTAATACCGATGCCACGTAATAGCGGATAGGTTTTTATCATTTCTCTTACAGATACCCGGTACCATGCGATAGTAGTATCGTTATCCTGTTTTCTTGTAATACCATATTTGCCTGTTGCCCCATAAGTAAACATATTCCAGGTGAATAAATAAATATCTATTCCCCGGTCCGCCGCCATCTGCATTACTTTTTTCCAAAAGATTATTTTCTCATCAATCGTCATCTTCTTTATCACTTCCACATTTTTAAATAAATAAGGACGATCAAAATCTGACCCTGTACCACTAAAGCTATCGTCATACTTTTCTTTGGTACGCCAAACATCATTTAAGGCTACACCCGGAAACTCGGGCACTTTTACCATTGAAGGAAATGGTTGAAGACTCCACCAGGTCATTACATTGTAGCGATGGATAGCCATTTCATCAAAATATATTTGCCAAAAATTAAGATCCCAAACGTTAGCAATATTCAATTGATTGGCATCACCGGGATCGGAATAAGTAGGCGTACGAAGATCAAGAGGAATATTGAACTTAATCCCACGGTTTTTTAAATATGGTGCATTATCACTTTCTTTCAAATTATTGAATGAGTTACACTCAATCGCTTCTGCAATATCCAAAGCGCCATACATTGCACCGGTGGTTTCACCGGATAGTATATAAATATCTTTGCCTTCTTCCTTTGTATTGATGCGGATAGAATAACATTGATCGCCAAAACTTTTTACTGAATTCCATTTGTTGAATTTTGTCAATGCGACGGCTCTTATTGAATCAGTAACAATTTCTATATTCACCAGGTATCTGTTTACTTTTATACCAACCACTAAGCCCTCATATATTTTCCATTGCTTTTTTACTGCAGCTTCCTTTATATTTTTTATACCAAATCAAACCTGTGAATCTGGTTTTACAGCAACAACATGTACGGCTTGTGCATGTATTATTATGATAAGCCCAAGGAGATTAATTATAAGAAAGAAAAATTTCCGCATTGTTCATGTAAAATAACGCAAGATTTGCATTGTCCGAGCAATTGTTTTGAACGGATATGAACAAAATAAAATGCGAAAAGCTCGAATTGACTATCTTCTTAACTCCCGGATGACTGGCCCCCGTTGAAAGAACAACGCATCGAGACTGTAAGCCATCGGGCCGGTGAGTAAAAAGATAAAAGCAATTACAGCTAACAGAAATGGATAAGAAGCTGTACCCATGATAAAACCTTTTGGCATTGCCACCACGGTTGCCACAATCATATTGATCAAAACAGCAATTGCAGCCGGCCTGGTTAAAAATCCTATTATAAATAAAAATCCACCAATAAATTCGGTGTAAGAACTTAAATAAGTTTCTAAAACAGAAAAGCCGGACATTTTATAAAATCCAATTGTCTTCGCCATACCAAAACCACCAAACCATCCTAATGCTTTTCCCGAGCCTCCCATGAATAATATTACTCCTACCATGCAACGAAGCAATAATATAGATAGGCTGAGCAACCTGCTGTTTGTTTGCGTAAGAAGTTTCATATAAAAGTTTTAATTACTCAGAATCATTTTGCCAACCGGCCGGTAATAAAGTATAATAACACCTGACCAAAGTGGTTTTGTTTTTAAAAGTTTAAGATCAAGTCTCTTTTTTAAATTTTTAAACATTGAGTTGCCTTTACCAAGTGATACAGGATTAAGGACGACCCTGTACTCATCAATCAGGCCGAGGTCAGCAAGAGATGATACCAGTTCACCGCTTCCAAATATTACAATATCCTTGCCGGGCTGCTGTTTTAGTTTATCGATCTCTTCTTTTGCATCCGTATCTGCCAGCCTCGAATTATTCCAATTAACCGATGACAACGTTTTTGAAAAAACTATTTTCGTAAGATTATTCATTTTATGAGTAATGGCAGGATCGTTCTCCGTAGCATTTGGCCAGTATGCTGCCATCATTTCATACGTTTTTCTGCCGAATAAAATAATATCAACACTATTCAACAGTTCTCTCGCATAGTCAAAAAAATCCTGATCGGTTACAAACCAATCCAACTCTTTATTCGGCCCTTCAAAATATCCATCGAGTGATATAAGGTTCGATACAATTATTTTTCTCATCAACTGCTTCTCCACATTTTATTTATTAATGAGGCTTGGTATGCTGGTAGTTTACCATCCATTGCACGCCGAACTTATCTGTAAACTGACCATAGTAAGCTCCCCAAAACATATCGGCAAGTGGCATTTCTATTTTACCTCCTGCAGACAAGCCATTAAATAATCTATCTGCTTCCTCCTTACTTTCAGGGCTTATGCAGATATAAAAATTATTACCCATAGTTAATGGGTGACCCATTGATTCTATGGCATCAGTACCCATGATCATGTTTCCATTTCCTATCGGCAATGAAACATGCATGATCTTATCTCCCACACCAGGAGGTAAATCACCGGCCTGGGGAGTGTCCTTAAATCTTTGTATCATGGCGAACTCGCCGCCAAATACTGATTTATAAAAATTAAATGCTTCTTCGGTAGTACCATTAAAATTCAAATAAGGATTGATCGTTGCCATTTTGTATGTATTTATTGTGATAAAAACTCTATCTGATTATTTATGATCCGCCATCCTGATCATGCACCACATTTCTTCATCTGTTTTATACCATTCTACACAAGGAAAAGCTCTGTCCATCCTGAGATCTTTTACCATTTCCATAAAAGTTTCTCCTATGGAAGGCAATTGATTTTTCCAGTTATTGATCGTTTCAGTTAAATATTCTCCTTTAATAATAGTGAAAGGTTCATAGCCGTATTTCTCAGCTTCACCATCTTTCATTTCTTCTGCTGCAGATTTGTATATAATTTCACTGGCCTCATTCATATAAGAAATACCGTAAAAATTTCTATTGTTTATCCGTGGAAGCTTTTGCCATAATTCATTAAAAGCTTCCTGTATTCCATTGGGAAAAGCTGGAACTGGCAAGCACATTATTTTTACATCTCTTTCTAGTTTATATTTTTCCATTCTCACTATTTAAATAATAATACAAACCTACTGTAACCCGGTTTAAACAGGAGGGTGCAAATACGGCAATCTCAGGTGTTGATTGCGACAACGACATTCGCTAACTTTAGGTTACAAAAAAATTGCCAGATGAAGCATGTGTCAATATTAATTCCGATAGGACATACAAGTATGGTAAACATTGAAGGCACTCACCAGATACTTTCTTTTGTAAACCATTTGATGGCGCAGATGGATAAAGAGCCATTGTTTAAAATACAGTTGGTTGGACTTGTTAGTGAAACAAGGCAAGACACAGGATTATTTACTGTGAATCCTGATATACTTATAAAAGATGTAAAAAAAACCGACCTGATCATTATACCAGCTATTCATGGCGATCCGCATGTAGCACTAAAAAAAAACCAGGAATTTATTCCATGGATCGTGCAACAATATAAAGGAGGTGCAGAGCTTGTTAGTTTTTGTATCGCTTCTTTTTTCCTGGCTGGAACGGGCTTATTAAAAGGTAAACAATGTGCTACACACTGGGCTTCTGCAAATGATTTCAAAAATATGTTTCCCGATGTTAATCTTGTAGATGATAAAATACTTACCGAAGAAGATGGCATTTATACAAGCGGAGGAGCATATTCCTACCTGAATTTACTTTTATATATCATCGAAAAATATGCAGGCCGTGAGGTGGCGATCCTGATTTCAAAAACATTTATGATTGATATAGATCGTACCAGTCAATCGCCATTTATTATATTCCAGGGTCAAAAAACTCATGAAGATGAATCTGTAAAAAAAGCTCAGGAATTCATAGAGACAAATTTCCAGGAAAGAATAACGGTGGATCAATTAGCCAGCATGCTGGCATTGGGCAGAAGAAGTCTTGAACGCAGATTTAAGAAAGCAACTTCCAATACAGTTACAGAATATATTCAAAGGGTAAAGATCGAGGCCGCCAAGAAAAGACTGGAAAGCGGAAGAAGGAATATCAATGAAGTTATGTACGATGTTGGTTATAACGATACAAAAGCTTTCAGGGGAATATTTAAAAAAATATCAGGCATGTCCCCCGTTGAATACAGAAGTAAATACAATAAAGAAACATTGTTGGCTTGACAAATAATTCAAACTTTCATTCACTTGCTTTGAATATGCTATTTTGATTTTTTAAAAGCAATAATAGTTAGCATCGAAGCCAGAAATAGTGAACCGGACATAAAAATATAGGAAGCATCAAAGCTGCCTGTTGTTCCATTTAAGTAACCTACTCCTTTTGAGCCTGCAAATGCTCCCAAGGCGCCAAAGCTATTAATAAGAGCAATGGATACTCCTGCAACATTGGACGGTAAAATCTCTGTAATGCTGGCCCAAAAAGGACCATAGGGAACATACATTGACATTCCCGCAATGCATAAGAGTATAAACGATAACCAGAATTGATGCGGCCCGATTAAATAAGAGCCATAAAATGCAATAGCACCAAGAAATAAGAATGGCCAAACAAAACCTTTCCTTCTTAATGTCTTATCAGAATAGTAAGAAGTGATTATCATTCCAATGATAGCTACTAAAAATGGAACTGCTGAGAGCCAACCCGTTTTTACAATATCCATATTAGGAGCGGCTTTAAGCATCGAGGGAAGCCAAATCACAAATCCATAGACTCCAATGCTCCATAAAGCATATTGAAGACTCAATAAAATAACTAACTTGGTTTTAAATGCTGCTAAATAATTTTTGACAGGTTTAATATTCCGTTGTTCGTTTTGCAGCGATTCATTCAGCCGATCTTTGTCTTCCTGTTTCAACCATCGGGCATCGGCTGGTCTATCATCTATCAGCCTCCACCAAAAAAAAGCCCACAATATTGCCGGAACACCTTCCCATATAAACATCAACCGCCAACCGAGTGAATTTATTAAGTAACCCGATATGATAGACATCCAGAGGATGGTAATTGGGTTTCCAAACATTAAGAGGGTGTTGGCTCTTGAACGTTCCTTCCTGGTGAACCACCTGCTTAATAAAATAAGCATAGCGGGAAATACGGCGCTTTCCATAACACCAAGCATAAACCGGATGATATATAAAATTTTTACATTACTGATAATGCCGGTGGCCATAGCAAACAAACCCCATAATATTAATGACCAAAAGATTATTCTTTTTGTACTCTTGGTTGCTGCGTAGTGTACACCTGGAATTTGAAAAAAGAAATAACCTAAAAAAAATAATGATCCTAACCACGAAGATTGATCGGCTGAAATATCTAAATCTTTGGTCATTCCTCCTGCGGCGCCAAACCCAAAATTTGTCCGGTCCAGATAAGCAAGACTATACGTAATAAAGACTACTGGTAAAAGACGATACCATCTGGACGGAGCAATCGTTTCTTTTGTTTGCATGATGTTGATTAAGGAATTGTATGATCAAAAATTAATCTAATTAGAAACCTTATCGGGATCTTTTGTTGCAAAATCACTGGCTAATCTATTTAAGCGTTCTGCTGAAATGCTTTTGGCTCCATCTTCAACAATTATCCGATAATAAAATTGAACCGATTCTCCTTTCTTTAGTTTAAGATTCTTTTCGCTTTTGCCATTGGTAAATATTTTTTCGCCCAAAGGATTTAAGGCAAACAAACCATACCCTCTTGCATGCCAGAACGTAGGATAATTCGGATTCTTTGGATGATCGATCATAGCAATGCTAATTGTATCCTTTCCCATTTTACCATACATCTCGCACCAGGCAGCTCTTGTGCTCCATGCATCATCACCCTTTTTCCCTTTACTGGTAAGATAATTACCGCTTGCGATACTATCGGCACTTACCTTTATCGTTGTCACATTGCCTTTATCGTCAGTAAATTTTTGATCTGTAGTTGCGGGGATCTGTAGTTCATGAGCTACTCTTAATCCAAGCATACCATCTTTTGCGTCTGCAAAAAGAACATCTGTATTTGCTTTTAAAACAGTTATTCTATCAATGATACGTTGATGTGAGGACCCGCTAAATTTATAAGTAGTTGTTTCTTCCAGTAGCACATCATTCTTTTGATTAGTCCAGTTCGCATGATAAGATAAAACACCTGTTGCGCCATCCGATGTTTTTAAAACACGATCTGTTTTTATCCATCCATATAAATGTTTCTTTTCAGAAGCAATAGCATAACTGTTATTCCAAAAGTCAAGACCATTTACATTTTCATAATTGAACCACAACCCTAAATGATGAGGATGATCCGTTGGCTCGCCAGGAAGAGGATGTATTGGAAAGCCTCTTGTAACCATTGTTCCATTGGATGCATAGATCGGATATAATACCGGCTTCTCTAATGTATCAGGGTAAAAAAAACTGGTGAATAATTTATCGCCGATAAAAACATTGATCTTGTTTTCATTCTTTTCCGGAACGATTTTGACCATCTGACTTTGTGAACGGGCAGAAGCCGAAATAGTGACTACAATCAAACAACTTTTTATATTTCTTATTAATTGAAGCATCAGTATTTAAATGCTTTTCCTCCTACCATTACTTCCTGAGTCTTTTCGTCGAATGTTGCCTTTAATCCTGTTCTTACTGCAGCATTGGTCATAATAGTTGCAATAGAATGGCTATAGCCTGCTTCAACAGGGCCGTTAGGTTGTTTGCGGCTGCGAACACATTCCATCCAATTGCGAACATGATTAGATGTAAGAATATCACCTCCTGTATTGGCTGAAGCAACAGGCGGCGCCATATCGGATAAATTAACTTCAGGTAAAAGATTGGGCTGCATTTTCATTTCATCAGCAAATCTTTTTGTCAATCCACCAGTAGGTAAAACTTTATTGGTAATAAGATTTAATTCGCCGCCATTAGAATAATAAATCTCAGCCGGATGCTCATCCCCATTATGCATGCGTGATGAAAACGTAACCTGGAAACCGGTAGCCGGATCATTCAATGGACCATAATCAAACACAGCAGTCATCGTATCCCAGTTTCTTCTTCCGTCCTTCCACATATAAATACCGCCATTAGCAACTACACTTCGGGGATGTGGCAAACCACTAAACCAATGAACAGTATCTATTTGATGACTCATCCATTGTCCCGGTAATCCGGATGAATAAGGCCAGAACAACCGGAATTCTAAATACTTTCTTGAATCAAATGCTTCAAAGGGTCTGTTCATTAAATATCTTTTCCAGTCGGTATCTTCTTGTTTTAATAATGGAACAACATTGGGCCTTCGCCAACGGCCTGGTTGATTTACATTCCATGTCAGTTCAACCATAGTGATAGGACCAAACTTTCCTGATTTAATAAAATCATTTGCTGCATGATAATTAGCACCGCTTCTTCTTTGCGAACCTATTTGTACAATCCTATCCGTTGCTTTAATTGCTTTTAATGCAGCACGGTTATCCTCCATTGTTTCTGCAAATGGCTTTTCACAATAGACATCGCAACCTGCTTTTACTGCTTCAATAGCATGCAATGCATGTTGAAAATCGGCCGTGGCAACAAATACCGCATCAATCAATTTTTTACTATACAATTCTTCGTTGTTCCTGCACTGAACAATATCATGACCCATTTTTTCTTTCCAAATTTTAGCGCCTTCTTCTCTTCTCATACTCCATATATCAGATACAGCAACCAGATCAAAATTCAATTCTTTGTAATGATTCATGAAACAAGGAATATGAGAACTTCTATGCCTGTCAGAAAAACCAACGACTCCTACTCGTACCCTGTCATTAGCGCCAATGATGCGGTTATAGCTTTGAGCAGTCCAGCCCATTTTATACGCAAGAGCACCTGCACCTGCCATTGCAGTTTGTTTGATAAAAACACGACGAGATTTTTTCATATAACTATATTAATCTTGTTATGAAATAAAATATGAAGAAATTAAAGATACCTTATTCAATCACCTTTTATTAGCATTACATTCTCGGATTCCCCGGTTTGATCGGCTTCTCAAATGAATTAGCGCCACGGGTTTTCAATTTGCGGCGGAATACTTTATCTACGGCGGTTACATAGAGAATATTAAAATCAGGGCCTGCAAAATAAATATTTGACGACTGACCATTGGAAGGAGGTATCGGTATAATTGCATTCACACGACCTAACTGGTCCAGTACCTGGATACCAATTCTTGTAGCAACATATACTCTCCCCGCAGTATCGCATCTTATTCCATCCGGCCAGGCGTTTTCTTCTGTATCCGGCACATGCAACCAGCCAAAACGTTGTTTATAGGTCAATGTTCCATCTGGCTTTATTTTATAGACCCATACCCAATGCGAAGCAGATTCTGTTGCAAACAATTGCGTTTGATCAGGCGAAAGAGCAACTCCATTCGGAAATTTCAATCCCTTATCTACTTCTATTTTTTCACCATTGGGTCGCACCAGGTAAAGTTTGCCGTTTGTTGTTGAGCCATCAGGTACTGTTACATAAATATTTCCATTGTTCGCCACTACAAGATCATTGCCCGCTATGCTATCTGCAACTACTGTTTCTTTTTCATTTTTATCATAACTTAAAATTTGTTTCGTGCCGCCAGCTGCTGTGTATCTTTTACCATCAGGGCCAAAACTAGTTCCGCTGGCTCTTTTAGCATCAACAGTCATCGTAATTAATTTTCCATCTAATCCAACTTTATAAGTTTTAGAAGTTGGAATATCCTGGTAATACATTTCACCTGCTGCATTAGCTCCGGTTCCTTCTGTAAATTGATAACCTTGTCCAATAAGTTCCCACTCCTCACCAGGAATAAGAAGATTTCTCAAAAAATCATTTTTTGAATTTCCCTTTGCAACTGGCTTTGGCCAGTCTTTCCACAGCCATCGCATAGCTTGCGGAAAAATAGCAGTACCCTGTGCGCCACTGTGTCCTCCTGTACCCCATTCATGATTCACTTCATATCCGCCAAACTGCAATGCCCTTTCCATTCTTTCATTGGCTTTCCACCAATCGTCAAAATTATTATTCAGATCATTGGAACCATCCTGTAAAAATATACGGATGGGTTTTGGTTCATACTTGCGTATTAGCACCGGATAACGATCGCCACCACGTAAACCGGTATATGTTCCTATCGCACTGAATACTTTTGAAAATTCTTCCGGGTGTTCCCACGCTGCAGTAAAAGCACAGATAGCTCCGCTGCTTGAGCCACCTATTGCACGATCATTCCCATTCTTTGATAAATGAATGGCACGACCATCGCTTGTTTTTTTCTTTTCAACATCTGGCAATATTTCATTGAGAATAAATCTTGCATAAGCATCTCCTAATCCATCGTATTCAAAACTTCGGTTGAAGCGATTAAGTGCACCGGAGCCGCTATCAGCCATTACTCTTCCCGGCGTTACAAATACACCTATTGTTATCGGCATTTCATTTTTATAAATCAGGTTATCAAAAACAGTTGGAGCTTTCCATTGTATGCCATCCTGGTTTACGTAAACACAGGCAGGTTTATCTGGTTTATATTGTGCGGGAACATAGATCCAATATTCACGCCATGTGCCGGGAAAAATTTTTGACTGATCAAAAGTAAAACGTATTACTTCTCCTTTAGGAACGCCGGAATGTTCTACACTGGCAGAATCAACAGGGTAATTTTCTGTTGCAGGTTGAGAAAAAAGTAGGGTATGACTAAGAACGCTTATAACAAACAATAGCTTTTTCATAATGAATCGTTAGTTGAAGATGATTATCGTTGGAAATTGAAGATAAAACCTTTAAGGGAATTAGATATTGAAGATCTTAAAAAAGATACAATGTCTTACTGAATAAAATTGAAATGCGAGAAAACTAAGTAGCTATATTGCGTAAATTATATGGAAAAGAAAAAAGTGGTGATAATCGGCGCAGGACCTGCAGGTCTGACGGCAGCTTATGAATTACTTAATAAAAGCGATATTATACCTATTGTTATAGAAAAACTGAATATACCGGGCGGCTTAAGCAGGACGGTAAATTATAAAGGAAATAAAATTGACATCGGAGGTCATCGTTTTTTTTCCAAATCAGATAAGGTGCTGGAATGGTGGCTGAAAATATTACCATTTGAAAAAGATGTGGCTGGCCAGGTAAATATTAATTATCAGAATAAACTCAAAAGTTTTTCTGCCCCGGTTGTTGGGAATACATCTCCAGATGAGGTCATGTTGCTAAGAAACCGGAATTCGAGAATCTATTTCTTGAAACAGCTTTTCCCCTATCCTGTTACTATGAATATTTCTACTTTAAAGAAACTGGGAGTTATTCGTTCTTTAAAGATCCTGTTCAGTTATTTTGTTTCAAAAGTTTTTCCAATAAAATCAGAGAATACGCTGAAAGATTTTTTGATCAATAGATTCGGAAAAGAATTATATAAAACATTCTTTGAAGATTATACCCGCAAAGTATGGGGCGTAGAGCCGGAGAAAATTCCTGCTGAATGGGGAAGGCAAAGGATCAAAGGGGTTTCAGTATCAACAATAATTGCAAATGCAATAAAGAAAAAAAAATCCGATGATCTTCGACAAAAAAATGTTGAGACCAGTCTTATAGAAAAATTTCTGTACCCCAAATATGGGCCAGGCCAGCTATGGGAAAAAGTAGCAAACAAGATCGTACAAGCCGGAGGCACTATTATTTTTGATCATGAAGTAAAAGAATTGAATACAAACAACGGTGCTATTGAAAAGGTATTAATAAAACATACATTAACAAGCGAACAAAAAATAATTGAGGGAGATTTTTTTATATCGACAATGCCCATAAAAGACCTGGTAAATGCTTTAGATGAACCATTATCCAAGAACATTATTGAAATAGCAAACGGTCTCGAGTATAGGGAGTTCATAACAATAGGGCTTTTAGTAAAGCAATTAGAGCTCAAAGAAAAAGATGGAAATTTAATAAAAGATAACTGGATATATATCCAGGAAAAAGGGGTTAAGCTTGGAAGGTTACAAATATTCAATAACTGGAGTCCTTTTATGGTCAATGATCCTGAAACCGTTTGGCTGGGCCTTGAATACTTCTGTCAAAGGGACGATTATCTTTGGTCAATGTCTGAACAAGATCTGCTGCAGCTTGCAAAAAATGAATTGATGCAAATAGGAATCATTAATAAAAATGCAGTGATCGATGGCACAGTAATAAAAGTAGAAAAGGCATATCCCGGTTATTTCGGAACGTACGACAAAATCAATGAGGTTAGAGATCGCCTTGATCAATATGAAAATCTTTTTCTAATCGGAAGAAATGGTATGCATCGTTATAACAACCAGGATCATTCCATGCTTACTGCGATTGAAGCAGTCAATAAAATAATTAATGACGACAGGGATAAGTCTTCAATATGGGCTATCAATACTGAAGATATTTATCACGAAGAAAGTTAAATACAGCATGTTTATCAGCTTAATTAAATCAGTAGGATGTCTTACGTTTTTTCTTTTACTATGGACAGTTCCTTTGTTCAGGAATAAATGCATTTATTTTTCTAGCAGGGTAGAAAATTTTTTACAAAAAAATAAAAAGCTTGTTCTTTTTACAACACTCGGACTATACATACTCATTACAATTATTTTACAAACACATCATGGGATTGAAGGTGATGAAGGCCAGGCCTGGCTGATTTCCCGTGATTCAAGGTCATTAGGTGAAATGTATTCACTAATGGGATACGAAGGCTCACCGGGATTATGGCACACTATTCTGCTGCCTTTTTCGAAACTTGGCGCTCCTTATACAACAATCTATTATATCAATCATTTCTTTGCTATTACTGCAATTGCTATATGGTTATTTTATGCTCCTTTTCCTTTGATTGTTCGCGTACTATTGCCTTTCTCTCATATTCTTTTAACCGAATATTCAATTATGGCAAGAAGCTATGCATTGAGTACATGTCTCTTGTTTATTTCACTGGCCCTTTATAAAAATTATTATAAAAAATGGGTGTTATGGACGGCAAGTTTTTTCTTGCTTGCCAATACAAATATTCATAGTACACTTTTATGCTGTGGTTTTGTCTTATTTCTTTTTCTAAATTGGCTGATAAAAAAGAATAAGACAGATGGCAAAGCAATGCTGGTAATTGGACTGGGAATTCTTTTAGCAGCGATACAAGTATATCCTCCAAAAGATCTTGAATTGCATTTGGCCGCAATAGAATACCAGGGTTCTTTAACAACAATACTGACATCGGTTGTAACCGGTTATACGCCTTTGTGTGTACTCATATACTTTGTTTTCCTGTTTCAAATAATGCTCGTAATAAAAAATAAGTTTAATTTATATGCGCTTATTGCTACCCAACTTGCATTATTTTTTCTTCTTGTCTTTAAACATGTAGGAGAAATGCGTCATCACTTCTTTTTATTCTTTAGCATTTTGATGTGTTTATGGATAGGAATTAAGGATCGCTATAAGGATATAGCTCATCTTATTCTTTTTGCCATACTTATTTTAATGGCGCCTGCATCTATACCAATGGCTGCAAGGAACTGGAAGCGGGACCATACTTTCAAAAAAGAAATGGCTATGTATATAAAGAATACCATAAAATTAGATACTACAACTTTTATAGCCAGCCATCCTGATAACTTACCAACTTCACTTTTACCTTATATACCACATAAACTTTTTTATATGCCCGATGATGAAAGATGGGGTAGCTATGTGATATGGACGCAGAAAAGAAAATCGGGACTTTTCAATGCAGAAGTAGTGGGGAATGTTGCTGGGCTCCCCAACCAATTTAAAACCTATCAAAGATATTTTTATATTACCATATATGAACTGCCGGCTGACTCAACAAATTATTATCATATTAAGCTTTTAAAAAAAGTAGTCGACCCATATTTAGTAAGCATCTCTAATTCCTGGGGTACCTATTATTTATACCAGCTTCCGCAAATAAAATGAACTGATCAAATAATATCGATCATTCGAAACAAACGATTGATTGACTTAAGTAAAAAATTTCCTGAAAAATCCCTGTCAAAATTTTTTGGATTAATTAATTCCTATCTTTATAAAAGAAAAAGCAGGCTGACTGGAAAGCCACCTGCGTATGCTTCAGGTCTCATTGACCCTTAACATGAGAAAACTTTTTATGCAGATCCGGGCTATATGCCCGGATTTCTATTTATATAAAGCCTTTAAATTCTGTACCAAAAGTAAAATTCCTCTTTAGTTAAATTTCGCCTTATTTACCCAAGCATGAAGTTTATCTACTGAAATTGTAGGGTATTCATTAGTCAGGTTTAAATACCACCTATCTAAAAAATAAAATGCTGCTATTTAAAACAGCAGCATTTTATTTAAAGCTTATAGATTTTGTTAATAACCCGGGTTTTGCGGCAATATATTTTTATTAGCGTCAATTTCGGGTTGAGGAATAGGCCAGGTCCATTCCCTCCTATTAGAAGCTAATGTGCAGAAACTTGTACAATTAGTTCTGTTAACAGTGCGGGTCGTTCTTTTAAGATCGAAAAAGCGGTGACCTTCACAGACCAGCTCTTTTCTTCTTTCATCCTGTATTGCATTTATTAATGCAGCGCCTGTAAGAACAACGGGAACATATCCGTTAATACGAGCAGCTCGTAAAGTATTTAAATCAGCAAGGCTTAATGCTTCATTTGCTCCGCCTTTTCTTGCATAAGCCTCTGCCCTTATTAGATACATTTCGCCGGTGCGGAAAGCCTTAAAATTTACAACTCCATCAGGTTTTTGCAACTGAGAAGCTTTGGCAATATATTTTGACAACACACGTCTGGACGATCTGTTTGGATCAGGAGGATTGCCTTTATTTATTACTTTAAAATAGGAAGGAAACCGGATATCATTTGCCTGGTCATAACTTGCCACTAAAGTTGCATTGGGGCTATATTCACTCCTGTTTGTTGTGGGAAAATAAACATTACCGGATGGCGTACCCTGGCCTCCTTCAAATACACATGACCAAAAAACTTCGGCAGTAGAAACATCGGTCCATATATTGGCAAAATCGCTTCGGCTTGCAATTGGTATAGCATTAATTGCCAGAGTAGAATATTTTATAGCACTGTCAAGCTGATTGCTATATAAATACATTCTTGCCAGGATTGCATTTATAGTATTTGCATCCATATACGATCTGTCATTACCGGAATTAATTTCATGATCCATGTTATTCATTAAATTCTTCGCAGTCTTAAGATCTGACTCAATATGATCATAATCTTCTTTAACGGTTCCTCTTGATGGCTTTTGTTCATAATCAAAAGCAGTGATATAGGGAACTCCGGGTTTCGTTGAATTACGGTCATAATCATCTACCCAATATCTCATTACATCAAAATGGACCAATGCCCTGATAGCAAGAGCCTGGGCCCTGATACGATTTACTGCACCCTGATCAGCGGAAGCAAACTGTCCGATATTATTTTCAACAATGTTTGCATTTGTAATAATACGGTAGGCAGCCGTCCATGTATTCTCAATTTGACTTTCATCTTCAGCATATATCCATAATGAAA
>Ga0105249_10001403_pt1 | contig 21092 bp, 21 predicted proteins | sample KBSS44metaG_FD_81522 | JGI IMG/M metagenome (GOLD analysis project Ga0105249, IMG submission 81522) | Switchgrass rhizosphere microbial communities from Kellogg Biological Station, Michigan, USA - KBS S4-4 metaG | ecosystem: Host-associated > Plants > Roots > Rhizosphere > Soil | place...
AACTCCTTCAGCGCGGCCACGACCGGGCGGATGTTGATGATCGTCTGGGGCGTGATCGTGTCCGAGTCCTCGGTGGTGAGGCGCTCGCGGACCACGCGCTCCATCCGGTAGAGGCCGATGCGGAAGGCCTCCTGGATCAGCTCGCCGACCGTGCGCAGACGGCGGTTGCCGAAGTGCTCGTACTCGTCGAGCCGCTCTGCGATCGGCTCGCGTGGCAGCGAGATGGCCTCGAGCGCGAAGTCCTTGATCGGCTCCTCGCCGTCGGGACCTCCCTCGTACATGCCCGACTCGGGGATGCCGAGCTCACGTGGGAGCGAGATGAGCTCCTTGATCAGCTCGATGATGTCGCGCGGGGTGAGCGTGCGGGTGTCGAGCGACTCGTCGAGGTGCAGGCGGCTGTTCAGCTTGTAGCGGCCCACGCGCGTGAGGTCGTAGCGCTTCGGGTCGAAAAAGAGCTGCTTGAGCAGGTTCTTCGCGGCGTCGATCGACGGCGGCTCGCCCGGGCGCTGCTTCTTGAACAGCTCGATGAGGGAGCCGTCCTCCGACTTTGTGACCTCGGTGTCGGCCTCGAGCGTGAGGCGGATGTAGAGCGAGTTGTCGAAGAGGTTGAGGATCTCCTCGTCGGTGCCGGTCCAGCCCTCGGGGACGTACTTGCCCTCGCGGAGGGTGTCGCCCATCGCGCGCAGAAGCACGCTCACGGGGAGCTTGCGCTTGCGGTCGATGCGGACGTAGACGCGGCCCTTCTTGTCGATCTCGAGCTCGAGCCACGAGCCACGGGCCGGCATCAGGTTCGCGATGAAGACCTGCTTGTCGCGGTCCTTGGGCTCCATCACGTAGGCGCCCGGGGAGCGCACGAGCTGCGTCACGACGACGCGCTCGGTCCCGTTGATGATGAACGTGCCCCAGTCGGTCATCCACGGGAAGTCGCCCATGAAGACGGACTGCTCGCGGATCTCGCCCGTCTCGCGGTTCTGGAACGCGACCTTGACGGTCAGCGGGCGCGCGTAGGTGAGGTCCTTCTCCCGGCACTCCGAGATGGGAGCGACTGGGTCGTCGAAATGAATGTCCTCGAAGACGACGGCGAGATTGCCGGTGTAGTCCTCGATGGGCGAGACGTCGTCGATCGTCTCGCGGAGGCCGCCCTTTTCGGTGTCGACCAGCCGGTCGAACGAGCGGCGCTGGATGTCTATGAGGTTCGGAACTTCGGTGATGTTCTCGAGGCGCGAGAACGAGCGGCGGGTGCGTGATGCATCAACGCGTGCCAAAGCGGCAACTCCTTCGAGCTAGAGGTACGACAAAGAGCGGGCGAGGGCGGAACGGGCGCAAAATACGCGACCGACCAGAATAGCAGACTGAAACCCGCCCCCGCAAGGGGCGTTTGCCAGCCCGCAATCTGCGGGCAGCTCGGCCATCACGGACCCCGTCCCGAGGCGCCGGGAATATGTGCCGGCGCGGCTCTCCAGGGACGGCTGCGGCTATAGGCCTCGGCGAAGACTAGCGCCTTTGGCGACGCGGGTCTAACTTAAACCCATCGCGGGGGACCCAGACATTCGTGCCCTTGTAGTCGACGATCACGACCTCTTCAGACGTGGTCTCCGTGAGCTGCTGGAGGAACAGGGGATCCGCGTGATCGGGGAGGCCTCGAACGGCGCGGACGCCATCGCACTGGCCGTCCGCTCGCGCCCCGACGTGGTCGTGATGGACCTCAACCTGCCCCGCCAGTCGGGCACCGAGGCCACCCGCGAGCTCGTCGCGGCGATGCCCGACGCGCGCGTGCTCGTGCTCACGGTCGAGGCGGGCGGGCGCAGCGTGCTCGACGCGCTGATCGCCGGCGCCTGCGGCTACCTGCTGAAGGACGCCACCATCGAGGAGATCGCCGCCGGCGTGCGCGCCGCCGCCGCGGGCCAGTCGTTCGTCTCCCCGCGCGTGGGCCACCACGTGCTCGACCGCCTGCGCGGCCAGGCCGGCGTCGACGGCACGAGCGGCGACACGCCGCTGTCGGAGCGCGAGCTCGACATCCTGCGCCTGGTCGCCAAGGGCTGCGACAACGACGAGATCGCGGAGCGGCTCTTCCTGAGCCCTCGCACCGTCAAGAACCACGTTTCGAGCATCCTCGCCAAGCTGGAGATGGACAACCGCGTGCAGGCGGCGGTGTACGCGGTTCGCAAGGGCATCGCCTGAACGGGTTGTTCAGGAATTTGAACGCAAGATAGGACCGCGGACCCTTGTGTGGGGAGCCTTCCGGACCGAGTCTGGTCCCATGCCCCGCCACGCACGCGAGGAGGGCCAGGTGATCTTCGAGTACGCCATGATCATCGCCGGCATCTCGCTCGTGCTCATCACGCTCGTGATCGTGACGGGCCTCGACACCGTCTTCACGTCGCTGATCGACAGCATCGAAGACGTCGCCACGTAGCTCGAGACTCGCTCCCCGAGCCCCCGCGCCCAGGCGATAGCGCCGCGTCCCCCGTTTGGGGAGACCGGAACACGCCGGAATCGCCCAAATTCCGCTGTTCACCAGCGTGAACGCAATTTAGTCCGGGCGGCTCTTGGCGGGGGTCTCCAACGGGCGCAATGTGGACTCAGGCCTCGTGCACGCGTCTCAAGCGAGCCACGTGAGCGAGGCCAGAAACGTCACATGACCCGTTTGGAACTGTGCAAATCGGCCCAGCGCGGAAGGAGGTGAATCACTTGCTGAACCTCATCCAGGCACTCGCCGCGCGGCTGAAGCGCGAGGAGGGCCAGACGATCGTCGAGTACGGACTCGTGATTGGCGGCATTTCGCTCGTCCTTATCACGCTGTTCATCGTCGCCGACCTCGGAGCGGTCTTCACCACGCTCATCGACAACATCGAGGTCGCGATGACGTAAGACGTACCGGCTGGGGTCCGGTCCGTCGCACTCGCGACGGACCGGCCCATCGCCGTTTGCACCACCGAAGTACCGCACCACCCACCTGAACCGACCACAGGTATTCCCCTTTGCAGACCAGTAGTCCAAACACATCCCAGCCGGGTAGAGAGCCGGGCCTGCCGTTCCGCCGCAGGCTTCGCGGAGAGTCCGGCGCGGCCATCGTCGAGTTCGCGCTGATCCTGCCGTTCCTCGTGCTGATGATCGTGCTGATCCTCGACTTCGGGCGCGCGTTCAACATCTGGATCAACAACACTCACCTGGCCAGCGAAGGCGCGCGGCTGGCGGCTGTCGACAACGCGCCCGGCGGAAGCCTTCAGGACTACATCCGCGGCAAGGCCGGCACCAGGGAGCTCCGCGAGGGCGGCAGCCGCTGGGTCACAGATCCGCTCGAGGTCTGCGTGAACCCCGACGGCGACGCGGTGGGTGACCCAGTCGAGGTGACCGTGACGGCCAGCTACCACTTCCTCCCGATCGGCAGCCTCGGGATCGACGGCCTCAACGACCTGTCCGACATGGACATCCACGGCAGCGCGACGATGCGGCGCGAGGTCCTGGCCGACAACGTGAGCTCGGGATGCGGGTGATCGCCCATCTCTTCGCTCGCCTGCATCGGGACCAGCGCGGCAGCGTCCTGCTCTTCGTCATCGGCTTCCTGCCGGTGGCCATCGGGGCGGCGGCCTTCGTGATCGACGTGGCGAACGGGGCCGAGCATCGCCGCCACCTCCAGCTCCAGGCGGATGCCGGCGCGCTTGCCGCTGCGCAGAACTTCAACGGCTGCTTCCTCGACGCGAACGCCGCGAACACGGCCATCGAGGCGGCGGCGCTCTCATACTCCGGCGACGACTACAACCCTCAGGTCGGCGCCGGGACCCCGCAGGCGCGCGTCCAACAGCGCGTCAATGCCACCACCTATACGTCGGCTTCATTCTCCGATGGCGATCCCTGCGACGTCGGCTTTGTAGACGTGAAGCTCACGGAGGTGGGCTCGCCGCCGATCTTCGCGTTCCTCAACAACCACGATTTCCGCGCCCACGCGCGCGTGAAGATCTTCAAGCTCCAGAGCAGCAACCGGCTGCTGCCGATCGCCGTGCCCGACCCCGAGCCCAAGGCCGCCCGGGTCACCTACGTGGACGAGTCCACGGGGACGGTCCTGGCCTCGACCACGCTGTCGAAGACCGGGACCTCGGGCGGGAACGCGATCTGGGAGTCATCTGACCTCCCCGTGCCGATCACGGCTCAGCACGTGGGCGTCCGCGTCGCGCTCTCCGGCGATCCTGCGACCACCACCTGCAACCAGCCCTACGTCAACTGCTACGACCTGACCTCGGGGACCCGTGGCATCGTCCACCTGCGCGGGTGGACGGCCGTCGGCACCGCCACGGCACAGGCGCCGATCGCGCGCAGCGTCAGCCTGACGCCGGGAAGCTGCCCGGACCCGACCTTCGTGAGCATGGCCGTGAGCTGCACGATCGGGGCTGACGCGGTCGTGGACTTCGGCCTTACGGCTGCGCAGAATCCGGTGACCGTCCTGGGCGCGACAGTCTCCGCCACGGTCGGCGGAACCAACTATCCGCTCACCTACAACGCCGGCACCCGTCACTGGACCACCAACGCAACGATCCCGGTCCCGCCCCAGGCAGGGCCGCGCGACGTGGCCCTCCACTGGCAGATCACAAAGCTCGCCAACGGCTCGAACTGCAACGGCAACTCGTGCCGCGGCGACATCACCCAGGTCCACCGCACCTTCAGCGCCCTCGCCGCGAACTCGGGCCCGATCCGCGCCGCGCAGATCACCGAGGCCGGGGTCCTGACGAACAGCTTCCAGCGCTGCAGCGCGCTGCTCGTCAACTGCACGCACAACCTCAAGATCACGCTCGGCATCAGCCCGGGGCTCGAGCTCTCCGACCTGAGCGACCCGCCCGTGCGCTTGCGCGTCATCGGCGGCAGCCAGAACCAGGCGCTCGACTGCGATCCGACCAAGTCGAACCTGAAGACGGAGCTGGCGCAGGGCTGCAGCCCGGCCTATCGCCCGCACGAGACCACCGACCCCGCCTGCCCGGGGAACGCGAGCGCGCTCTGGGCGCGGCCGAACCCGCCGCCCTGGGACTGCGTCGCCATCCAGACCGGTAACGCGACCAACCAGATTGCCGACGGCCTCAACACGCGCGTCTTCGGCACGGACAAGCCGAACTCGTGCACGCAGCCGAACCACTGGCCCAACTACCCCCCGGGCGATCCGCGGATCATCTTCGTGATCGTCACGCCCTTCGGGGCCTTCCAGGGCAGCGGCAGCGCGACGGTGCCGGTCGTGCGCTTCGCGGCCTTCTACATGACCGGCTGGACCGGCAACGGCAGCGGCGCGAACCCGTGCATCGGACACGGCGACGAACCGCCGACCGACTCCGGCGAGATAGTCGGACGCTTCATCCAATACGTGGACACGCCAAACAATGGCGGTGCGGGGGGCTCGACGTGCGACTTCACTGCGCTCGATCCGTGCACCGCCGTGCTGGTCGAATGAGGAGGACCAGAACATGCTGTTGACCCGACCCAAGTCACCCAGCCCGCCGCGGCGCGGCGGCGGTGGGCCCCTGTCGTCACGTGGCGGCACCCTGCTGGTGGCAGCGCTTCTGTCGCTGCTGGCCGGCGCGGCGCTGCTCGTGTTCCTGCGTCAGTACCGCGAGGACGTGACCTCGTCCGACCGCGCGCGCGTGGTCGTGGCGGCGAGCCTCGTCCCCAAGGGCACATCCGGCGACGTGATCCTCGAGAAGAGGATGTACCGGGTCGCCCCCGTGCGCGAGGACGACGTGCGCGACGGCGCCATCACGGACCCGAACGACCTCAAGGGCCAGGTGGTCACGAGCGACGTCTTCCCGGGCCACCAGCTGACGCTCAGCGACCTCTCGGAGGCCAAGGGCGAGCTGTCGGCGAAGCTCACCGAGTACGACCGGGCGATGACCGTGCCGGTCGACCGCTCGCACGGCATGGTCGGGAAGCTCGAGGTGGGCGACCGCGTCGATGTGATCACGTCGTCGGACTCCTCGGCGGGCGGCCTCACGGTCGCCACGATCGTTGTGCGCAACGCGCCCATCCTGGCTGTGCCCGACAGCCAGGGCAACAACGCCACCCGCCAGGAGCCGGTGACGATCCGGGTGCCGGATCCGACCCAGGCCATCATCGCCGCGGGCGCGGACGACGGCAAGATCTGGCTGGTCCTCCGGCCGCCTGTCGGAGCGCGTGCGCACACGACACCCGGGCGCTACATCCAGGCCATCGGCGATGGTCTGATCGTGGGGCGGCCCCTCAAGCCCAGCGCGGCATTCAGGGTCGGGAGCCGCTGATGTCGGCCCCGATCCGAATCGTCGTAGTCCTCGACTCGGAGGCGGACCGCAACGCCGTCGAGGCGGTCATCCCGGCCTCCTCGGGCGTGGAGCTGCTGAACGTCATCGAGGGCCTGAACAACGCCTGGCACGACGTCGGTGCCGAGGATGTCGACGCGGTGGTCGTGGTCTCGGGCGCGAGCTCCGCTTCGGCGCTCGGCTTCACCGAGGGCGTCTCCACCGAGTATCCGGACCGTGCAGTCCTCCTCCTGCACGCCGGCTCGGTGAACGGGCTCTCGCGCCGCGCGCTCGAGGCCGGGGCCGAGGATGTGGTGGCGCTTCCCGTGGCGGATGGCGAGCCCCCCTCGCCCGCGGATCGCGAGCGCATCTCGACCGAGCTGCTCGTTGCGCTCGAGAAGGGCGTTGCGCGGCGCAGGCGGGCCACGGACGGCCCGAGCGTCGCCCAGGGGCGGATGATCGTGGTCGTCGGCCCGAAGGGCGGCGCCGGCAAGACGATCGTGTCGTCCAACCTCGCCGCGGCGATGGCGGAGTCGGGCGAGCGCGTGGCGCTCGTGGACCTCGACCTCCAGTTCGGCGACATCGGGCTGGTGATGGGCCTGCCGCCGACCGCGACGATCTACGACCTCGTGACGTCCGGCGGCTCGCTCGACGCGGAGAAGCTCGAGGACTACGTGACGCTGCACGAGTCCGGCGCCCGGGTTCTCCAGGCGCCGGCCCGGCCGGACCAGGCCTCGGCGATCGACGTCGAGTTCCTGCGCCAGTTGTTCGCGCTTCTGCGCTCGTCGGAGGACTGGGTCGTGGTCGACAGCGGCCCGGGCTTCCCGCCCGAGGTGATCGCGGCGATCGACGCGGCCACCGACGTGTGCATCGTGGGCACGATCGACGCGGCCGCGCTCAAGAACACGAAGCTCGGGCTTGAGACGCTCGAGCTCATGGGCGTGGACCCCGGTGTGGTGAAGCTCGTCATGAACCGCGCGGACAGCCGCGTGGGCATCAGCCCCGACGACGCGGACACGATCACCGGCCGCGGCGCGGACGTGCTCGTCCCGAGCCACCGCGACGTGCCGCGCTCGGCCAACGACGGCCGGCCGATTGTCATGTCAGACCCGGGCTCCGAGCCGGCACGTGCGCTGCGCGGGCTCGCCGAGTCCTACATGGGCGTGAGCGAGCACTCGCGGCGGCGTCCGCTCAAGCGACTGCTCGGGAGGACCGGCTGATGGAGCTCGCAACAAGGCTGAGCGGGGGGGAGCCCTCGCTCCCGCACTGGACCGACCCGTTCTCGGACGTCAAGGACCGCGTCCACAAGGCGGTGATCGGAGGGCTGGGGCCGCGTCTGTTCAACACGGATACCGATACCGCGACGCTCCGCGCTCGCGTGGTCGAGGACGTTACGCAGGAGCTCGAGGCCGAGGCCGGCATCGCCCGGAGCGACCGCGAGCGCCTGGTCCGCGAGCTGACGGACGACATCCTCGGGCACGGCCCGCTGGAGCGCCTGCTGGCCGACGACACGATCACGGAGATCATGGTCAACGGCCCGTACGAGGTCTGGATCGAGCGCCAGGGCAAGATCTTCAAGACCGACGTGAGGTTCACCGACGAGTCGCACCTCCGCCGGATCATCGTGAAGATGGTGGCCCAGGCCGGCCGGCGCGTGGACGAGTCCACGCCGATGGTCGATGCACGCCTGGCTGACGGCAGCCGCATCAACGCGGTGCTGCCGCCACTCTCGCTCTCCGGCCCGCTCCTGACGATCCGCAAGTTCGCCAAGCGCAGGCTGGGCGCGGTCGAGCTTGCCCGGCTCGGCACCCTCAGCAACGAGACGGTGGACTTCCTCGAACGCTGCGTGAGGGCCCGCCTGAACGTCCTGATCTCGGGCGGTACCGGCAGCGGCAAGACGACGCTGCTGAACGTGATGTCGGGGGCGATCCCAGAGGAGGACCGCGTCGTCACCATCGAGGAGACGGCCGAGCTCCAGCTCCACCAGCAGCACGTGCTCAGGCTCGAGTCCCGCACGCGCAACGCGGAGGGCGAGGGCGAGATCAGCATCAGGCAGCTCGTTCGCAACTCACTCCGCATGCGGCCGGACCGGATCATCGTCGGCGAGGTCCGCGGCGCCGAGGCGCTCGACATGCTCCAGGCGATGAACACGGGCCACGACGGCTCGCTGTGCACGCTCCACGCGAACACGCCGAGGGACGCCCTCGCGCGCGCGGAGACCATGGTCCTCATGGCCGGCTACGACCTCCCGGTCCGGGCGATCCGGCAGCAGGTCTGCTCCGCGCTCGACCTGATCGTGCACATCGCGCGCCTCCGCGACGGCTCGCGCCGCGTCGTCGCGATCGCCGAGGTCATGCGCATGGAGGCGGATGTCATCACGCTCCAGGAGATCTTCACCTTCAATCAGAAGGAGATCACGGGCGACGGCAAGGTCATCGGGCGGCTCGAGCCGACGGGCATGCGGCCCAGCTTCTTGGACAAGTTCGAGCGCTACGGCGTGGAGCTCCACACGGGGATGTTCGCGGCGAAGCCGGAGCCGGTCCAGCCCGTGGCAGAGGTCCCGAGGCGCGCGCGTGCCGCCGGAGGGCGTCGATGATGAGGCGCGCAGCGCTGGCACTCGCGGTCAGCGCCCTGGCCCTGCTCGCATTCGCGGGGCAGGCGCTCGCGGACATCTCGTTGTCCGAAACGGGTAACGCCAAGTTCCCCCGTCGCTCCTACGTGGTCACGCTGCCCGAGAGCACGCGGCTCCTGCCCGAGCAGGTGAGCGTTACCGAGAACGGGACAGAGGTCGACGCGCTTCGGACCTCGCCTGTGGGCGCCGAGAAGAACTCGAAGCTCGGCGTGATCCTGGCGATCGACTCCAGCAGCAGCATGCGCGGCGAGGCCTTCGCCGGCGCGCTCGAGGCCGCTCGTGCGTTCGCGCGTGAGCGCAACCCCCAGCAGCCGCTCGCGCTGGTGACCTTCGGCACCGAGTCGAACGTCCTCCAGCGCTTCACCACGCTGGACGGCGAGATCGACGGTGCGCTCGACAACCCCGGGGCGCCCGCCGGCGGCACGCACATGTACGACGCGGCGCTCCGGTCGATCGGGCTGCTTCGCGACGCGCACCTCCAGGGCGGCTTCCTCGTCGTGCTCTCAGACGGCACCGATCACGGCAGCTCTGCTACGAGCGATCAGGTCGTGGCCGCCGCGAAGGCCGCGCACGTGCGGATCTACACGGTCGGCCTCGAATCGCGTGCGTTCGATCCGGACGCGCTCTCCGCGCTGGCCGAAAACGGCGGCGGCCGCTACTCGCAGGCGGCCGCGGCGGGTGACCTCCAGGAGATCTATCGCGCGCTCGGAGCGGAGCTTTCGAACGCGCACGTGCTGACCTACCGCTCGCTCGCGTCGCCCGGCCGGAGGGTGAGGGTTCGGGTGGACGTCGAAGGGCTCGGCAGCGCGACCGAGTCCTACACGTCACCCGAGCTCAATTTGAACACGCCGCCAGCGGACACGAAGGACGGCGGGCCTAAATGGGATGGCCCCGGCGCGCGGCTGGTGATCGTGTTCATCGTCGTCGGGCTGCTCGGACTGGCCGTGCTGCTTGTGCTCCATTCGCGCCGCAGGAAGCCGCGCGACCGGGTGGCGCAGTTCGTGTCCGAGACCAAGGAGGACAAGTCCGGCTCGACGATCACGGGCCGGATCGCCACCGGCGCGGAGCGCTCGATCTCGAACGCCAGCGCCTGGCAGGGTCTCGGCGAGTCGCTCGACGTAGCCGGCATCGATTACACGGCAGGCCAGGTCGTGCTCGGCACGGCGATCGCGGCCTTCTCGCTCGCGCTGCTCATCGGAAGCTTCGCAGGCCCGGTGGGCCTCATCCCGCTCGTGCTCGTGCCGTTCGGCGTCTGGCAGTTCATCAAGCAGCGCATCAAGCGCGAGCGGCGCGTCTTCGGCGACCAGCTCGCGGACCATCTGGCGGTCGTGGGCGGGTCGCTCCGCGTGGGCCACAGCCTCACGGGCGCGCTGAACTCGGCGCTCGACGAGGCGCCGGACCCGGCGCGCCGCGAGTTCGCGCGCGCGGTCGCGGACGAGCGGCTGGGAATGCCGCTGGAGGAGGCCCTCGAGCTGGTGTCGGAGCGCATGGACAACCGCGAGGTGGAGCACATCTCGCTGCTCGCCAAGCTTCAGCGCGAGGCGGGCGCCGACGCCGGCGAGATGGTCGATCAGGTCGTCTCGACGGTGCGCGAGCGCCAGGAGCTCCGTCGGATGGTCAGGACGCTCACTGCGCAGGGCCGTTTCTCGCAGATGGTCCTGACGCTCATGCCGATCGGCTCGCTGCTCTTCCTGACGGTCGCCTACAACGACTACGTGTATCCGCTCTACCACACGACGCCCGGCCACCTCGTGCTTGGCCTCGCCGCGGTGCTCCTGCTCTGCGGCGCCCTCGCAATCCGAAAGATCGTGACCTTCAAGGTCTAGGAGCCGTAGATGCTGCTGACACTGCTGATCGGACTTTCACTGGTGGGGATCGCGCTCGCGCTCTTCGCCCGCGCGGCCGTCTTCGGCCGTATTCAGGCCGAGGAGAACGTTGGGCGCATCGCCGCCTACAGCTACACCCGCAAGGAAGCTGGGCTCATCGCCCCGGCGCGGGCGCCCATGTTCCCCAAGCTCGCGGCGTGGGTCGGGAGCTCGTTCGCGGGGGGAGCGCTGGCCAAGCAGCAGGAGCAGCTCAGGACCACGCTGCTCGCGGCGGGCATGTGGCGCACGAGCCCGGCGTCGGTGCAGGGCTATCGCCTCATGGCCGCGGTGGTGCTCGCAGTGCTTGCGCTCTGGTGCGCCGCGAGCGCGGCCTGGTCACCGTTCATCGCGGTCATCGTGGCCGGCTATGGATGCACCGTCGGCTGGATTGCGCCCATGTTCCTGATCAAGTCGCGCGCACGCCGGCGCACCGACCAGATCGAGCTGGAGCTTCCCGAGCTGATCGACCGGCTCATCGTGACGCTCGAGGCCGGCATCGGCTTCAACTCCGCGCTCACGCGCTCGGGCGAGCGCATGACCGGCCCGCTTGGCGAAGAGCTCCGGCTCACACTCCACGAGCACGACCTCGGCCTGACGATGCCGGCGGCGCTCACCAACCTGCTGCGGCGCTGCGACGTGCCATCCATCCGCGCGTTCGTGCGCGCCGTGACGCAGAGCGAGCAGCTCGGCATCTCGATCGGCCACGTGATGCGCGAGCTGGCCACCGACATCCGCAAGCGGCGCCGGCAGATCCTGGAGGAGAAGGCGCAGAAGGCGCCGATCAAGATGCTGTTCCCGTTGGCGTTCCTGATCCTTCCCGCCCTGCTGCTCGTCATCCTCTTCCCGGGCGTGTACAACATCATCACCAGCTTGGGAGCGAACGCTTGACGCAGGCGCTGGTCGCCGATGGCAGGGTGGTCTGTCCGGCGTTGTCTGTGGCCGACACCGCACGGACGCGCATGAAGGGCCTGCTCGGCCGCCGCTCGCTCGGCGACGGCGAGGGGCTCCTCCTGCGGCCGGCCGGGTCCATCCACACGGCCTTCATGCGCTTTCCCATCGACGCTGTCTTCCTCGACGCGGACCTGCGAGTGCTGCGCGTCGCGTCCAATCTGCAACCTTGGCGACTTGCCGCTCAGCGCGGCGCCAAGGCGGTAGTCGAGCTGCCCGCCGGCGCGGCGGAGGGCATGGGTCTCGCGGTCGGCTTGACCCTGGAGCTGGCCGAGGAATCGCTCCGGTGAGCGAGGGCCTTGGCACGGTGAGTGCTCCGCCCGCCGGCGTGGCAGCCTCGCAGGACACCGGCGCAGCGACCTCGAACGACACCGGCGTGGCAGGCTCGAAGATCACGGCGTGGCTCGCCGTGGCGGCCGGCGCCGTCGGGGTGCTGGCTGCGCTGCTCCGCTTCGGCTTCTCCTCGGAGGGCCTCGTCACCGCGGCCCTGCTCGGATCGCTGGGCGTGCTCGCCGTGATCGACTTCCGCGAGCAGGTGGTGCCGAACCTGATCGTCCTGCCCGCCGCGGCCCTGGTGCTCGGGCTTCAGCTCGCGCTGTTCTCCGACCACGCGCTCGAGTGGATCCTCGCCTCGGTCATCACCTGCGGCGCGCTGCTCGCGGTCTCGACCTTCAAGCACGACTCGCTCGGCGCCGGCGACGCGAAGGTGGGACTCATCCTCGGCGCCGGGCTCGGCGTGGACGTGGCGTTCGCGATCCTGATCGGCGTCATCGCCCTGTGGCCGTTCGCGGCGTACCTCGTGTTCACCGAGGGCGTCGACGCCCGCAAGAAGGCCATTCCGCTCGTGCCGGCGCTCGCCCTGGGCGCCGCGGTGGTGGCGCTCGGCAGCTAGCGGGACGCGCCGGACTCGCGGAACAGGCTGACGGCGGTCGCCCTGTCGGGCGCCCCGAGCTTCGTGACGATGCTCGAGATGTGCCGGCGCACCGTGACGGGCGAGACGAACAGCCGCTCGGCGATCTGCGCGGTCGACAGGCTCTCGGCCATCAGGTCGAGCACCTGCCACTCGCGGCTCGTGAGCTCGACGCCGCGGCCGCCGATCATCGGCAGGCGGCGCGTCCCGCGGTCGCGGAACTCATGGATGAGACGCGCCACCAGCGTGCGCGGAACGGCTGCCTCGCCGGCGATCACGCCGCGGAGCGCGTCCGGCAGCCGGCCCGGGTCCGTGTCCTTCAGCAGGTAGCCCGCCGCTCCGGCGCGGAGCGAATGGAAGAGGTCGCTGTCGTTGCGCGAGACCGTGAGCATCACCACGGCGCAGTCCGGCAACGCCTCGCTGATCTCCGTCGCAGCGCGGATCCCGTCGCCCGGCATGTGCACGTCGAGCAGGCACGCGTCGGGCCGCTCGCGCATCGCGAGGTCGATCGCATCCTGCGCGTTCGCCGCCTCGGCGCAGACCTCGAAGCCGCCCTCCTCGACCGACTCGCGCACTCCGGCGCGGGTCGCGGCGTGGTCGTCGGCGATCAGCACCCGCATCGTGCGCGTGAACGCGTTTGCCTCGGTCATCGCGAGAGTCACGGGAGCGTGACCTCCACGACCGTGCCCTGGCCGGGGGCCGACTGCACGGACAGGTCCCCGCCCACGGCGTGCGCCCGCGCTCGCATCGATGCGAGCCCGAAGCTGCCGGGCCGGCGTGGGCCGCCGGGCACGAAGCCGGCGCCGTTGTCGCGGACGGCCATGCGGATGGCGTCGCCGCCGGTGAGCTCGAGGTCGACCTCGGTAGCGTGGCCGTGGCGGACGCCGTTGCTGATCGCCTCGCGCATGATCCGCAGGAGCGCCTCGCGGTCGGCTCTGTCCACCTGGATGGTCGGGTCGACGCGCACGCTCACGCGCGCTCCCTCGCGGGTGGCAAGCTCGTCGGCGAGCTCGGAGATCTCCACGTCGAACGGATCGTCTGCACCGGACCGCAGCGCGTCGATGGCGCAGCGCGACTCGGTCAGCGCGCGCTCGGCCGCGACCACGAGGCGCGACGCTCGCCCGCCGGGGTCGTCGGCGGCCATGCGGCGCGCCTCCATCTGGATGTAGGCGAGCTCCTGGGCGAGCCCGTCATGGAGGTCGCGGGCGATCCGGAGGCGCTCGTCGTAGATGGCCCTCAGCGTCCGCCGCCACTGGCTGAAGATTCCCAGTCCAGTCGCCGCGACGCCCAGCAGGATGGTGAAGATCGCGTTGACGGCCACGTGGCCCGGATCGCTCGCAAGCGCGATGCCGGCAGCGGCGCTGACCGCAGCCATCGTGACGACGGCCCAGCCTGCCCGGCCGGCGCGGAAGCTGCTCGGCTTAGTCCCCAGGACGGGGCCAAGCTCGATACCCGGGCCAGGGACAGTGCGAGCCACTGGAAATCCGACACCCTCGTGGTGCATGGATCTCTTGAAAGTAAGCGCGGTTGTTGAAATGCGCCAGCTTTGCGGGGTAATTTTCACCGCGAAGTTCTCCGCATCTTGTCCAGGTGGTCGCGCAATCCCTCGAGCTCCCGGCTCAATGCCTGGCGCGCGCGCATGACCGCGCGAACCTGCTCGGCATCGGCGCCCGCGGCGACGAGCGCCTCGCAGTGGCGCTTTAGCTGGAGGCTCCGGGTCTCCAGCTCGTGCACGGTCGCGTAGCCGTCGGCCAGGGCGTTCGCGAGTCCAGATTCAGGTGGGAGGGGTGCTGCCTCTGCCTCGTGGGCCATTCGCGCTCCAGCATGTGCCCTCCCCCGTTTTGGGGATAGGGCCGCCCCGCCCATAAAGCGTTCAGGCGTATGAACGCAGCCGTTCAGAGATATGAACTCCTTTTGGGCCGTTCGCCCCATGGCCTCGCATTGCAGGGGAATCCATGCTCAGATGGAGACGGACCATGCGCTGGCCCAACTTTCCACGGCTTCTTGCCGTCCTGCTCTTGCTGGCGGCCGTCGCGGCGACGGTCGCGACCACGCCTGCCTCCGCGGACAGCTACATGGTCACGGTCCGTCTCGACGACGGCACGCTCATGACGGTGATCGCCGAGCTACCCCCCGGCGCCACTCTCGACGATGCCGCGGCCTCGCCGGCCGTGCCGGGCACGCCGGTCGCGCTCGAGCTTCAGCCCCCGCCCCCTCAGGTCGAGCCGCCGGCCGACCAGCCGGACGCCGGGCCCGCCCCGCCGCCCCCCGGCACGCCGCCCTCCGACAAGCCCCAACCCGACAAGCCGCGCACGCAGCCGAAGCCGGACGGATCGCCGAAGCCGGACGGCGGTGACGAGCCGGACGGCCACCAACGCCCGAGCCCGCAGCGGCTCGCCGACGAGCAGGCGCCCGCGCAGGACGAGCAGCCGGCGAAGGAGATCACCGCGCAGCGCAACCCCGGCAGCGGCCGGCCGCTCCGCCACGCCGACGGCTCCCCCACCCGCAGCAACCCCGGTTTCGTGGACGTGCTGCCCGGCCCGACGAGCGCCACCGGCGTGCCGAACTTCATCATCCGCAAGTTCCGGGTGCCGCCGTTCCTGCTGCCGATCTACCAGGCAGCAGGCGTCGAGTACGGCGTGCGCTGGGAGGTGCTCGCCGCGATCAACGAGATCGAGAGCGACTACGGGCGCAACCTGAACGTCTCGTCCGCGGGCGCGGTCGGGTGGATGCAGTTCCTGCCGTCGAGCTGGAAGCGCTTCGGCGTGGATGCCAACAAGGACGGCCGCACGGACCCGTACAACCCCGTCGACGCGATCTTCGCCGCCGCGCGCTACCTGAAGGCCGCCGGCTACGAGCAGGACGTCCGCCGCGCGATCTTCGCCTACAACCACGCCGACTGGTACGTCGACTCCGTCCTTCTACGCGCTCGCGTGATCGCCGCGGTGCCGAGCGACCTGATCGGCTCGCTCACCGGGCTCACCGAGGGGCGCTTCCCGGTCAGCGGCCCGGCGACCTACGCCGACGACATCGCCGAGCGCCAGCTCCTGAAGCGCGTCGGGCGCGGCGAGAACGCGGCCAACCTGGTCGAGTCGAGCGCGCAGCGCCGCTCGATCGACATCTTCGCCGACAGCGGCGCGCACGTGGTCGCGGTGAACGACGGCGTGATCAAGCGCGTCGTGACCGGCCGCAAGCGGGGCCGCCGCGTGGTGCTCCAGGACGTGTACGGCAACCGCTATACGTACTCGCATCTCGGCAAGGTCTCGGGTCACGTGCACGCGGGCGAGCGCGTGAACGGCGGCTCGGTCGTCGGGCGCATCGGCACGGTCCGCGGCGACTCGGCGCCGCACATGCGCTTCGCCATCCGGCCGTCCGGCCGCGGCGCGCCGAGCATCGACCCGAAGCCGATCCTCGACGGCTGGCAGCTGCTCAACGCGACCGAGATCTACCGCGCGAACGGGACGAACGTGCTGCGCGACGGGCCCACGATCGGCCAGATCCTGCTGCTGTCCAAGGACCTGCTCCAGAAGCGCGTGCTAGGCGACTCGCGCATCGACATCTACTCCTGCGGCCGCGACGACATCGCAGCCGGCCGCATCGACCGGCGCGTGCTCGCGACGCTGGCCTACCTCGCCGAGTCCGGTCTCAGCCCGACGGTGAGCTCGCTGCGCTGCGGCCACAGCTACATGACAAAGTCGGGCAACGTCTCCGAGCATTCGTCCGGGAACGCGGTCGACATCTCGAAGATCAACGGGGTTCCGATCCTCGGGCATCAGGAGTCGGGCGGGGTCGCCGACCAGGCGGTGCGCCGGCTGATGCTGCTCCAGGGCACGATGGCGCCGCACCAGGTGATCTCCCTGCTCGCGATCGGCGGGCCGACGATGGCGATGTCGGATCATGCCGACCACATTCACGTGGGCTTCCAGCCCACCGGCGAGGCGTGGCGGCGCGCCGGCTACTCGGTGCTCAAGCCGAGCCAGTGGCCCGCGCTGATGTCGCGCCTCAACGTGCTCGAGAACCCGGTCGTTCCCTAGCTAGGGCTCGACGACCGCAGCGCTTCCGCCGCCGCGCCGGACCGGCTCCGCAGCGGCGAGCGTCTGGCCGCTGCCCAGGAACTCGATCCCTGTGACCGCGCCGATCTCGGACATCGACGTGTACGCGTGGCCCCGTGCTTTGAGCGCCTGGCCCTCGGGTGAGTCCGCGAAGGCGGGCTCCGCCGTGCTGGTGCCTCCGTTCCGCTGCGTGGCCCGCGGGCTGGCGATCGCCTGGGGCAGGGTCTTGCCCAGGTCAAGTCGCTCGAACAGCACCTGGAGCACCGTCCCCGGGATCGTCGAGCCGCCGGGCGAGCCCACCGCGATGAACGGTTCGCCGTCCTTGGTGACGATCGTCGGGCTCATCGAGCTGCGCGGGCGTTTGTCGGCGTCCGCTCGGTTGGGATGCGTGGTCGAGTCGAAGTTGAAGTCGGTGAGCTCGTTGTTCATGAGGAAGCCGAAGCCCGGCACGACGATCGCGTTGCCGCCCGTCGACTCGATCGTGAAGGTGTAGGAGACGACGTTGCCCTTCGAGTCCGAGACGACCAGGTGCGTGGTCGACTGGCGCGGGTGGCTGATCGTCGCGCTGGCGTGCGGCGCCTTGCTCGGATCGCCCTGGTTGTCGTAGGGGTCGCCGGGCGCGACGGGGCTCGCGGCGGCGTGGTTCTCGTCGATGAGGGCGCGGCGCTCGGCGGCGAAGCTGTCCGACAGCAGCCCGGAGAGCGGCACGTCGAAGAAATCCGGGTCGGCGAGGTAGGCGTTCCGGTCGGCGAAGGTGAAGCGCGACGCCTCGAGCATGAGGTGGAGCGCGCGCACGCGGTCCGCCGCCGACAGGTCCGTATAGCCCTCGAGGATGTTGAGCGCCTCACCGACGGTGGAGCCGCCGCTCGTCGGCGGGCCCATGCTCCAGACGTCGAGGCCGCGGTAGCCGATGTGCGTGGGCTCCCGCTCGATCGCGCGGTAGTTGCCGACGTCGGACCGCTTCATGAGGCCGGGCCGCCAATCGTGGTTCGCGCGCGGCGCTGCCGGCGGGTCCTGCGCGGCCCCCGCCATCGCGCCCGCCACCGAGCCGTTGTAGAACCAGTCCACGCCATTGGCCGCCATTCGGCGGTAGGTCCGGGCGAGGTCAGGGTTCTTGAGCGTCGAGCCTTCGTCCCGGGGCGTGCCGTCCCGGTCGAGATAGATGGCGGCGGTGGACGGGATGTCGTTGAACCAGTCGACATTCGGCTCGGTCTGCGACACGAATGTGCTGTCGACCTTGAACCCGTCGGTCGCGGTGCGTATGCCGGGCTCGAGGGCCCGGGCCAGCGACCATGTCCCGTAGCGACGCAGCGCCAGATCCCACGTCGCCGGGGTGCCTGGGATCCCAGCCGACATGCCGCTGAAGCGGGCATCGTTGAAGGCGAGCGGGGCTCCGTCCTCCCAGAACGAGTCCGGCCGCATTCTCGCCGGCGACTCCTCCCGGCCGTCGATCGTCGTGACCTTCCCGCCCGCCGTGCGGATGACCATGAAGCCGCCCCCGCCGATGCCGCAGGAATAGGGCTCGGTCACGCCGAGCACGGACGCCGCCGCCACCGCCGCGTCGACCGCGTTCCCGCCGTCCCGAAGCGCCTGGATCGCCGCGCGCGTGCCGTCCAGGTCCACGCTCGCAGCGGCGCCGCCGCTGCCGACCGCCGTCGGCTGCTTCTGGGTCTGAGCGAGCGCGGCCTGCGGGTCGAAGATGACGAACGCGACCAGGACGACTATGAGAAGGCGGGCGATGAGCATTTCCTCGCGGCTTACCCGAGCCGCTCCGCCTTCATGCGGTCAGGTCGGGGAGCAGGTGTTTCCGGACTAGCGCGAGTCCGCGAGTGCCCGCGCCATCCGGGCGACCGCGGCCTGGAGCGCAGCGAGCGGCCGCAGCATCAGCGTGAGCTCGGTGACCTTCCCCTGGTCGTCCGCGCGCTCGTCGAGGACGCCATCGACCGGGTGCTCCTCGACACGGGCGGTGAAGAACGTGACGCCATCCAGCTCCCGCGTGGCCTGGACGTCGTCGATGATCCCGCCGATCGTGACGAGCAGCAGCAGGACCTGCTCGCGGCCGCGGTAGGTCTGGACCGGGCTGTGGAAGACGACATGCTCCGCCAGCAGCCCGTCGAGGCCATCACGGTCGCCGTCGGCGATCGCGGAGAGAAGTCGGCTCATGCGCTCAGCCCTCCGCCCTCGGCCATGCCCCTGGCGATGTGGCGTATCACCGTCTGAAGCGGGCCGAGCGGGCGCAGCAGAATCGTCACCTCTGCGACGTGGCCACCCTCGTCGGCGCGCTCCAGCATGACGCCGTTCAGCTCCTCTCCCTCGACGCTGGCCTCGATGAGAGTGAGGGTCTCGCCAGGGCCAATGGTCGCCGGCTCACGAGAGGCGGTCAGGCCCTGGAGCACTCCGGCTCCGATCGCCAGCACGTCCACGACCTGATCGCGGCCGGCGTATGCGGTGGCCGGACCATGGAAGACCACGTCGTCGGACACCATCCCGGCAATCGCCTCACGGTCACGTTCCGCCATTGCGGTGAGAAGGCTCACGCGCTCATTCTCCAACCCTCGACCACCCTCAACGGGGTCTGACCCCCTAAGTATCGGCGACTCAAGGGGTCAGACCCCTTAAGTGCGGGCGACTCAAGGGGTCTGACCCCTTTACGACGAGGGGCCGCTCGGTGGCGGCCCCTCTGAGACGGCTCTGCGACAAGTCGGCTACTTCAGCTCGACCTGTCCGCCGGCCTCCTCCAGCTCGCCCTTGAGCTTCTCGCCCTCCTCGCGGTCGACGCCTTCCTTGATCGGCTTGGGGGCCTCGTCCACGAGCGCCTTGGCCTCCTTGAGGCCGAGGCCGGTGGCGGCACGGACGACCTTGATCACCTGGATCTTCTTGTCGCCGGGACCGGTGAGGACGACGTCGACCGTCGACGACTCCTCCTCGGCGGGGCCACCGTCGCCTGCGCCGGCCGCGGCCGGGGCAGCAGCCGCGACGGCCTGGGCGGAAACTCCGAATTCCTCCTCGAGCGCCTTGATCAGCTCGGACAGCTCGAGAACCGACATCTTCTTGATCTCATCGATCAACTCTGCAGCAGTGGCCATGGGCCCTCCTTATTCCTTCTCGTCGCCCTCGGAGGGCGCATCAGTTGCATCAGTCTCAGTCCCGTCACCCTCGGCGTCCGCCTCGGGCTCGGGGGAAGCATCGTCAGAGGAAGCCTCCTCCGCGGGAGCCTCCTCGGCAGCAGGCTCCTCCGGGGGAGCCTCCTCGGCAGCCGGCGCCTGGGCAGAAGCCTCCTCGGAGGGAGTCTCCTCCGCAGCCGGCTCCTCCTCAGGGGTCTCCTCGGCAGCAGGCTCCTCGGCAGGGGCCTCCTCGGAGGGAGTCTCCTCCGCAGCAGGCTCCTCCTCAGGGGCCGCCTCCTCGGCAACAGGCTTCTCCGCGGGAGCCTCCTCCTCAGCGGCCGGCTCCTCGGCCGCCGCTTCCTCGGCGGGGGTCTCCTCGGCGGCAGGCTCCTCGGCCGCCGCTTCCTCGGCCGGGGCCTCCTCCGCGGCCTCCTCCTCGGCCGGGGCGTCGCCGCCCACCAGGCCCTGGTCGCGGATCTGGCCCAGCTGGATTGCCAGGCCGGAGATCAGTGCGTTCAGGCCGCGGACCAGGCCGGTGATCGGGGAGGCGATCATGCCGACCAGCTGGGCGTGGAGCACGTCACGTGCGGGGAGCTTCGAGAGCTCCTCCATCTGGTCGACGGTCAGGGCGTCGCCGTTCATCACGCCGCCCTTGAACGCCAGCACGTCGTGCTCGCGCCGGAAGGTCGCGAGGGCCTTTGCCGCAAGGGCGACGTCGCCGCCGTCCGCCAGCACGAAGGTGAACGCGGTCGGCCCCTCGAGGACCTCCTTCAGCGGCTCGGCGCCCGCCTGGTCGGCCGCGCGCTCGGTCAGCGTGTTCTTCACCACGCGGAAGCGCGCGCCCGCCTCGGTCAGCCGCGTGCGCAGCTCGGCGGCCTGCGGCACCGAGATGCCTCGGTAGTCGACGGCGAATACCGCCTCCGACTCCTTGATCTGGCCCGCCACCTCCTCGATGGCCGCGGCTTTCTGTTCTCTGTTCATCTCGTTCCTTTGCTGTGTGCCCAAGCGAAGACACACGGGAAGCGAGATGCTCCGGCGTCTCCACCTGCCCCGGACTTACGCACCAGCCGCCGGAGGTCTCGGGCAGAAAAGCTGTGACCGGTCAGGCTACCTCGGCCGGCTCCTCGGTGGTTTCCTCGACGATCCCGCGGGTCCGGCTGGGATCCACCCGCACGCCCGGGTTCATGCTCGTGGTGATCGTGACCGTGTGCAGGTAGCGGCCCTTCGCCGCGGCGGGCTTCGCGCGCACGATCTCGTCGATCAGCGCGGCGTAGTTCTCCAGCAGCACCTTCGCGTCGAAGCTCATCTTGCCGATCGGCAGGTGCACGAT
>Ga0105249_10001404_pt1 | contig 21086 bp, 21 predicted proteins | sample KBSS44metaG_FD_81522 | JGI IMG/M metagenome (GOLD analysis project Ga0105249, IMG submission 81522) | Switchgrass rhizosphere microbial communities from Kellogg Biological Station, Michigan, USA - KBS S4-4 metaG | ecosystem: Host-associated > Plants > Roots > Rhizosphere > Soil | place...
ACAAGGAGGTTTCTCATACGGATTCGTTTTTAATAGGATAATGATGATGCTATTAAACAGAATTTTTACTTCGCTATTGTACAGTGGCTTATTAAAGTAATAGGAATAAGGTGTTTTCCTTAAACTGCCTTCGTGTTTTTCCGAATAAGGGCTATGTATATCAAATAAAAAAACCTCAACTGAAAGGTTGAGGTTAATAATTCATTCTGTGGTGTGGGGCGGGATCGAACCGCCGACACAAGGATTTTCAGTCCTTTGCTCTACCGACTGAGCTACCGCACCGCAAAAATTTAAAATTTTTGATTGCCGGTTTAAGATTTACCGCAAAACAAAAATGGGTTGCAAATATAGAAGATTGGCTAAACAATTTAAAATCCAAAATCAACATTCAGAAATTACATACCGTATTCACTTAAAAACTTGATGCGCATGATTTTTAATTGTTCCCAGTTAAAATCGTATTCTGCCAACTCTTCCTGCGCTATCTGAAGAGACGATGTTTCGCAACTTTTAAAATAATCTATTATTTCATCCTGGTCTTCTTCATCCAGCATTTCATCTATTGCATAATCAAGATTGAGCTTAGTGCCGCTTGCCGCAATTGTTTCCATTTCTTCCAGCATCTCGTCCATGCGCCAACCTTTATTTTTTGCTATCGTCTCAAGTGAAACTTTTTTGTCTGTGTTCTGAATTATATAAACCTTATTGCCGCTTTTATTCACTACGCTTTTCATTACAAAATCGTCGGGCTTCTCAATATTATTTTCTTCTACATACTTAGCAATAAGTTCAACAAACGGCTTTCCGTATCGCAATGCTTTTCCCTTACTTACTCCCTGACATTTTTCCAGCTCTTCTAATGTGGTCGGATAAAGCGTGGCCATATCCTGTAACGTATTTTCTAAAAATATAACCCAGGAAACCAGGCCCACTTTTTTAGCTACTTTTTGTCGTAACTCTTTCAGCATTTCAAATAATCTATCATCTGCTGCCGCACCCGTGCTTGCTTCTGCTCCTTCTTCATCATCAGCATTGGCATCATCATAAAGATGATTAAGAATGATTTTGAATGATTTTGGTTTTTTAAGAAATGCTTCGGCCTTTTTGGTAAATTTCAATACGCCATATTCTTCAATATCTTTCACAAGCATTCCCTCTAACATAAGTTGCCTTATTAATGAATTCCAGAAATGATTATCTCTGTCATTTCCACTGGCAAATACATCGAGCCCATCATGCCGGAACATTTGATTTTGTGGGGTCAATTTTCCAACAATAATATTAACCACATAATCTGCAGCAAACCTTTCATCCAATGCCTTAATCGCCTTTAGAGCAAGGATCGCCTCTTCTTTAGCTTCTATTTTTTCTTTAGGATGTTTGCAATTGTCACAATGACCGCAGCTATCATTTTCATACAGTTCACCAAAATAACTCAGTAACCCTTTCCGCCTGCAAACGCCACTTTCGGCGTAGGCCACTATTTCATTGATCAATTGAGCGCCAACTTCTCTTTCACTAAGCGGTTTATCACGCATCAAATGCTCCAACTTACTCACATCTTTATGAGAATAATAAAGAACACATTTTCCCTCCAGCCCATCACGACCGGCACGACCGGTTTCCTGGTAATAATTTTCAATTGACTTTGGAATATTATAATGGATGACAAACCGAATATCGGGTTTGTCAATTCCCATCCCAAATGCTATTGTAGCAACAATAACCTGAACATCTTCATTTAAAAAAAGATCTTGTCTTTCCGCCCTTAACTTACTATCAAGGCCTGCATGGTAAGCGACAGCCTTAATGCCATTAGCCATTAAGATATCGGCAAGTTCTTCAGTCGTTTTTCGGTTCAGTGTATAAATAATTCCGCTTTTTAATCCCATTCCCTTTATAAATCGTACAATGCTTTCGTCAGTTTGGGATTTTTTTATTTTAGGTAGTATTTCATACTGAAGGTTCGGACGATTGAAGGATGAAATAAAAATATTCGGATCATTCAAAGCAAGATTCTTTACGATATCGCTTTGTACCTTAGGTGTAGCAGTGGCGGTCAATGCTATTACAGGAGCATCGGGATTAATTTGTATCATCATTTCTCTTAAACGTCTGTATTCAGGGCGAAAATCATGTCCCCATTCCGAAATACAATGGGCTTCATCAACCGCGAAAAAAGATATTTTAAGATCGGAAAAGAATTCAAGATTTTCCTGTTTAGTCAATGTCTCCGGTGCCACATAAAGCATTTTTGTTTTTCCACTTTGCAGGTCATCATGCACTTCTTTAATTTCTTTTTTATTCAATGTTGAATTAAGAAAATGTGCTACTTCGTCATTGCTGCTATAACCTCGAACCAAATCCACCTGGTTCTTCATCAAAGCAATTAAGGGAGATACAATGATGGCAATTCCGCTACTTATCATGGCTGGCAATTGATAACATAAACTTTTGCCTCCGCCGGTTGGCATTATTACAAATGTATCATGACCGGCCAATAACGATTCAATCGCTTTTTCCTGCGTGCCCTTGAATGCTGTAAAACCAAAATATTGCTGAAGCTCTTTATGAAGATCAAACCGGTCTGTTGTCGATTTTCCATTGACAGAGGGCTTTTCTTTTATGTTCTTCTTTGTTTCTTTTTGCGCTCCGCCTTTTCCTTTTGCTGTTGCTGTTCCCATTTCAGATATTTCAATGTTAGTTTCTTAAGGTACTTAATTTTACTCATCCCTGTATTCTATTTATTATTTTTTTATATAGGATAACAGATATCAATTCCATCAAATCTGTTTCCCACTAAATAGCAAGAAATAAAAGACAAGTGGAGTAGCAATCGGGGTGACGAATTTACGAATCAATACCCATTTATAGGTAAATAGAATTGCTAAAAACCACGATAACGATTGCATAAGCTACACTTCTGCCAAATCATCTATTTTTGCGCCTCGCTTTAACCGTTTAAGAATATGGCTGAATCCATTAAACAAATTGCTGTAAAAACTATACAGTTGGAAGCCAACGCTATTGCTGGTCTTTTATCTTATATAAATGGCGAATTTGAAAAGGCAGTTAATGCCATAAAACAATGCAAAGGTCGTGTTGTTATAAGTGGCATTGGTAAAAGTGCAATAATTGCGCAGAAGATAGTGGCAACTTTAAATTCTACCGGCACGCCATCTATTTTTATGCATGCCGCAGATGCCATTCACGGCGATCTCGGTATTATACGGAAAGAAGATGTGGTAATCCTGATCAGCAAAAGCGGCGAAGGCCCCGAAATAAAAGTGCTGGTACCCCTAGTTAAAAACTTTGGCAATACACTTATCGGTATAGTTGGCAGTGCAGATTCTTACCTTGCCAAAAAAGCTACGATATTTCTTAATACTTATGTTGAACAGGAGGCTTGCCCAAACAATCTTGCGCCTACCTCTAGCACAACAGCGCAGTTGGTCATGGGAGATGCTTTGGCTGTAGCCTTAATGGAATTAAAAGGATTTCAAAGCGATGATTTTGCCAAGCTTCATCCTGGTGGCACATTGGGAAAAAAATTATACCTGCGGGTTTCCGATTTATATCCCGACAATGAAATGCCAAAGGTTTTATCCAATCAATCTTTAAGAGAAGTAATTGTGGAAATGACAGCAAAACGTTTGGGAGTAACAGCTGTTATAGATACAGAAAATAATTTGCTTGGTATTATTACCGATGGCGACCTGAGACGGATGCTTGAAAAAAATGTTACTATTGACAATGTAAATGCTGGTGATATAATGACAAAGAATCCAAAAACTATTGAACCGCATGAATTGGCTGTAGATGCTTTGGATATTTTAAGAAAAGAAGAGATCTCTCAATTAGTTGTAAGTAATAATGGAAAATATCTTGGCATTATACATTTGCACGATTTGATAAAAGAAGGGTTAATTTAAGCTTTCGTATCTAAAAAGATTTTGGGTTTATGAATAAACATCAGTACGTGGCGATTATGGCAGGAGGAATAGGCAGTCGTTTTTGGCCCATGAGCCGCACTAATTTTCCCAAACAATTTCTTGATATACTTGGCACGGGCAAAACCCTGATACAACAAACCTTCGACCGTTATAGCAAATTTGTTTTAAAAGAGAATATTTACATCATTACAGCACATGAGTATATTGATATAGTAAAAAAGCAAATTCCCGATATTGCTGAAGAAAATATTCTTGCAGAGCCATTCAGAAAAAACACTGCACCCTGTATAGCCTACATAGCATTTAAGTTGCTGAATAAGGATCCTAAAGCAGTAATGATCGCGGCGCCTTCAGATAATATCGTTACCGAACCGGATGAGTTTATTAAAATAATGCGAAAGGGTTTGAACTTTGTCGATCACATTAATGCTCTTGTTACACTGGGTATAAAACCAACTTATCCAAATACAGGCTATGGTTATATTCAACATGAAACAGCTGAAGCCGCTCCGGGGATTTATCGTGTAAAAACTTTTACTGAAAAGCCAAATAAAGAGCTCGCCGAAAAATTTATGGCCAGCGGAGATTTTTTATGGAACGCCGGGATCTTTACCTGGAAAGTAAAAAATATTGTTTCGGCTATTGAAAAATATTTACCTGAAATATATGAAGTGTTTGTTGCTGAAAAAGATAAATTCAATACGAATGATGAAGCGGCAGCTCTTGAACAAATCTATCCGCAATGCACCAATATATCTATCGACTTCGGAGTAATGGAAAAGGCCGATAATGTATACGTTATTCCCGGCTCTTTTGGCTGGAGTGACCTTGGCACATGGAACAGCGCCTGGGAAAACATGGACAAGGATTATTTAGGAAATGCTGTGGTGGGCAAAAGAGTTGTTGTGATAGATTCAAATAATTGCGTGGTACATGTTCCTGATCACAAACTTGTTTTGCTGGAAGGATTGGATAATTTTATTATAGTTGATACCAAAGATGTTTTACTGATCTGCAAAAAGGATAAAGAACAGGCTATTAAAGATTATGTGGCGGAGATCAAAAGAAATATAGGTGATAAATATTTATAAAATTCAGCAGGCAAACAACAGTAACTAATATCTTTAAAGTAATTTTTTGTTTTTAACTTTTGATTTTAATTCTCATGCCTTCGTTTCCTGTAAATAATATTCTCTTTCTCGATATTGAAACTGTTCCTCAATATCCTTCTTACACAGAACTGCCGGAAGAATGGAAAGCACTTTGGGGCTTGAAAGCACAATATATTTTACGTAACAAGGAAGAAGAAACAGCCGAAACTGTTTACTCCCGGGCAGGTATATATGCTGAATTTGGAAAAATCATTTGTATAAGTTGTGGTTGTATGAGTGGTACCGGCGTTGATAAAAAGATCGTTATTAAATCTTTTTCTAACGAGGATGAAAAAACCGTGCTTCTGCAATTCAGCGAAATGATATGCCGCTGGGCAACAGATAATACCAAATACCTGTGTGCTCACAACGGAAAAGAATTTGATTTCCCCTACCTGTGCCGCAGGATGATCGTGAATAATCTTCCCATTCCATCCATATTATCAACTGCTGGTAAAAAACCTTGGGAGGTAAATCATCTGGATACGCTGGAGCTCTGGAAATTTGGTGATTTCAAAAGCTATACTTCATTGAATCTTTTGGCGAATACGTTGGGTATCTCTACACCAAAGGATGATATTGATGGCAGTAAGGTCTGGACCGTATATTGGAACGATAAAGATTTAAAACGAATTGTAAATTATTGCCAGAAAGATGTATTAACCGTAGGGCAAGTTTTTTTAAAAATGAATGGCGAGCCATTGATAAAAGAAGAGAATATTGAAATAAAGGGGTAAGGGTAAGTAGTAGGTTCTTATAAATCTTTGTCGCTTTATTCTTTTTGCAATTAATATTTATGTCATGACAAGAACCAATTACTCATCGGGTGCAAAATGGGAAGACATTGTTGGTTATAGCCGTGCTGTAAAAGTTGACAACGTCATTGAAGTAACAGGAACTGTCGCCGTTGATGAGAATAACAATCTCGTAGGAGCAGATAGCGCTTATGAACAAACAAGGTTTGTTATTCAAAAAATTGAAGCCGTATTACAACGTGCAGGAGCTTCTTTAAAAGATGTGGTAAGAACAAGAATGTTTGTTACCGATATTTCCCGTTGGGAAGAATATGGAAGAGCACATGGTGAGTTTTTCAAGGACATTAAACCCTGCACTTCCATGATAGAAGTAAAAGGATTGATAGCTCCTGAATATCTTATTGAAATAGAAGCAACAGCAATTGTCTGAACCGTGATTTATCAGATTATTTGGAATATGAATATTGAGACCCTCCGTGAGTATTGTCTAAGCAAACCCAGCTCTGAAGAAGCCTTTCCGTTTGGCCCTGATACCTTAGTATACAAAGTGAACGGGAAAGTTTTTTTAATAGCTGGACTCGACTCTCAGCCACTAAGTTTTAATGTGAAATGTGATCCCGACAAAGCTATTGAACTAAGGGAAGAATTCGATTGTGTGAAACCAGGCTACCACATGAACAAGAAACACTGGAACACTATTGTTGTTGACGGCTCTGTTTCTCCAAAGCAATTAAAAGGATGGATTGACCATTCTTATGATTTGGTGGCAAATGCAAAAAAGAGATAACAATTACAACTATAAGCTTCCCCGATCTTCAATTTCCTAATTCCACCTAATTTTATCTGCATATTTGCATATCAATGAATCCGCATATTCAATCAAAGCTTCCCAATGTTGGCACTACCATTTTTACAATAATGAGTGGTCTTGCCGCCAAACTCAATGCTGTGAATCTCGGACAAGGTTATCCAGACTATTCCATGAGTCCCGAGCTTGTTGCATTGGTGAATGAAGCGATGAAGAATGATTTTAACCAATATGTTCCTATGCAGGGTTACATGCCGCTGCGGGAATCTCTTGCAGAGAAAATTGAATCCTTATATGGAGCCAAAATAAATCCTGATACACAGATCACCATTACACCAGGCGGCACTTATGGAATATATACAGCATTAACCGCTGTATTACAGCCCGGCGACGAAGTGATCGTTTTTCAACCTGGTTACGATAGCTATATTCCAAATGTAGAGTTCAGCGGCGCTGTTGCTGTATTGATCGATCTGAAATTTCCCGAATACAAAATAGATTGGAATGAAGTGCGGCAAAAAATAACACCCCGAACCAGGATGATCATGTTGAATACACCACACAATCCGACCGGTTCTATTTTAATGCAGGCAGATATTGATCAGCTCCGCTCCATTGTAAAAGACAGCAATATTTTTATTCTTAGTGATGAAGTGTATGAGCATCTTGTCTTTGAAGGCCTTCCACATCAAAGCATGTTGCGCTATCCGGATCTGCTTGAAAGAAGTTTTGTTTGTTTTTCATTTGGCAAAACATATCACTGCACAGGCTGGAAACTTGGCTATTGTATTACTTCACCTGAGTTTACAGTGGAATTCAGAAAAGTTCATCAATTCAATTGCTTCTCCTGTCATTCTCCTTCACAGGTTGCATTAGCAAGCTTTTTAAAAAACAAGGATGCTTATTTGTCTCTTGGCTCATTAATGCAGAAGAAAAGAGATTACTTTATTAAGTTAATGCAGGATACAAGATTTGAATTATTGAGCAGTAAAGGAAGTTATTTTATTTGCGCTAAATATGGACGCATCAGCAACGAAAAAGACAGCGACTTTGCCATCCGCATTACAAAAGAATACGGCGTAGCTGTTATTCCCGTTTCTGTTTTTTATAAAAATGAAACCGATAATAAAGTTGTACGTTTTTGCTTCTGTAAAAAGGAAGAGACATTGGAACGTGCTGTAGAAAGACTGCGAAAAATATAATGTTGTAATTCTCTATCTATTCGTTTCATATTTATTTCCCATTCTAATGATAAAGGATAAGCGCTATCGTGGTATTCTTTTTATGTTGCTGGCTGCACTTTGTTTTTCCAGCATGGGCGGCGGTGCAAAAGCATTGAAAGATAATTTTTCCGCCGGGCAGCTTGTTTTTTATAGAAATGCAATTGGCTTATTGATATTAGTACCGGGACTTTTTATTAAGCCCCCCATACAAAAAGGTGGAAAATTTTTTAGGCTCGCTTTCCGTGGTGTTATGGGAACTATCGCTTTATATACATTACTATATTGCATTCTTCATATTCCCCTTGGTGCCGCTATGAGTTATAATCTGACCTCTGCGTTGTTCATCGCTATTTTTTCTTTTTTTCTCTTCGGAGAGTATCATGGCAAAAAAGTTTTAATAGCCGTGTTGCTTGGCTTTTCGGGTATGTTGCTTATTTATAAACCCAATATGCATTTTCCCTGGTATTACCATGCTACCGGTTTATTATCAGGTATTGTTTCTGCTATCGCTTATCTCACATTAGGAAGGCTGACGAATTATTATGATCCGCGGGTGATCGTTCTGTCATTTTTAACCAGCGGATTTATTCTTCCTCTTATTTCACTTATTATACATTATGCCGTCGGAACTCCGGCTGATGGCCTGTTAATAATCGATTGGCAATGGCCGCACGGAATGGAATGGGTTAGCATGCTACTAATGGGACTTGCAGCATTATTTGGTCAGTATTTTGTAACCCGGGCTTTTGGGTCTGACAAGGCTGGAATCGTTTCAGTCTTCGGCTATGCCAATATTATCTTTTCCGTTTTTATCGGTATGACATTGGGCGATGATTTTCCAGGCATTATTTCCTGGATTGGAATTTTTTGTATCATCCTAAGCGGTATTATTATTTCGCTTGTAAAGCGGCGAACATCAACGACCTGACCCGTTTTTCATTTTTTTAGCGCCTATATTTCGGTTCTTTATTTCCTTATCGTATATTTGCGATATAAGATTAAGCGATGGCCTTTCATAAAAAAGAAGAATTCAGCAGTAAAGAACAATCCCTGGCTGCATTTGCAAAGGCAGTAAGTCATCCTGCCCGTCTTGCCATACTTGCTGTGTTGGCCAAAAAGAATGAATGTATTTGCGGAGAGATCGTCGAAGTGTTGCCCTTAGCACAAAGCACCGTGAGTCAGCATTTAAAAGAATTAAAAACGGCGGGGTTAATAACAGGCGAAACTGATGGACCAAGAAGTTGCTACTGCATCAACTGGAAAGCTTTTGAAAAGTTCAATGCTGATTTCAATTCTCTTTTTGAAAAATTAAAAGAAGTGAATGCCAAATGTTGTTAATTATTAATCACAATAAAAGTAAAGCCATGAACACAAATCAAAATGATCCGGGCTGTTGCGGTGGCGACGGCGGATGTTGCAACATAACCGATATGGGTTGTTGCTAAAATAATATGCCATACTGTAGAAAGTATGGCATATTTCTTAAAGATTAAATATGAAAAAGAAGATACTTTTTGTTTGTATAGAAAACAGCAATCGTTCGCAAATGAGTGAGGCTTTTGCCAAGATACTGAGTGGTGATAGAATAGAGTCATATAGCGCCGGTTCCGCCCCTTCGGGAAAAATAAATCCGAAAGCAATTGCTGCTATGAAAGAGTTGGGTTATGATTTGTCAACACATCATTCCAAATCATTGGAAGAAGTGAAACAATTCGCTCCTTTTAATGCCGTTGTCACCATGGGCTGCGGCGACGCTTGTCCCTGGATGCCTGCCAAAAAGTTTGTTGATTGGGAAATTCCTGATCCAAAAAGCATGAATGAAGATGATTTCAGAAAAGTAAGAGATTTGATCGGCGACAAAGTAAAACAGCTTCTTACTTCGCTATAATATAAAAAGGAATTTACTTTGCTCAAATTGCACCGGCTTTGAACACCCCGTTTCTTCCTGATCGTATTTACAAATTTCTTTTTGTCTTAGTTGGATCGGTATATATCATCGGGTTGTTTGTTCCGCTGATGGATAATGATTCAGCTCATCATGCAGACATAGCCCTGCACATGTACCTTACTGGTGACTATGTAAGCCTTATAGATCACAGTGGCGATTATCTTGATAAACCCCATTTGCACTTCTGGCTATCTGCAATGAGTTATCAGGTCTTTGGTGTAACAACATTTGCCTATAAGTTTCCTTCTTTCCTTTTTACGATTCTTGGTACCTATTCTACATATCGTCTTGGTAAAGCATTATATAATGCGGAGGTTGGAAAGCTGGCAGCATTGATCCTCGCTTCTTCTTTTGCCTATATACTTGCCAATAATGATGTACGGATGGATGCGATATTGACAGCCTGTATTGTTTTTGCAACCTGGCAGTTGGTGGAGTTTACTCAACATAAAAAATTGTTGAATATTGCCGGCGCTGCCCTCGGTCTCGCATCAGGATTTTGTACAAAGGGGCATATTGCTGTTTTTGTACCCGTTGTTTCAATTATCTTTTATATTCTTTATAAAAAAGACTGGTCATTATTTTATAACTGGCGCTGGTTGGTGCTTGTTGTTTTATTTGGTTTGCTTATTTCTCCTGTTGTTTATTGCTATTACCTCCAATACAATTTACATCCTGAAAAAGAGGTTCGCGGAAAAAGTCACATCAATGGTGTAAAGTTTATTCTGTTTGGCCAAAGCGTGGAGCGGTTTCGTGGTGACAGTTTTGGTAATGATAGCAAACATGATTATTTCTTTTTCATTCATTCTTTTCTTTGGGCATTTGCACCGTGGAGCATTATTGCTTACATCGCCGTTGCTGATCGGATCAAACATTTTTTGCCACGAAAAGATGAATGGTTAACTGTCGGCGCTTTTGTCGTTATGTTGCTGGTCGTTTCATTTTCCGGTTTCAAGCTGCCGCATTATTTAAATATAATCTTTCCCGCTTCTGCTGTGCTTGCAGCTTCTTTTATAATAAGCAAAAGATATAATGGCAAATGGATTCGGGCCTTTCTTTTTATCCAGTCTGGTATAGTGTTTATCATACTTTCATTAGTTGCTTTTATAAATGCGTGGGCTTTTCCTGTTAAACAAACCTGGGTTGTGATCGGTATGATCTTGTTTCTTGCCGTCGTTTTTTATTTTATGAAAAGCAGGATATATACTACCGTTCAAAAAACTATTCTTGTTACCGTAAGTGCAATGGCATTTTCTTTCTTTCTACTGAATAGTAATTTTTATCCCCAGCTATTAACCTACCAGGGTGGTAACGAGCTTGCTTTTGCTACCAAAGGAAAGGTTGATCCGCAATCTGTTTATTTCTGGAGAAATACGTACAGCTCTTCTTATAATTTTTATACAAAAACACTTCGAAAAGAATTTTCTGATTCGGTATTTCAATCCGGAAAAAAGGCCTGGATACTTTATGATATAAGAAACGAAGATGAAATAATAAGATCTGGCTATAATCTTGGTGAAAAATTTTACTCTCCGGATTATGAGATCACAAAATTGGATATAAAGTTCATCACCCCTGCAAAAAGAGAACAGCGGTGTACAAAAATGGTGATAGCTGAAATATCTGCAAAGAATTCATACTAATCAATCACAATTCTATCAGCCCATTTAATAAAGGAATCAATGCGGGAAGGATTTTTTGTTTTGCCGTTTCGATTGTAAACCACCCTGCCTTGTCTATCTCCGGCACATCAATATACTTTCCAGACTTTGGTGGCCACTCCAATTGAAATAAGTTGCTTCGTATTGAATCTGCATCTATATCTCCTTTAACAGCCCATGCGTTTACTGTTTTTCCGCTTTTATATTTTACGGGATTTAATGGAGTAAATTTTCCATCGATCTCTTTTCCGGTCTCTTCTTTAAACTCTCTCTTTGCAGCTGTCAAGGGTTCTTCATCGTTTTCATATTCTCCTTTAGGAATTGTCCATACAGCATCCTCTTTGTTTTTATAAAATGGCCCGCCCGGATGACAAAGGAAAACTTCGGTTGTTTTATTTTTAGTTCGGTAAAGTAATATGCCTGCAGATTGTTTGGGCATTAAAACGTTTTAGGACTTATAAACCGGCTTCCTTACTTATCTCCAGCATCCTGTCAATTGGTTTTTTAGCAGCCAATCTCAATTCTTCATCCATGGTTATTTCAGGCAATTCATATTCCATGCAGAGATACAATTTTTCAAGTGTGTTACGCTTCATGTGCGGGCAATCATTGCAGGCGCAACTATTATTTGGGGGAGCTGGAATAAATGTTTTAAAAGGGTTTGCTTTCATCATCTGGTGTAATATTCCTGTTTCCGTAGCGACAATATATTCCTGGGTGGCATCTGTTTGGGTAAATTTCAACAATCCTGTAGTTGATCCTATATAATCCGCAATCCGTAATACAGGATCTTCGCATTCAGGATGAGCTATTACTTTAGCATTGGGATGTCTCACTTTTAGTTTAGTTATTTTTTCTAAACTAAAAATTTCATGTACCATGCAAGCTCCATTCCAAAGCAACATATTTCTTTCGGTTACTTTATTGATGTAAGCGCCAAGATTTTTATCCGGCGCAAAAATGATTGGCTGCTCTTTAGGAAAACTCTCTACAACAGCTTTTGCATTGCTGCTGGTACAGATAACATCGCTTAACGCTTTGATACCTGCGCTGCAGTTGATATAACTCACCACAACATGATCCGAATGCTGTTCTTTAAATTTTTTAAACAATGGCGGCGGACAACTATCACTTAGTGAACAACCTGCTTTGAGATCGGGAATCACAACTTTTTTTGCCGGATTTAAAATTTTTGCTGTCTCTGCCATAAAATGAACGCCGGCAAAAACGATCATGTCTGCATTTGTTTTTTCCGCCTGTTGCGCTAACCCCAGACTATCGCCGATATAATCTGCTACATCCTGTATATCTGGTTCCTGGTAATAATGCGCAAGCAGGATTGCATTTTTTTCTTTCTTCAATCGTTCTATCTCAGCAAACAGGTCCAGTTCGGGGTCAAGCTCTATGTCAAAAAACCCATTAACATCGACTTTACTTTTAGCAGAAATTATATCGGAAGTCATTTTTATTTTTTTTTCAGGGTGGCAATATTACAGGGTTAAACCACCTAATTCCAAAACAATTTTTTGGCAGACGTTGTTCTGTATTATAATAGTATTAATATAATTATTTAAAAAAGAGTTTATTATTATTATAGCTGTGAATTCGTGGAAAACATTTTCCGGCTCCTCATTACAAAATTACAATGACTGTGTTATTAACATATATTTCCTGAAATCAACAGTTTGCATTGCAAGTCCATTCTATATTCAGCTATCATTTACACATTTCTGTGGAAAACAATAAACCCGAAAATGTTTATTAATAGTTTCAAAGAAATTTGTGAGTAGTGATAGAACAAATAGTGGATTTTATACAAACGGGATTATTTATAATAGTGCCCTATAAATTTTACGCATCGTGTTCCATTTCATATACACGTTTCATTTCAGGTTATTCACAACAAAAATGATTTTATAACATCAGCTTGGGGAGAAAAAAGAGAAATTGTAATGATCCAAAACAACAATACCACGATCTCTGTCAATTAAAATACCGGGGCACTTTTTATACTATTATAAATAAAAAATATCCCTGGCTTGTTTCCGATGTTAATTGTTCTTTCAAAATCAGTACAGGGCAATACCTCAAGGGTTTTGAGTGGTTTGGGGCTTTATCGCATTTACCCTATTTTTGCCGTCCTCCAAAGAAATCTTTGGTTTAAACTCTATCAACATTTATGTCAATCATTCAAAGAATCAGAGATAAATATTCCAGGATAGCAGTAATTGCAATTGCCGTTGCCTTGTTGGGATTTATTTTAATTGACTACATATCCGGAAAAAGTCGTGGATTATTTAGTTCCGGCGGGGGTAATACGATAGGTACCGTGAATGGAAGAAAAATCTCTTTTGATGAGTTTAATAAAAAGGTTAGCCAACAGGATGCGTATATGCAGCAACAAGGATATGGAAGCGGAGATGCTGTTCGTTCGCAAGCCATAAATTCCGTATGGGAACAGGAAATCAGTAAAATATTGGTAACCTCCGAAACAGATAAACTTGGAATTAGTGTAGGCAAAAGGGAATTAAATGATATATTATTTGGCGCCAATCCTCCGGAAGACCTAAGAAGGCAATTTACAGATCCCCAGACCGGTCAATATAACTCAGCCTTAGCTATTCAGCAGATCAATGAAATGAAAAAAAGAGGAACAGCAGAACAAAAGGCCGGCTTTAATGAATTTTTAAATCAATTAGAGCTAATAAGAGAATCAGAAAAATACGTTTCATTATTAAGCAATAGTATAAATTATCCCCGTTGGTTTTTAGAAAAACAAAACGCAGATAATAGCCAACTGGCGAACATCTCAATAGTTAGAAAAACCTATACAGAGATACCGGACTCGTTGGTTAAAGTATCAGATCAAGAAATCGAGGATTTTATTAATAAACATAAAGAGCAATATAAGCAGCAGGAAACAAGAAGCATTGAATATGTAAGTTTTAGTGCGGCCCCTAGCCCGACAGATAGTGCGGCGGCGATGAATAAAATACTTTCTTTAAAACAAGAAATCGATTCTACGAAGGATATTAAACAGATACTTCTGCGGGAAGGGGTTAGTGACTACGACACATCATATAAAAATGCAAAGCAGATTCAATCAACTGCAAAGGACTCCTTATTAAAAGCAACAGCCGGTCGTGTATATGGTCCTTACATTGAGGGCGGGAACTATATGCTTGCAAAAGTAGAAGGAGTAAAAAGAATACCCGCTGAAGTAAAAGTTCGCCATATATTGGTAAGCACAGCACAACGAGATCCTCAAACGGGGCAAATGACTCAGACTCGAGACTCTGTTTCAGCCAAAAATATAATTGACAGCGCAAGAGGTGCAATACAGGCAGGAATAAGTTTCGATTCTGTTTGTGTCAAACTTTCGGATGATGGGGGAAGCAAATTTAAAGGAGGTGTATATGACAGTGTGAAATGGGGTAGCATGGTACCGGCATTTAATGATTTTATTTTTACGAATCCTACCGGTGCAAAGGGCGTTGTAAAAACAGAGTTCGGTTATCATTATATTGAAATCTTGTCTCAAAAAGGAAGCGATACGGCCTATAAAATTGCTTTTTTACCGAAACGCATCGAAGCAAGTCCTGAAACAGATAATAATGCCAGCAACCAAGCCAGTTTGTTTGCGGGTGATAGCCGGGATCAAAAATCATTCGATGAGAATTATGAAAAAAATCTGAAGCCAAAAGGCATTATTAAAAAAACTGCTGCAGATATAGGCCCAATGGATGTAAGCATACAAGAGGGTACTTCAAGGCCTTTTGTTAAGGCTATTTATGATGCAAAAAAGGGAGAAGTGTTGCAACCTGAAAGAGTAGGCCAGGATTATGTGGTTGCGGTAGTAACAGAGATAAACAAAGAGGGAACCCAAAGTGTAGCAAAGGCGAGATATTCTATTGAACCATTAATACGCAATAAAAAGAAGGCTGAACAAATAAAGCAAAAACTTGGAAAAATTAGTACTCTTGAAGCTGCATCTGCGGCTCTGGGTAAGCCAATTGAACCAATCGATAGCGTTCGAATGATGAGTGGGGCATCAAAATTAGGCTATGAGCCAAAGATATCCGGAGCGGCTTTTAATCCTGCGAACAAAGGAAAAGTTGTTCCCGAAGCATTGGCTGGAAGCCAGGGGGTTTATGTGTTGCGTGTAGAAAATATAACGACAACGGCAGTTGCAAATGCAAACATTGCCGATCAACGCAAAAATATGTATGAACAAGTGAAACAGTTCATGGGAAACAGCCGGAGCCCGGGTTATCCTTTAAATATATTGCAACAAGCAGCAACCATTACAGATAAAAGAGGCCAACATTATTGATCTTTTAGAAATCTTTTGCAGACCCCTCCGACAGAGGGGTTTTGTTTTTCTGATTACGCAAACAAGCCCCTATTCTATTTGTTATTTTTGTAATAGTAATATTATGACCGATCCCATTATAAATAAAGTCGCCGAAAGTGGATTGCTCTCCCTGGATCTTGAAACATATTATCCAAAAGGAGAAACCGACATATTTGATCTGAAGGATCATTTGTTTATGGGAATGATATTAAAAGAAAAAGAATTCAGGCAAATATTAAAGGACCTTGATTGGGAAAAATACAGGGGAAAGAATGTTGCTGTTACATGCAGTGCAGATGCTGTTATTCCTGTGTGGGCATACATGCTTGTTGCTTCTTATTTACAACCGGTAGCCAACGAAGTTATAATGGGGGACGAAAAGGAGTTACATAAAACTCTTTTCCTGAAAAACCTTTCGCATATAAATGTCAATGAATTTGCCGGGCAGCGCATTGTAATAAAAGGCTGTGGCGAAACACCCATCGGCGACTTTGCATACATGGAAATAACGAAGCTGCTGAGACCTGTTGCAAAAAGCATAATGTATGGAGAACCCTGCAGTACAGTTCCTATCTATAAATCTAGGCAATAGTTAGAACCAACCTCTTTTTTTGAACATCGATATCATCCACACCGGTATAGCAAGCATAAAAAATACGGCAATCCAAAACCCATATTCATTGTGGAGATAGGGTATCCTGTCGAAGTTCATTCCAAAAATGCCACCAATAACCGTAGCCGGCGCAAGCAAACAGGTCACAATTGCCATTACCTTCATTACCTCGTTCATTTTTATATTAATATTGTTAAGATGAAGGTCCTGCATACTCATTATAATATCACGGTAGTTCTCACTCAGATCAAGTGCCTGTACAATGTGATCATAAACATCTTTAAAATACTTGGTCGTTTGTATTTCTAAAAGGTCACTGTCTGTTCTTAAAAAACCATTAATTAATTCACGAACAGGAGAAAAATTTCTTTTCAGGATAATGATCTCTTTGCGCAGGTGATTGATCTTGGATAAAGCACGGGGATTATCACCACGGAGAACTTCTTCTTCTACAAGCTCCATTTCGTCACCCAATTTTTCCATTACTGTAAAATAATTATCGACTATCATGTCAAGCATTGTATAACAGAGGTAGTCCGTATGTCGTTGGCGTATCTTACTATTGTTCATCCGAAGTCTGTCACGCAATGGATTAAACACATCTCTTTCTTTATCTTCCTGGAAGCTGATGAGGTAATCTTTTCCCATTACGATACTGATCTGCTCATGTTCTACTGCTTTTTTTTCAGTATTGTAATAAAGCATGTTCAGCAGGCAGAAAAAATTATCCTCCGATTCATCCATCTTTGGCCGCTGGTTGACACTTAATATATCTTCCACTATCAACGGATGAATATTGTAGTGAGCACAAACTGCTTCCACCTCAGCTTTACGCAAGCCATCAATATTTATCCAGGTAATACGACCACTTGTTTTATATTTAAAACAAGCCTCCACGGAGTTCAATTGTGTCTCTTCAACGGAGGCTGCATCATAGTCAAAAACCTGTATGACAACATCGGCAGCTTCTTCACGATGAGGAATAATAGTTGGATTTACCGATAATATTTCCTTTGTCCGCCTGGAAGAAAATAGGTTTGGCAGATACAGATAGCGTAAATACTTTTCGGGCCGCAGCTTTACATTCATGATACGGGAAGTTAACAAAAGAATTTTAACGAAAAGATGCGCCTCGAAATTTTTTCTAGTACCAAAAAAGAATGGGACGTTAATCCCTACTTCAGCTTGTCAATTCTTTTTTGAATAGACATTTTATCGGGTTGTGTTTTTGCAAGAGATAAGGCACGAAAAAAATTTTGCTTCGCCTTTTCATCATCAATGCCGGAATAAAGCTCGCCAAGGAGCATAAAATAAAAATGATTGTCAAAAAGATTTAATTTTTCCGCTTCAATAATTGCTGCTTTTTTTCCATTGGCTTTTGAAAGAGCATAGGTTCTGTTAAGGGCAGCAATAGGAGAATATTCGATTTGCAATAATTGATTATACAGTTGTAATATATTTTCCCATTTTTCTATTGTGTCAGCCTTAATAGTATGCCAATAAGCAATGCTGGCTTCTATATGATATTTTGAAACTTTATTACCAGTTGTTGATTGATGAAGATAGTATGCGCCTCTTTCAATCAGCTCTTTATCCCAAATGGATTCGTCCTGTTCTTCATACAAGACCAGTTCACCATTTTTATTAAATCTTGCATCGAATCGAGAAGCATGAAAACACATCAGTGCAAGCAAAGCGCTTACTTCCGGTTTATTCGATATTTTATTTTCAGTAAGCATTTTGCAAAGCCGCATCGCTTCAAAGCAAAAATCTTTACGCAACGTTTGATCGTTGCTGACAGAATAATATCCTTCGTTGAACAAAAGATAGATCGTTGTCAAAACAGTTGCTAATCGTTCATCAATCTCTAAAGGTGCGGGTAATTCTATTCTGATCTTTTCTTCTCTCAATTTTTCCTTAGCTCTGAACAACCGCTTATTGATGTTTTCTTTATTGGTTAAAAAAGCATCTGCAATTTCTTCAATACCAAATCCGCAAAGAATGCGAAGCGACAGGCCTACCTGTGCCTCCGCGGGAATAGAAGGATGACAAATTGCAAACATCATCTGCAACTGGCTATCATTGATATTTTTTTCTGACATATCAATTTCTGTTTCAACAGATACCAAAGAAGATTTTTTTAATTCAGGAACAAGCTTTTTATCAAATATTGAATGACGATGCAAATAATTTTTTGCATTGTTCTTTGCCACCGTATAAAGCCATGCAACAGGGTTGGGAGGTATTCCATTTAAGGGCCAGGTTTGTGCAGCAGTAAGAAAGGTTTCGCTTGCAAGATCTTCAGCCGTTTCTATTTGATCAAATCCGAAATGTTTACAAAGCACAGAAACAATTTTTCTGTACTCGGTCCTGAACAAGTGCGGTATCAGTTCCTGCTGTTCCATAAATAAAAAAACCTCTGCAACTTTTTGTGACCAGTAAAATTACAGAGGCTTACTTCAATTAATGAACGCCATCATTCTTTGCAATTTTTCTTACTTCCATACTGTTGCCTTCGCCTTGCAAAACAGGACAGCCTTTTGCAAATTCAACAGCTTCATCAAACGAATCTGCCTTAACAACAATAAGGCCGCCAATCGTTTCTTTTATTTCACCAAAGGGGCCATTGGTAATAACGGGCTTTGAATTTTTGGTTGTTATTACTCTTGCCCCATCAAAAGGAAGCCCCGTGCCGCTAACGAATTTATTTTGTGCAGCAATGCCACCGATCCAATCCATTGTTTGTTTCATCCAGGCTTGCATTTGTTCCGGGGAAGCGATCTTGCTTCCATCCTCGTGTCTCATAATTAATGCATACTCTTCCATTTTAAAAAAATTTAGTGTTATTGAATAATTGGTTATACCTTATAACAAACGAACTGACAAAAATTGGACAAAGCCGGATATTTTTTTAAGCAACTCATTTAACATTAAGATCGTTTTATTAATCAATAAATAATAATTCTTTGTTAATCGTCCTATAGCACAACGGGCCTGAGAAACAAGGGATTTAATTTTGGATAAATAATAAAATATGCGGGTTTTTTGGATAACAATATTAAGTGGTTTGATGCTCTCGGCAACTATTTGGGAAACGGATTTTGACAAGGCAAAAGCATCGGCCCGATCAGAACACAAACTCATTCTTCTTAATTTTTCCGGATCAGATTGGTGCGGGCCATGCATCCGTATGCACGATGAAATTTTTGAAAGCAGCGCTTTTTCACAATACGCTTCTGACCACCTTGTTTTAGTGAATGCAGATTTTCCAAGTTTAAAAAAACATAGCCTTACAAAAGAGCAACAGGAAAAAAATAATAAATTGGCCGACATTTATAATAAAAAAGGAGAGTTTCCCATGACGCTTCTGCTAACTTCCGACGGCAAGGTCTTAAAAACATGGGAAGGCTTGCCCCATGTTTCAGCAGAAACATTTACTAACGAAGTAAAAGAAATAGTTGATGCAAATAAATGACACGGTCTGCATAGCATCCTCCATTTATAAAAGAGTAATAAAATTAATGGGCAATCGCTTTGAGATAAGCGTGGTTGCTGAAGACCCTTTAGTCGCTAAAGAATCTATCAATGCAGCTGTAGAAGAGATCCGCAGAATTGAAAGATTACTCACCACTTTTGATGAATCCAGCCAAACAAATTGTATTAATAAAAATGCAGGAATAGCTCCTGTAAAAGTGGATAAGGAAGTGTTTGAACTTATCCGGCGATCAAAAAGAATTTCTGAATTAACACAAGGGGCATTTGATATTACGTATGGCTCTATCGACAAACGGTTATGGAATTTCGATAAAACAATGACCAGTTTGCCAGATGCTAAGATTGCAAAGAATTTAGTGCGGCTTATCAATTACCGCAATGTGATATTGAATGAAGATAATTGTACAGTATTTCTGAAAGAAAAAGGAATGCGTATCGGTTTTGGCGGAATAGGAAAAGGATACGCTGCAGAAAAAGCGAAAGAACTTTTAAAAGAAAAAGGAATAAACAGCGGAATTGTAAATGCTGCCGGTGACCTTACTGCCTGGGGCCATCAACCCAATGGCAAGCCGTGGACAATTGGCATTGCTGATCCTTCTTCGGCAAGACATGCTTTTTCTTATCTTGATATTACTAATACTTCTGTTGCCACCTCAGGCAACTATGAAAAATTTATAATGATCGACGGAAAAAAATATTCGCATACTATCGATCCCAAAACAGGCTTGCCTATTACCGGCATTAAAAGTGTGACGATCATTTGCCCTAATGCAGAAATAGCAGACGCAATGGCTACGCCGGTGATGATAATGGGAATAAAAGTAGGATTGAATATGATCAACCAGGTAAAAGAATTAGCCTGCATCATCATTGATGACAATGACCAGATTCACACATCTAAAAACATACACTTAAAATGAGAAGCATTCAATCAAACAGATCATTAGCTTTCTCTATCTTTTTATCCGCAGCAACCGTTTTATTATTTGTTTCTTGTAAAACGGTGAAAGAATACCAGAAAAATAAGCTCAACGATTCTGAGATGTCACTGTCGGGAAGAAAAGTAGAAAAGACCGAACTCAATTTTCAATCATATAGAGAAGGAGCCTCAGGCGCCAACGGCGG